>Ga0256405_10010113_pt1 | contig 12599 bp, 8 predicted proteins | sample RumenRJG_02DNA_FD_189096 | JGI IMG/M metagenome (GOLD analysis project Ga0256405, IMG submission 189096) | Bovine rumen microbial communities from Lethbridge, Alberta, Canada - RJG_02 | ecosystem: Host-associated > Mammals > Digestive system > Stomach > Rumen | place: Canada: Alberta | collected...
TACTACGACCTCATCCGACTACTGCATTCGCTTTCGCTAATTGCAGTCCTCCCAAGTTCCCTTGCAGAACTTTCGGGAAGTGCCGCCCCCTTTGCCCCGCCGCGTCCACCTTGCCCGAATCGTGTCAGCAAGGCGATGTTGGCTTCACGTCCACAGAGACGCTGACCACGCGAAAACATTTAACGAGGCTTTACGTAGGAAGTTCACTTGCGTTGCGGCCCATCCCTTTGTCAGGCAAGACTCCCGCACATCGGTCGCCCTTTGCACGGCTTGCCGTCCTAATCGTATGTCGATTTCTTTACGATATAGCTCCTTCCGCTATTAGTTCTGCCGAGCTTTGCTTGGCGTACCTGTGGTAATTTACTGTGGTAACCATGTCTGACCCTGTAGCCTCTCAGACGGCATACTTGAGGCCGCCATAAAAAACGCCGACGGACTGATACTCTCCATCGCATACGGAATCGCCCGATTCGCCGACAGGCTCATAGCCGACAATCCGCAGCTCAAGGCGGTGGTGACAAACGACCACCTCGTTCCGCTGGTCGCCAATCATCCCAATTGCCGCACACTGCTCATCGACAGCGTGTCCGTCGGCAACGACGCCGCGCGCTACTTCAGTTCGCTGGGCCGTTTCGCGTCATACGGTTTCGTGCACGGCGCAATCCGCTATCCGTGGTCAATGGAGAGGGAAGAGGGATTCCGGGCCGCACTTCCGCGCAAAGCGTCGATTTCCGTCTTCCCCGGCGAAACATCCGTCAATGCGTTGGACGACCCGACATCGTCCGTGATCCCGCACGATGAACTTGGCAGATGGCTTGAGGAACTCCCGAAACCCGCGGCGGTATTCGGCGCGAACGACCTCTTTGCACGCGAGGTGCTTACCGTATGCGCGCAACTTGGCATAAAGGTCCCCCAGCAGATGACCGTGGTCGGATGCGACAACGATCCGCTTCTATGGGGCGGAATGCGTCCGTCTCTTTCAAGTTTCCAGCTGCCGTTCCGAAAGCTCGGCTACAAGGCGGCGGCGACCCTGGATCGGCTTCTGCGAGGGCAGAACCCTCCGCAGGGCACCGTGCGAGTTTCGGGGACGCGTCTGTTCGAGCGGGAATCATCGGCCCACATCCCGCCGGCCACGGCGCTCGTCGAGAAAGCCCGCGCCTACATAGCGGAACACGCCTGCGAAGGAATACGCGTTGACGACGTGGTTTCGCGCCTCGGCGTGTCACGTAGCCTCATCGACCTCAGGTTCAGGCAGGTCTGCGGCAAGTCCGTGCTCAAGGAAATACTCGACGTGCGCCTTGCCGAGGTACGTCGAAGGCTCTCAAAGACAGATCAGAAGATACTGCAGATCGGACGCGACTGCGGTTTCAGCAATCCAGACAACCTCAAGCGCCTTTTCCGCAAACGCTTCGGGTGCACCATGCGCGAATGGCGAAATGGGGGCCGTTGACGCAGGCGCTACCGCGATAGCCACGTCCTCATATCGGCTTTACGCGAAACGGCTCTTCTGCCGGGACAACGTCGGCATTGACGCCATTCAGGCCCCTTGTCTCTGGTGCGGCGACGTCACCCCAGCTCCTGACGCATGGACCCTCGACGCCTTCCACAGACACGTCCTCCAGCAAGATGGACGATATATGCGCCCCTTGAACGAACTCCCGCTGTGGACGAGAAAAGGAAACGTGGCAGCCTTTCATCGAAAGAGACAGCTTTTTCTCGGCGTCTCCGTAGGCACAAAGGCTCATCTCGACGCCTTTTGCGGTCACGTTTGCAAAGCTGATCGACGATAGAGGACGGTTCTTCTGCCACCTCTCGTTGCCGGAGAAGTTGTAGTGCAGAAAGCGCTCCGCGTTTTCAAGAGTGCAGTTTCTGAGCATTATGGCCTCCGGCGCATGGCGCACGTCAATCGAAAAATCGGAATAGTACGTAAAGAGCGAAAGCATCGTGCGCCGTCCGGTACCGGGAACGCCATGCGATCCCGATATCCTGTCAGCCTCCGGCAGCGAGTTTCGAATCGGGTATTCGCCCGGGCCATACGCGTGGCAGTTCTCGGCAAGCACACGCCGCCCGCCGAAACGGAATGCGCTGCATGCCGTGTTGAAACGGCAGTTCCGAACCACAACGTCCTCGTTGTCGAAACCAGCCACGCAGTCGTCGCCTGTCTTTATGTTACAGTCCGAAATCGTCACACGGTCGCAGATGGAAAAGTGAATGCCGTCGTGTCCGCCCAGTATCTCGAGATTCTCGAAACGCAGGTCAGCGCAGCTCCAGACATTGTGCGCCCAGTTGCCGGTGTTGCGAATTGTATAGCCACGAAAGACGACGTTCGTCGAACCATGCACGGATATGCCGTGTACGCCTCTGAAGAACTCTTCGCCGACGGGATCGTAGCTGTCGCATCCGTCAATCACCGCCCCCTTCTCGCCGATGATTCGCACATTCTTTGCATGGAAGATCCTGATAATCGCGTTGTTCCAACGGCTCGCCGGCTTTCTGACATGCGCATTCGTCTTGCGCTTCTCCGGGCGCTCCCACACCACGCCGGGCGCAAATGCGTCCGCAGACACAGTCTCTACACGGTCGTCCGCCAGTATGGCGTAGTCGTTGCAGTCGCGGCTCGCCCTCAGCGTCGCTCCGCTCTTTAGCAACAGCGTCGTGTTGCTCCTTACGCGAAGCCCCTTGACGGCGTATTCGCCGCATTCCACGCTCACTGTTCCTCCGCCGGCACGGAAACAGTCGTCCAACGCCTTCTGCAACGCCGTGGTCGCATCGCCCTCGACGGGAATGACAGTGGCCTCAAACGACGCCACGCCGTCGGCCGCGCACAATGCAAACGCAGCCGCAAGCGCCAGCATTTTGACTCCTGATTTGATGTCCATGCGCGAATTATACCATGTTTTGGACTCTCCACCTCGGAAACGATGCCTGAGAAATGGTATAATGTTCGCCACTTGGAAGATGCGCGATGAGCGGTAGATACGAGAACATCAGTCACCAGATCGGCAAAAGAGCGCTCGAGTTGGGATGGATTGGCGGCGTGACGGAATGGACTACCTCCAAGACCGTCACCCACCACGCGCACCGTCATCCACACATGGAGGTGCTTTTCTGCCTCAAGGGCACAATGACCTACGAGATAGACGGGCACGGCTGCGCCACCGTCCGCGAGGGGTGCGGAATCGTCATTCCTGCGGATACGGACCACATAATCGCGGACGGGAAAGATGCCCCCTGTGGACGGATAGGTTTGCTCATCGACCGTTCCCCGCCGTCCATCAGCAGATATGGCGTCTTCTCGAGGGCCGACTTCGAGAAGTTCTACTCCGTGCTTGCAGGCAAGTCGGCAACGCCCTTCCGCCTCGACATGAAACTCATGATGCAGATAAGGGAACTCGTCCGGCTTGTGCGCTCCAAACGCCCGTCTTCCCTCGACCTGGCCCTTGTCCGCGCCCTGTGCTGCTCCATTCTCGTGTGCGTCGCGAACACTCTGGCGAATCCCATCGCCACGCCCCAGCCTCAGATAATGGACGAAGCGGTGAAGTTCTTGGAGTCTCGCTTTGCGGAAAAGCTTACATCTGGCGCACTCGCCCACCACATGGGATACGGCAGGACGCAGCTGTTCCGCCTGTTCAAGCAGCACACCGGGCTTTCTCCCAACGAATACCTGGTACGTTTCAGAATCAAAAAAGCAAAGGAAATGCTTGAACGCACGCAAAAGCCGATCGCGGCCGTAGCAAAGTCCGCAGGATTCTCCTCGACAAGTTACTTCAACCGGGTTTTTGCCAAGTACGAAGGCTGCCGTCCTGAAGTCACCAAGTGAACGAGCAGACGGCGGCGTTGTTGTCGCGCATGATTGATTCCGACAGCGGATCTGTCGTGCCGCGTTTTGGCTGGTGGGGAAAGAAAAAGTCCCTTTCCCTCAGACGCAGTTCGGCGCGACCCGGCGAGGGTTGGCGAAGAACGGCATAGCCGATGTCTCCCCATATCCCGGTCGACGGCAGCCCGGCCTTGCGCACCAGCCGCGGAAATGCCGGTTTGCGGTAGAATCCGCTGCTCCAGAAATGTTCGTGCCCGTGAATGACGCCGCAAACGAGAGGCTCTCCGAATATAAGGTCTCGAAACAGGGAGTCGTTCTGCGGATGGTGGGCGCATACGATGGCGGGGCGCTTTCTCTCCTTGATGATCTGCCTCGCCCAGTCTATCTGAGCGGGTCCGGTTCTTCCTTCGACGGCATTGGGCCTGGAGGGATCGCCTGACTCGTCGAGAGTGTCGAGCAGAATCAAGTCCAGCTCCCCGGCGGACGCCAACGACACGATCCTGCTCTTGAACGGCGACGGCGCGACGAGATCGCCGAACACCTCGCGGAACGGGCCGCGCCTGTCGTGGTTGCCCATCAGGAAAGAAAGTTCCATGCCGGCGTTCTTCAGGCGCATGAACAGCGGAAGGAGCCTGGAGTAGTCCGCCTTGCGTCCGTGCGCGTGCGACATGTCGCCGAACGACACCACTCTCGCCGGGCGGGGATCGAGCGCAAGGATTTCATCAACGATTGCCGAAAATGACTTGAAGATGCCGTGCGCAGAATCTCCAGAGACGTGTTCGTCGGAAACCATCACGACATCGCCGCAAGACGCGGCGCCGGCAGGAAACGATTCCTTTGCTACGGCGGCGACCGCTCCAGCGATAAACTCCCTGCGTCCGATATTTCCGGGAGTCTCCATGCTACCTCTCGAAATACGGCAGACGCTCGAGGGGCGTGGCGACCTCGATGGTCGCCGGACCTTCATACGTCTTGCCGTCGTCGGCTCGCCACTTGCCGGGAGGCAGTGCTACCTTGCGCGTCGTCGCCCCCTTTTCCATGACCGGTGCAACGAGGAGTCCGTCGCCCATCATGAACTCGTCCTTGATGTCGGCGTAGCCCATCCCGGGAAAGCTGTATTCGAGGTTCCGCATCATTGGCTCTCCCGTCCGCGCCGACTCCTTTGCAAGTTCAACAAAGCGCGGCGCGAAGCGCTGGCGGAGCTCCGCAATTTGCTTGAATATCCTTTGATGCTCAGGCCCGAGGACGCGCCAGGGTGAGGCAGATATCTGCATCATAGGGCAGAGCGCGTGAATCTGCGCGGAGCGGATGAAGAGCTCGGGGTCGAACGCTGCGCCAGGCAGAAACGCCGTCCACTCCCCTCCGCCGATCATGTCGGGGCAGATGAACGGACAGCCCACCATTCCCGCGCCAAGCATATCCGGCACAAGCCGGCGAAGTGCGTCCCATGTGTGATGCTTGTCGTGCAGACGCATGATCACGGGCTTTCCGGCAAAGCCGAACACGTTGCGATATTCGCTGCCCTTGTACTTCAGCGCGAACTGTCCGTACAACGCGCTCTGCGCCGCAGGAGAAACCGCGGGTTCGTGCGCAAACGTCTTTGGCGCTCCGCCCTCGATCCCTACGCACCCTGAATAGAAATGGACGCCGCCGCCGTCGAACTTGAAGCCGTCCGCCCCATACTCCCTGACAAGACGATTGAGCTGCTCGTCGAACCATGCGACCGCGTTTGGATGCGTGAAGTCGAGAAGCGCGCTTACGCCGTTCCACCAGTTGATTGGCGCGGGAGGTTCAATCTTTCCCCCTTCTTTTTGCCGCACCGACGTGAGGAAGCCTCCCCTAGTCGGATATCCGTTCACGTCGTTCGGATTTCTCCCCCACGCGATGCGACGGTAGGCGGGCGAGTCCATCGACACGAACGGGCACATCCAAAGCAGGACCTTGTACCCCATGCCATGCAGCTTCTCCACCATTCCCTTTGGGTCGTTGAACCTCCTCATGTCGAAGTACCACTCTCCGTATCCATGCTGCCACGTGTCGTCGATCATGAATATGCCGGGTTCAAGCCCGTGGTCTATCATAGACTTTGCGTAGGCGAGGATGTCCTTCTCGTTCTGGTTGTACGTAAGCTCTATCCACGTGTTGTACTGCGGCGCCGAGAAATAGAGGAGCTCCGGCTCTTCCCCCGTGGGCGGGAACCAAGTTCTGGAGCCATACCTGTACGCCTCCTCAAGGTTTCGTCCAGCATCCTCCTTCAGCACGATCTCGCCTTTGTCGGACAGAAGTTCGATTTTTCCGCCGCCGATCTCGACCGCTACCGGCTCTGCGCACCAGATGGCGCGGCCCCTGTCGGAGCACAGGAACGAAAGCGCCTGGTGCGCATAGTTGTCCCTGCGCAGGTCGCACTTGAAAGTCGAGCCCTCGGAGAACGGCATTTCGCGCCCGAAGTTGTTGCATAGCCCCCACCACTTTTCGCCCGGGAGCATCTTCACTGCAAGCGCGCCCGCAGCGGCAATGCTGGCGTATGCAACGGCCAGCGCCGCAATCAACGGTCTTTTCATCGTTCCACCCTTTCTACGATTCCGTCCTTTAGGACAACCAATCCGCGCCCTTTGCCGTACCTCGACCCGTCGCGGTCGAAAAGTACCGTCACGTCATGGTTGTGGTAGCGCAGTCCATCTATGCACCACCAGTCCCAGGACGCGGGAGCGAGAGGTTTCACGACGATGTCGCCGTTCTCCTGCGGAACAAACCCGCAAAGCCCCTCGATCACGAGGTCGCAGAACGTGGAGTGGTTGTAGTCCTTGCCGCGTTCGCGTATGTGCTTCTTCTTCCCGCGCTTCGTCTGCTCCATCATGATCTTGCGCGCAAGCCATTCCCCGGTGAACGGGTGCAGGTCTTCGTCTATCCACGGAACGCGCCGGCCGTTCTCCAGGGTCATCGTCTGCTGCGCCGCGTACTGATGCAGGAGTTCCGCGAACGAATCCTCCTTCAGCGCGCAGTTCCCTTCGCGCAGCGAACGGCAGAGGGCCGTCAGGGCTATAGACGTCGCATACGGCCAGCTCGGCCCGTTCCACAGGCACTCGTGCCTGTCATAGTCGATTCCGACATCGAATCCCGGCGTGTCGCGTGCAGGGAACGTCAGCCCGACCGGCGCCCGGAAGCCGCTCTCCAGCACTATCCGCGCCCATGCGTCGCCGTGTCCTTGCGAGGCGGGCATCCCAAAGTAGAACGGCGCATAGCCGTGCAGTTCGCACACGTCGTCACGCCTGCCGTCCGCCGAAAGCGCCGTGAAGAAGGCCTTGTCGGAATTCCACAGCAGCTCCGCCACCTTGGCGTCCAGCGCCCTCGCCTTCGCCTCGAACCGCTCTGCGAGAGCGACGTTTCCTGCACGGCGGGCGAAGCGCGCGATTGCGTCCGCCTCAGCCCACATCGCGGAATTCACCATCGGGCGAGCCCCGTCTGGCGAGAGCGCGTATTCTGTGCCCTCGTAGTTCCGCATCTCGCAGAAAAGCTCGAGGTCCGCGGAATATCCAGTTCTGAAGCCGCCGCGCCGAGTCCACCCGTTCTCCCATGCCTCGTAGTTGCGGACAAGCTCGGGAAGCAGCCTTTCGCCGAGAGCGAAGTCTCCCGTCACCTTCGCCCTCTCCCATGCGCCCCACGCCGGCCAGCATACGTATGCACGCGGTCCGTTGACGTTCCCCTTGGTGGCCATGAATTCGGTGTAGCTGTCGAGGAACTTGGGATCGCGTATCCACCGACCTTCGCGCATGTGATGTCCGAGCGGGCACGAAATGGTGTTCTCCGGCCCTGCCCAAGGCACTTTCGGCAGGAACTCCGTGACAACCCATCCGCCGTCCTTGGTTCGGCGCAGGTGCTTTCTGTACGTCCACCAGCGGAAATAGTAAGTGCGCTCGATGTCTTCGTCCGGGCACTCGAACAGCGGAATCTGCCGCCCAATGTTCCACCGCGCCGTGCGGTTGCTGAACGCATTCGCGTAAAGTTCGTCGTCGTCGAACGAGAACCTGTCGAAGCGGCGTCGCAGCGTCTCGTCCTTCAGCACCTTGTTGCGCGGCGCCGCGAAAGGCCCGAGGTCAAGTCCGTCCTTCTCGACCATGCCGATGTACTCCTGCGTTCCGGTGCGCCCGTTGTACCAGAGACGCCACCGTCCGCCCTCGGCGTCCATGAAGACGGACGGCTTGTAGACGGCCTCCGCGTCCCACCCGCCAGGAGTCGGCTTGACGACAGGATTTGCCGCGAGGCGCTTCCACTGCGTCACGCCGTCCGGCGACACGGCGCAGCCGATGCTCGCCGTGTGTATGTCGCTGTATCCGATGTAGAACATGGCCCAGCGTCCGTCCGGGAGAGGGTGCACCTCGCAGCCGCCGACGCGTTCCTTTTCCCAGCCACGCCCCTTGACGAAGATGGGATTCAGCGGAGACTTCTCCCACTTTACGCCGTCCTTTGACTCTGCATAGCAGATGACGTTTGGCTCGAAGGTCTCGCCCGACGCATACCACATCCGCCACACGCCGCGCGAACCGTCCCAGCGGACATACGGGTTCATCACGCTGAATCCCTCGTGGGGATACTCCGACACGAGAACGGGAAGACGCGAGACTCGCTCGAACTTCACGCCGTCCCTCGACGTTGCGTAGCCGATTTTGGAATGTCCGCGCGCCTGACCCGTGTACCACATATGATAGACGCCGTCCCGGCGCCAGACAGTGGCGCGGTTCACGATGTCCTCCCAGCCGCTCGTATCGTCCGGCTCAAGACACTTTACCGGATCGCTCCATTTCACGCCGTCGTCGCTGCGCGAGAGCGCTATGCATTCTTGCGGACGCCAAGAGAAGTAGCTGTTGTAGCGCGCATCCCCCCACGGCACGACATTGAGGTCGAAGCACGTGCCAAGCTCAGGCGACCCCATCACGGGGTTGCCGGGAAACTTGCGCCAGCCGCCGCCCTGCGCACTTGACGCGCACAGGTACATTAGCAGCGACACGCAGCATATCAGACGGACAGGTTTCATTTCGGTTCCTTGTCGATCTCGCACCAAGTGATGCCGCGCGGCGGACGCGACATGCCGATGCGGACGGTGTTCATGCCGCTTTTCAGCGCGGACACGGGGAACTCGGCGCGATATGCCACGGCGGAATCGCGCTTCAACTTGCGCACCTTGCCGGCACATCGCGAGACTTCCGCCGTCTTGGCAGGTCCAAGAGGTTCAACCGAGTTAAGGGCGATTTCCGGCGCGTCTCCCGCCTTGTCCAGCGCGACCGTCACGAACACCCGCGACGGCGCGGGCGAGGCATTTGCGCGTATCTCAACGTAGCGGTCCCACTTCGTGTCCTGCGGCAGCTGCGCCCCGTTCGGATAGCCTCGCGGCCGGGCGTAGTCGACGAGGCGGGGGAGCGTCGCGTGCGGGAAGCGCGAGACTGCGCCAGGCGCGAACTTGCCCGTATACAGCGGTTCGCGGATGTCCGGCTTCAGGTACGGAGCGTTGAAGACGTACGCCCCAGGCGCACCGTCGGCGTACATCAGGTCCAGCCACCCGGCGAACTGCGCAAGGTCGGAGGTTTTCGACTGCTCCGGACAGCACCCTACGCAGATGTCGCAGCCGGGGATGACCGCCACCTTTCCGCCGCCGGCCGCGGCGATGCGCGCGCGCCAGTCGGAGTATGGCAGATTGTAGTTGCTTGCGTGGTAGAAGTTGCACGGCACGACCAGGTCAACAAGTCCCTCTCGCGCCCACGCAAACACATCCATGCCAAGCCCGAGCGCGGCCTCCGGCTCCGACGTGACGCGCACGCCGACGCGTACGCGGTGCTTCAGCCACACGGAGGCCTCATCCGCGGCCTTGCGCGTCCGGCGCATGATGTCGGTCAGGTGGTGCGCGTTCCTGCGCTCGGTTCCCGCCTCGAAGTAAAACGGAAAGCGCGTCCAGTCAAGTTCTATCCCGTCCGTGTCGTACCGCTCCAGCAGCTCCGCAATCATGGAAAACGCGTAGTCCCTCACCTCGGCGAGAGAGAAGTCGAATCCCTGTCCAAGCGAATCTCGGGTCTTGCCCCGATCGATGTGCAGGTCGGGGCGCGATTTCCAGAACTGCGTGGTGCGAAAGTAGTTCGGCTTCTCCCAGAAGTGGAGGTCGTTCATCCGCACTGAAAGCCAGACGCGCCGTCCGCGCGAGCGGATGCGCTTCGTCCACACGGCGTAGGGGTCTATCCCCCTGTCGCGTAGCAGGAGGCAGTTGGACGCCCAGATGTTGTTCGTGCCGCCGCTGTCATCCGGCTCGCCAAGCCCCATCCATATCGGTTCCCACGCCTTCGAGTCGAAGCTTGCCCGCTGTCCGCACGGGCACAACACCACGTCCGTCACCCCGCCGCCGTCGATGATGGCGTCCATCTTTTCAAGGAGCCCCTTCTCTGTCATCGTCTCCGGCGGGGTGTAGAACATGAAGTCGTTGTCGACGTTCACGAACAGCGGAGACTGCCTGCCTGCCGCCGCGAACGCGACCAGCGACATCATGAGTGCAAGACTGGCTTTCATCGGCAATCCGCCTATTGGACGAATATTATCAGCCCTTGGTTGGTGGGCACGCGCAGGACCAGCCTCTTGTTGTCGACCACCTTGAGTCTGCACCTCTCGGGAAGGGACTCCTGCAACCCGGCCATCGTGCCCGGTTCCACATACAAGGCGGCGTTGCCCGTCGTTTCAGCCAGCACGCATTCTCCGCCGCCGTTCTCCCTGAACTTGTCGATGTTGAACGACATCGTCGCGTTGCCGATGATTTCGACGCGACCCGTGGTCGTAAGTGGCGCGGAGAGGTATCCCGTCTCCGGGATGTCGAACTCAAGCGCCGCGTTCTTGCGGATCCTGAGCGTCGTGCCCGCCGCTATGCGTGCGTTCGAGCCGGCGATCCTGATGCGCGGCACTCCCGTGGCGTCATGGCCGTGCATCGGCAGCTGAATGTCTTCGATAGTGGCGATCGACGCGTTGTCGACGTCAAGCACGGCGTTGGTTCCGTACATGTATAGGAACTTCGCCGTCACCGACGCGCCGTTTGACACTGCAAGCGTGTTGCCGACCGTTGCGAACGCGTTCGTCCCTACGAACAGTCCGTTCTTCACGGAAAGCGACGAGCCGACGCCCGCCACCGTCACTCGGTTGGAGTTCGCCCCTTCGTCATTGCCGATGACGAGGGAACTGCCGACAGACATGATTCCGCCGCCGGATATATCGATTGAGTTGTTGGAGTTGTGCTTGTTGAAGCCCACCTGAACAATATAGCCGACCGACAGACTGCCGCCGCCGGAGACCTTGACGGCGTTGCTCTGGACGTTTGCGTTGCCGCAGATGCGCATGTAGCCCGCAAGGGTGGCGACGGCGCCGTCCTTTACGGAAAAGACGTTGTTGTTCGCGTCTTGCCCGACAATGTAGTTGCTGGTGGACTCTCCGGTCAGCCGCGTGCCAGCCCCCGAGACGACGAGCGACGCACCGTCGGCGCCCGCCGTGCAACCGAGCCAGAACCGTCCGACCGACGGCCCGCCGAGCGTCAGATGGGCGCCGTCGGAGACTTCGACGCACGCTCCGCTGCCGGTGGCGCCGATTCCGAGTTTCAATACCTCCGACATCGTGTGTGACGTGCCATCGCCGCGAAACGCAAGCCTGACGTCCGGCGCGTTGTCTCCGACTGCCCACTTGCTCACGTCCGTGCCGGCACTGTCAAGAAGGCGTCCTCCGTTCGCGAAGACAAGGGTGTCGCCGCGAGACCTGCTGTTCACGCCGAGATGGAACGTGCCGCCCGACATGTTGTTCGTCGCGGACAACAGCTTCAGAGTGCCGCCGTCCAGCAGGATTCCGTTGTTCGCGCCCCTGCTTCCGCCCGGCACGATGCCGAACATCAGGTCGGCGTCCACCCTTGCCCCGTCGCGCACGACGAGCCAGTTGTTCGTGCCATGCGCGTTGAGGAGCCTGTACGCCTTAAGCGCGGTGTTCGCGCCGGTGAAGACGTTCGTAAACCCGCATGTCGCATTCTCGCCGATTTGCCAAACCGCATAACTGTCCCCGCTGCCGTAGGTGTAGGACGAGGGATCGTACACCTGCCGGACCGTTCCGCTCGACACGCGGAATGTTGAGTAGCTGCCGTTCACCGTGGCGCGGAACGACTGCGCGTTGTCGGTGCCGATGAGCGTCAACGTACGCTCGGCGCCGAGATCGAACGTCACGTCCGCGCCTGTCTTGTTTACGACGATGCGCGGGATGGCGATGTCCTTGCTCATCTGGTACGTGCCGGTCCCGAAGTTGCCGATGCCGAGGGTGCTCCAGTCCACCGACGAAGCGTTGTTGTAGTTTGCCTTGTTGGCGATGTCGTTGTCGCCAGCAAAACCATACCACTGGTAATACCCGGCGTTAGCCGCAAACGCCGCAGCCGCGGCAATGACCATGACTCCTGCGTGCCTGTAGAGTAGAGACCCACGCCTCGGCTTTGCTGCCGGTGCGACTTCCCCCTCGTCAAACCGTACGTGCGGATTTCCCGCATACGGCTTTCCATCGAGTGCTTTTCCTGTTGCCATGGATTCTTTCCTTTCTTCGATTGTGTTGCGTATTATACGCATTTTTTTTTCCTGTCAAGTCCGCGTCCTCCTCACGTCCGCCCAGGAAAGTTGTACAATTAAGTGAGTCAAATCGGAAAGGCAAGGTTTCGAGGTGGAGAACAGAGGCAAAGAAGAAGAAAGACAGGGAACGGAAGAGGAGGGAAAAGCGAAGGAAGGCACGCCCC
>Ga0256405_10010114_pt1 | contig 12598 bp, 10 predicted proteins | sample RumenRJG_02DNA_FD_189096 | JGI IMG/M metagenome (GOLD analysis project Ga0256405, IMG submission 189096) | Bovine rumen microbial communities from Lethbridge, Alberta, Canada - RJG_02 | ecosystem: Host-associated > Mammals > Digestive system > Stomach > Rumen | place: Canada: Alberta...
GCACAGCATAGCCATATTTTCTTTTCTCATAACACGCCTCCGTGAATTATAATCAGTTTTGTTTTATTGTATCAATCCGCGGAGTTTTTGTCAATAAGAGTTGTGGCAGACCTTTAGATTAATTGAATCTTTAATAATCTCATCTTCACCGTGGGCAGGTCAAGACCTGCCCCTACAATGATTTATTTACTAACAATTTAACTTTTCCTCCCAACCTTCCTCATCCATAAAATCAAGAGAATCAAATTGATAATCGAGATCAGAGAGAGAAGATAAATATTCTTCTATCTCCTCTTCCATCTCTTCTTCCATCTCTTCTTCTATCTCTTTTTCTATCTCTTCTTCTATCTCCTCTTCTATCTCTTCTTCTATCTCTTTTTCTATTTCTTTTTCTTCTTTTTTCTCTTCTTCTTTTTCTTCTTGGCTTCGAACGCTACCGACCGTTAGCGACCGCTTGCGACTGCTTGCGTTTGCTCTGTTGATTTCACACTTTTCATAATATTTTTCAAAGTCCCTTTTGATTTGAGCCTTGAAAAACGAGAATGCCATTTTTACCATACCGTTGTTAAACTCGGTTATCCTTTCGTTTACGGCGTACTCATATAGCGCGGTAAACAGCTCTCCGCGCTGTTCCATAGTAAGCATTTCAACGTGCTGAAAGGTGTCGAAATAGATGTTAAATGCCTTTGGTTTTGTTGGTTTTTTCATAATAAACTCTCCCTTTTTGAAATTTTGAAAGAAGTCCTTTCACTTATACTTCCAAATCAGGAAAAATTGCAGTGTTTTATGCAATTTAAAATAAAAAGCCGTGAAATCTTTTGACTTCACGGCAATTTTTTAATTATTCGGTTTGTTTCTGCGCGGATATTTTACGAACAGCTCCTTAAGGTCGTACGGCGTTGCCTGATATACAAAGTAATTGAGCCAGTTTGTATACAGAAGCGTTGCGTTGCTTCGCCATACCATGGGCGGAGTTAGCGACGCGTCGTCGTTCGGAAAATAGTTGTATGGAACTGCCGGGTTGATACCCTTGTTTTGGTCGCGGTAATACTCGTTAGCGAGGGTTTCGCGGTCGTACTCGGCGTGACCTGTCACAAACACCTGCCTGCCTGTTTTGCTGCTGATTACCGAGGGGCCTGCCATTTCGCTGACCGCCAAAAGCTCCAGCCCGGGCTGCTTTTTGATGTCCTCGAGCCTTACGGTCGTGTAGCGCGAATGGGGAATTAAAAACTCGTCGTCAAAGCCGCGCATAAGCGGATGGAGCGGATTTAACACCTTGTGGGCGTAAATTCCGCTGAGCTTTTCCTCAAGCGGAACCTTCGGGATTCCGTAGTGATAATAAAGCGCCGCCTGAGCTCCCCAGCAGATATGGAAGGTTGAGTAGACGTTGTGCTTTGACCACTCCATAATCTCGCAGAGCTCGTCCCAGTAATCGACCTGCTCAAAGTCGAGCTGTTCGACGGGAGCGCCGGTGATAATCATACCGTCAAAGGTTTCGTCCTTTATCTCGTCAAAGGTCTTGTAAAAGGTTGTCAGATGGTGTGGAGAGGTGTTTTTTGAGGTGTGCGTAGCCATCTGCAAAAGCTCGATATCAACCTGCAGAGGGCTGTTGCCGAGCAGGCGCAAAAGCTGGGTTTCGGTTGTGATTTTTGTGGGCATAAGGTTGAGTATCAAAATTTTGAGCGGACGGATGTCCTGCTTAAGCGCTACTTCGTCGGGCATGACAAAGATATTCTCGCTTTCAAGAACCTTAATTGCCGGCAAATGGCTCTGAACCTTAATCGGCATACTTTTCTCTCCTTTCTTTAAAAATTGATAATTGATAATGTAGAATTGATAATTAAGGGTGGGCTCTCCGTAGCCGGACGGCAACCCTTTTGTCGCTTTGCGACATTTCCCCTGTCAGGGGAATTTCCCACACCCAATTCAAATTGTGCAGTGTGTTTGAAAAATTTAGGTTCGCACCATATTGATTTATTCGGGAGTTAAACGTTTCGGAAAAACTAACTTATATTCTCGACCGAAATTTTCAACTTTCAATTTTCAATTTTCAATTATATCAGTACTGCTTTCCCCAGTAAACCATATGCTTGGCAGGCTTGCCGCAGCATACGCAGGTGTCAGCGAGGTGCTCCTCCTCGAAGGGGATACAACGGCTCTTTACGCCGCCGGTTACGTCCTTAAGCTTGTCCTCGCACTCGCTGTCGCCGCACCACATAGCCTTGATAAAGCCGGGCTTGTTCTTGGCGGTGTCGATAAACTCCTCATAGCTTGTGGCTGTGAAGGTTTTTTCCTGAGTATTCTTAAGGGCGCGGTCATACATATCCTGATGGATAGTAACGAGCAGCTTTTCGATGTATTCGCTAAGTCCGTCGAGGGGCACAAACGCCTTTTCGCGAGTATCGCGGCGGACAACTACGCACTGGTTCTTTTCGATATCCTTCGGGCCGATCTCTACTCTTACGGGCACGCCCTTCATCTCGTACTCCGAGAACTTCCAGCCGGGAGCGTGCTCAGAGTCGTCAAGCTTTACTCTAAAGCTCTTTTTGAGCTCGTCCTTAAGGGCGTAAGCCTTGTCGAGCACGCCTTCCTTGTGCTGGGCGATTGGGATAATTGCAACCTGAATGGGCGCGATTTTAGGCGGCAAAACAAGTCCGTCGTCGTCGCTGTGAACCATAATCAGCGCGCCTATCATACGGGTTGAAGTGCCCCATGAGGTCTGGTGCGGATAATGCAGCTTGTTGTCCTTGCCGGCGTAGGTAATGCCGAAGCTCTTGGCAAAGCCGTCACCGAAGTAGTGGGATGTACCGCCCTGCAATGCAACGCCGTTGTGCATCATCGGCTCGATTGTATAGGTAGCCTCTGCGCCTGCGAACTTTTCCTTTTCGGTTTTTTGACCGATTACGGCAGGGATAGCCAGTGTCTCGGTATAAAAATCGCTGTAAACCTTGAGCATTTTGAGGGTTTCTTCCTTGGCTTCCTCAGCGGTGGCGTGCATTGTGTGGCCTTCCTGCCAGAGGAATTCCGAGGTGCGCAGGAACGGACGGGTGGTCTTTTCCCATCTTACGACCGAGCACCACTGGTTGTAGAGCTTGGGCAGGTCGCGGTAGGTGCCTATTACCTTTTTATAATGCTCGCAGAAAAGCGTTTCGGATGTGGGGCGGACGGCGAGGCGCTCGGTGAGCTTTTCCTGACCGCCGATTGTTACCCACGCACATTCGGGAGCGAAGCCTTCGACGTGATCCTTTTCCTTTTGGAGAAGGCTTTCGGGGATAAACATAGGCATATAGACATTCTCGTGGCCTGTCTCCTTAAAGCGCCTGTCCATATCCGCCTGCATAAGCTCCCAGATTGCGTAGCCGTAAGGGCGGATTACCATGCAGCCCTTTACGCCCGAATAATCAACGAGCTCAGCCTTTTTTACTATATCGGTGTACCATTTTGCAAAGTCCTCGTCGCGGCTGGTGATAGCCTCGACCATTTTTTTGTTGTCAGCCATATATACTCCTCCAAAAAGGTTTTTTATCGTAACATTTCTATTATACTATAAATAAAGATTTTGTCAATGAGTTTGAATGTAAGGGATAGGTTAGCGGTATCGGAAACGTCTGCCCCCTCCGTCATTTTGCAGGGCAAAATGACACCTCCCCCGAAACAAAGTGTCGGGGGAGGCTTTAAACCTTAATCAAACATTTCCGATTAATTTATTAAACTCTATTTCTCAACTCCGTCGGTTTTGAAGATGAAGCTTACCTTGCTGTCCATTCCCTCTGCCGCGCCGCTGTAGGTTTTGTAATTGTCTGAAACGCGCTTGATTTCCTTAAGTCTTTGCGCTACGGGCTTTAGGTCGTCGTTGACTGCTTTCTTGATTTTGTCAATGCCTTCCGCCTTAAACTTCTTCATACCCTCGTCAAGCTGCATTGAGCCGTCGTTAAGCTGTTTAATACCGTCTATCAAAGCCGGAGTTGCGTTTTTAAGCTGACCGATACCGTCGAAGAGCTGAGCCGCGCCCGAGTTGAGAGCGCCTGCTCCGTTTGTGAGCTCGGAAGCACCGTTTTTGAGCTGTGATGAACCGTTCTTTAACTGCGCTGTGCCGTCCTTAAGCTCTGACGTGCCGTTTTTGAGTGCATACGCGCCGTTAGCGAGGTCGCTTGTGCCGCTCTTGAGGTCGTATGTTCCGCCCAAAATCTGCTGAGCGCCTGAGTTTGCCTGGTCAACGCCTGCGGTATAGCTGAGAATACCCTGATAGAACTGATTGTAGCTGTCGAGCTGCTGTTTAAGAGCGATGAGCGACTCTCTGCCAGCCTGAGCCTTTTTAACGCCCTCAGCGATTTGCGCCTGAACCTCGTCGCTGTTCATATTCTGCTCGATAAGCTCCGCGATTTTCGCCTCGGTATTGCTCTCGATTACACCCTGCATTCCGCTCATCTGAGCGCCGATTGCCGCGCTGATTTGCGCCGCGGTCTCGTCGGGAATTGAGCCTGCGGCAACTGCCGCGTCGTACTCCTCGGCAGACATTGAAAGTCCTGCGCCTGCGAGCACGCCCTCGGTTACCTGCTTTCTGACAGCCGCCTCAACCGCCTGGGCGATTACCTCGCGCTGGCTGTTAACGGTTGCCGAAACTGTCTTGTATGCGGTGTCGTAAGCAAGCTGCCCAGCGCTCTCGGTGTCGAGCGAATCAATCAGGCTTTGAAGAACCGCGTCAAAGTTGTCGATTGTGAGCGCAGGAGCGGAAATTCCTGCCGCCGCAATCTGGGTATTGGCGGCGTTAAGGAGTGTGTCGAACACCTGCTTTGCGCCTGCGTTGAGCTGTGCGCTGTTCTGCGAGATTGTGCTCAATCCGCCTGTGAGCTGTGCGATATAACCCTGGAGCTGTTCTACGCCGTTATCAAGCGTAAATGCTCCGTCCGAAAGCTGACCTGCGCCGTTTTTGAGGTCGCCTGCGCCGCCGTCAACCTTGCCGAGTCCGCTGTCGAGCTGAACCGCGCCGCCTTTGAGCTGTGCCGCGCCGTTTTTGAGGTCGTTTGTGCCGTTTGCAAGCTGCTCTGCGCCGTCGTAAAGGCGGTTAACGCCTGAGACTAAATCTCCTGATTTTTCGAGCAGAGTGCCGATTCCCGTGTAGAGCTGTGATGTGCCGTCGCTGAGCTTTTCGGCAGCGTCGGTAAGCTGATTAATTGACTTTTCAAGCTCATTAACCTTATCCTCAGCCTTCTTTGAGTCGACGTCACCGAAGATGTCGTTTGTCGCGACGGTGAGGGTTGTCATAAGCTCAAAGTCGGTTGTGTCGGCAGTCACCTCAACAAATGAGGGCAGCTCAAAGTCCTTTTTGTCAATGCCGAGGCTGTCCTGCATTCCGGGCATTGCAAAGCCTGCAACGTAGGTGCGTGTGCCGTCGTTTATAACCTTTCCGTTTGTCACCTCAACGTTTGTGAACTTCTCGTTGTCGAGCATCATACCCGTGAGCATAACGAACGGAACGTAGATTTTTTCGTCCTTGCCGTTGATTTTTACGGTCTCAAACTTGCGGTTTGTGTAGTCAAAGCGCAAGGTCACCTTGCCGCTTTTGCCTGCGAGCCGGTCGGGAGTTACCGCCTTGCCGTCGAGCTTGTAGCTTACGCTTACGCCGACGGGCAGCTCGGTTGTGCCCTCGCCCTGATAATAGATGTCGTTGCCCTGAGCGTTCCACTCATAAGCCTTTTTCTCATTGATGGTGTAGGTTTCGTCGCCCTTGACATTCTCGATATTTTTGAGGTTTGTCTGGTCGGTAATCTTCTGAGCCTTGCCGGGATTTTTAATCCAGTTGCTGACAATTACCTTTTTGGGCTCGCCGTTTGCCTTTGCAATTACGTAAACGGTCTCGGTCTTGCTCAGTCCGTTCGCCTTTTGAGCGGTTTTGCTGTCAGCCTTTTGCTCGGTCTTTTGAGCGGCGGCAACAGCGCCTGTGCTCTCGGCGCCTGCCGAATACGAAGCAACTGCGATACCGCTGCACAGAACCGTAAGGCTCATTACCGCGGCGAGTGCCTTGGGCATTATCCTTTTAATTCTATTCATAAACTTACCCTCCCGAAGTTATTTCTTTTCTTTTTTAGGTCTGAAGCCGATTGTCGTAACGCCGATTACCTTGTCGAACAGCATAAACATCGCAGGTAAAATCAGGATTACGCAGAGCATACTGATTAGCGCTCCTCTCGCCATTAACGCGCAGAGCGAGGCAATCATATCGACGTCGGAATATATCGCTACGCCGACCGTCGCGGCGAATAGTCCCATCGCGCTGACGATGATTGACGGTATTGACGTTTCGAGCGCGGTGCAGACCGCCGTGCGCTTGTCGTTACCGAGCGAGCGTTCCTTTTTGTAGCGCGTCGTCATAAGTATCGCGTAGTCGACGGTTGCGCCGAGCTGGATTGTACTTATGCAAATCGGCGCGATAAACGGCAGGCTCTCGCCGAGGTAGTGCGGAAGTCCGAGGTTGATGAAGATTGCAAGCTCGATTACCGCCACCAAAATCACAGGGAGCGAAATGCTCTTTTCGACAATCATTATGATAATAAATATCGCGATGATTGAGATTGCGTTTACCGTCGCGAAATCGACTGAGGTTATATTAATCAAATCGTTTGTACAAGCCGCCTCGCCTACAAGCAGGCCGTCGGGATCGTACTTTTTGATAATCTCGTTGAGCTTTGTAATCTGCGTGCCCATCTCGTCGGTCGCGGTTTTGTACTCTGAGCTGAGAATTATCATCTCCCAGCGGTCGCTTTTAAATACCGTGCTGACGGATTCGGGGAGCATTTCCTCAGGTATCATCGGACCGACCACGCTCTCAAGTCCGAGCGCCATTTTTATTCCATCGACCTTCTTGAACTCGTCGTTCATCTTGCGGATGTCCTTGGAGTCGAGCTTGGAATTTACAAGCACCATATGGGTGTTGCCCATTCCGAACTCCTCTTTAAGCTTTGTGTTGGCGATTACGTTCGACATATCCTCGGGCAGACTGCGCGACAAATCATAGTAAACCTCTTTGTTTGTCTGCGAGTAGCCGTAATACGCAGGAACCGCGATAAGCGCGAATATTATGAGGAATACCAGAAAAATCCTTACGATTCCCCTCGCAAGCTTTTTTGTTGAGGGAATGAGCGAGCGGTGCATTGTTTTGTTAAGCGGTTTGTCGAGCACCAAAATCATCGCAGGCAGAACCGTTACACAGCTCAGAACTCCGAGCAAAACGCCCTTTGCCATGACAATTCCCAAGTCCCTGCCGAGGGTGAAGGTCATAAAGCAGAGCGCGATAAAGCCTGCAACCGTTGTGATTGAGCTTCCGAGCACCGAGGAGACCGTCTCTTTAATCGCGACTGCCATAGCCTCTTTGTTATCACTGCACTTTTGCTTTTGCTCGCCGTAGCTGTGCCAAAGGAAAATTGAGTAGTCCATCGTTACCGCGAGCTGTAATACCGCCGAAAGCGCCTTTGTTATGTACGAAATCTCGCCCAAAAAGATGTTTGAGCCGAGGTTGAACAAAATTGCCGCGCCGATACTCGCGAGGAACACGAACGGAATTATCCAGTTGTCGAGGAACACCATCATCGCGATTACCGCCAAAACTACGGCGATTGCGACGTAGAGCGTCTCCTCCCTTTCGCAGAGCTCCCTAAGGTCGGTTACCATTGCCGAGATACCCGACACAAGGCACTGTTCGCCTGCCACCTTGCGGATTTCGGTAATGGCGTTCATAGTCTCGTCAGATGAGCTTGAGCTGTCAAAGAACACCGCCATAAGCGTGCTGTCGCCCTTGTTGAAAGCGTCGTATACCTCGTCGGGCAATGCCTGCATGGGGATTTTGCTGTCAGCCACGTCATCAAACCACAAAACCGTGGCGACGTGGTCGATTTTCTTTATTTTTTCCTCGGTTTTTACGATGTCCTTCTCGTTTGCGTTCTGAAAAATAAGGAACGAAAACGCGCCCTTGCCGAAGTCCTCGAGCATATACTCCTGTCCCTTTACCGTGTCGAGGCTGTCGGGCAGGTAGTTGAGCATATCGTAATTCACCCTTGTGTTTATCATTCCCAAAAGCGAGGGAACAAGCAGTACCGCCGAAATAATTAGAATAGCGATTCGCGATTTTACAACCGCTTTTCCGAATTTCACTATAAGCGCACTCCTTCCGAATTATTAATTTCCAATAGTATATTTTATTCCTTTATCGAAATTAATTAAACGGACAGAAAGGCAGGTGTGACCGTTTTTTAGGCAGATTTCAGAATTTGCCTAAACGGAAATTGCGGTTATACTTATAGGTTAGCACAAGCTAACCCAATTGTCAAGTAAAGAGCCGAAGCAAAGCCGGCTCGATTATGGTTACCGCACATTTCAGGTGTGCGGTGTTGCCCTATTCTTCTTTTTTATCGCACCTGCCGAGCACAAGCTCGGTGTTGCCCTCGAACAGCTCGCAAATGCGCTTCAAATCGTCTGTCAGGTTGTTGTTCATCCCGTTGTTAAGCCAGTTGAACATAAAGCCGATAATCAGCGATTTGTAGTACATCGTAATAACCTCGCGGTCGCGGTCGGTGATGTTGTACTTCTTTGCGGCAAGCTCCATATAGCCGTCGATGGTGCGCTGAGACACGCGGTTGATATACAGCTCGAACATCTCCTTGTTGACGGAGTTGTAGATATGCATAGCCGCCTTTTTGTTTTTGAGAGCAAAGTCAATTCCGATTATGATTTGGTCGTAAATCGACGCGTCGGCGCCGAGCGAGACAATCTCGTCGACCTGCTCGTTTAGGATTTCCTCAACAAGCGACGGGATGTCGTCGTAATGATAGTAAAAAGAGTTGCGGTTGATTCCGCAGTCCTCGACAATTTCCTTAACGGTAATTTTGCTGAGCGGTTTTTGATTGAGGAGCTTCATAAACGACTGTTTAATCGCGTCCTTTGTAAGCGTTGTCATACCCCACCTCACAATTCAAAATTCTTAATCATTATATCATATTTTAAATGTGTTTTCAAGCGATACAAACAATTAAAAAAGGGACGGTTACCCGTCCCGTGCTTTGTCAAGCGATAATTATGAGTGAGCCTCGATGTAAGAAACAAGTGCGCCAACGGTCTTGATGTTCTCGATTTCCTCGTCGGGAACCTCAACCTCGAACTCGTCCTCGATTGACATAAGAAGGTCAACTACGTCGAGTGAATCTGCGCCGAGATCTTCCTGAAGATCTGTGTCAACTGTAATCTTATCCTGTTCTACGTCAAACTGCTCCGCAAGGATAGCCTTAACTTTTTCTAATACCATTATAATTCCTCCCTAAATTGATTGCGCCCTCAATAAATTATAGACAAGAGCACGCTTTTTATGCTACAATGGTGTTGGCAAATTTTATTTGCTACTTAAATATTATTTATATTTCCGCCCTTTGTCAATACATATTCGGAAATTATTTTAAAGTTTTTGGAAATTGCATAAATTAATGTCGTTATTACCAAAAATGAATAGCTGTTTTTGTGGAATTTGCTTTCAAAAAAGTATCAGGATATATGGAGGAATTTGCTATGAGCACACAACATTTTGCGGTCATCGGCCACCCTATCGGTCACACGATGTCGCCGTTTATTCACAAAAGATTATTCGAAATCGCGGGAGTTGACGCGGACTATACAAAAATCGACGTCGCTCCCGAGAGCCTGGGCGAGGAATTTAAGAACACCCTGTCAAAGCTCGACGGCTTTAACGTGACAATTCCTCACAAGCAGAACATCATTCAGTACCTCGACGAAATTGACGAAAAGGCTGAGATGTACGGCAGCGTGAACACTGTTTCGATTAAGGACGGAAAGTCAAAGGGCTACACAACAGATCCGGACGGCTTTTTAAAGGCGCTTGAAGCCGCAGGAATTGAGCTTGACGGCAGAATTATGATACTCGGCTGCGGCGGAGTTGCGCGCACAATGGCGTATGAAATTGCCAAAAAGGGCTTGGAGTTTGAGTTTGCGGTTCGTCCGCAGGACGTGGGCAAGGCAGGGCTTTTGTGCCTTGACATCACGCGCAAAATCCCCGACACAAAGGTGAGCTTCGGGCTGATGACGCAGATTATCGGCACGGTTGACGTGCTGATTAACGCCACCCCGGTCGGAATGTACCCCAACGTCGATGAACAGCCGATTCACAACTGCGCAATCGGCAGATGCGGCGCGGTTTTTGACGCGGTTTACAATCCGCTCGAAACCATGCTCGTTAAGCGCGCAAAGGCGAACGGCTCAAAGGCAGTCGGCGGAATGTCAATGCTCGTTTGGCAGGCGGCGGTCGCTCAGGAAATTTGGCACGGCAAGAGCTTTGATAAGGAAGATATTGACAGGCTGTGCGTTGAAGCGGCGGAAAAATTGAAATCTTTTTAAATTGAAAATTGAAAGTTGAAAGTTGAAAATTTCGGTCGAGAAGATAGGTTTGTATTTCCGAAAGGTTTTGTTCCCGAATGAATTAATAAGGTGCGAGATTTACTTTTCCAAACGCTCTGCATTACTTTAAATCGGGTGCGGGAAATTCCCCTGACAGGGGAAATGTCGCGAAGCGACAAAAGGGTTGCCGTCCGGCTACGGAACCCGCCATTAATTTTCCATTATCCATTATCAATTTTCAATTAATTTTTTCCGGAGGAAATAAATTGAACAACATTGTATTATGCGGCTTTATGGGCTGCGGAAAATCTACCGTCGGCAAGAATATCGCACGCAAATCGGGCAAGAAATTTGTCGATATGGACAGCTATATCGAGGAAAAAGCAGGTATGCGCGTGTCCGAAATCTTCGAAAAATACGGCGAGAGTGGCTTTCGCGATATGGAGCACGAGGCGTGCAGGGAGTTAAGCCTTGAGAAAAACCTGATTATAGCCTCGGGCGGCGGCGCGCTGACCTTTGAAAGGAATATCGAGGTCTTTAAGCAAAATGACGTCATCGTTTTGCTCGACGTACCGCTCGACACAATCAAATACCGCCTGAGAAACGACACAAAACGTCCGCTTTTGCAGCGTCCCGACAAGGACGAGGCGATGGCTGAGCTCTACGAAAAGCGCCTGCCGCTGTACCAAGCGGCGGCTGACGTCACCGTTAAGGGCGGGGAAACGCCCCTCGGAACCGCTTTTGCGGTAATGGACGCGGTGCGGCTTTACAGCAAGTGAACGATTGCACGTTTTTAACTATTGATTATAGCAATTTAAAGTGCTAAAATATACTTATCAAGTTTTAGGGGCGTATATATGAAAATTGCTGTTATTGGTTTGGGAATTATCGGCGGAAGCTTTTGCAAGGCGATTAAAAAGCACACCGCCCACACGGTTATCGGAATTAACCGCACGCATTCTGTCGCAGAGCAGGCAAAAAACGACGGCTCGATTGACGTTATCGGCACGGTCGAAAGTCTTGGTGAAGCCGACATAATTTTTCTTTGTATGTATCCGCAGGCGTGCGTTGACTTTATAAAGGAAAACGGAAAATTCATCAAAAAAGGCGCGCTCGTCACCGATTCCTCGGGAATTAAAAGCGCGATTTGCCCTCAGCTTTATGAGCTGTCGCAGGAATTCGGCTTTGTCTTTGTCGGAAGCCACCCGATGGCAGGCAAGGAGAAAAACGGCTACGGCGTGTCCGAGGCGGGGCTTTACAAGGGAGCAAGCTTTATTATTACGCCTTGCGGTGCGGATGAAAAGTATGTTAATACACTCGCGGATTTGGCGCTTTCAATCGGCTTCGGGCAGGTTAAAATCACCACGCCCGAGGAGCACGACAGGATGATTGCGTTTACATCTCAGCTGCCGCACGTTTTGGCTTGCTCGTACGTGCTCAGTCCGTGCTGTCCGAACCACAACGGTTTTTCCGCAGGAAGCTACCGCGACGTTTCGCGCGTTGCGAACATCAATTCAAAGCTGTGGAGCGAGCTGTTTTTGGAGAACCGCGAGCCGCTGATTACCGAGCTCGATATTTTGATTGACAACATAACGCGCATTAAGGACGCGATTAAGGATAACGACAGAGAAACGCTTGCCGATTTGCTCGAGCAGGGGCATAAAATTAAGCAGGCGTTAGGCGAATAGCGGAGAATTCCGCATAAAACAGGAGTTTATTATGAAAACCGTACACGTAAGCACGGGTAAGCCGTATGATATTTTTATTGAGAGAGGGATTTTAGGCTCTGCCGCGCAATACGCAAAGAGCCTTTCATCCGCTGAAAAAATTACGATTGTAAGCGATACTAACGTTGCTCCGCTCTACCTTGAAGCGCTCAAAAATCCGCTTGAAAACGCAGGCTTTGAGGTTAATTCATTTGTATACGAGGCAGGCGAAAAGAGCAAGCACCTCGGTACGATTGCAGAAATTTACAACTCGCTTGCCGATTTTAAGATGACGCGCAAGGACATCATCATCGCGCTGGGCGGCGGAGTTTGCGGAGATATGGCAGGCTTTGCGGCGGCAAGCTACCTGAGAGGAATTGACTTTATCCAAATTCCTACCTCGCTTTTGAGCCAGGTGGATTCGTCCGTCGGCGGCAAAACAGGCGTTGATTTGCCGCAGGGCAAGAACCTTGTAGGCGCGTTCCATCAGCCGGTTG
>Ga0256405_10010115_pt1 | contig 12597 bp, 6 predicted proteins | sample RumenRJG_02DNA_FD_189096 | JGI IMG/M metagenome (GOLD analysis project Ga0256405, IMG submission 189096) | Bovine rumen microbial communities from Lethbridge, Alberta, Canada - RJG_02 | ecosystem: Host-associated > Mammals > Digestive system > Stomach > Rumen | place: Canada: Alberta | collected...
CCGTCCTGGGTGGTCTCGTGGTCCGGAGCCGAGGCGCTGGGGTGGATGTAATAGACATCCTTGTATTTCTTGCAGGCGATCTTCATCAGGCTGTCGGCAACAGCGATCCTGCGAGCCTCATAGTCAGCGGTCCTTTTGTTGAAATTGCGCCATTCCCTGTAGATCGTCCGCTGGAAGATAAGCGGTTTTCCTGGGTGAGCTGCCTGAACCTTCTCGATGAAGGGGAACAGCCTTTCCTCAATCTGCTCGGGAGAAGGATTTGAGAATGAGTCGAATACGAAGGCATCGACATCGGCCGCGGCAAGGACGTCGGCGAAATAATCCTGCAGCTTGCAGTTGCCGCTGCAGCCCAGGCAGAGCATCTGGAGCCCTGTCTCACGTGAGAATATCGCCGGGTAGGCCATTCCGGCCCGGCTGGTTGAGATCCCGTGGGTGAAACTGGAACCGAATATGCCGATCCTGCCTCTGAAAGGGTTTGGAAGCGGCTCAAGTACAGAACCTTCCGTCACCCCGATCTTTACGGAATGCTCCTCGCTGAGAATCGGGAGGTACATAAGGCATTCTTTCATCGTCCCGTCCATCCCGGAGATCAAGTTGAAAGGTTTCTCGAGATCTCCCGGGCATCCGGCTCCGGCCCAGATCCACTGTCCGTCCCTACGGATGTAGAGATCGTAACCTCTCGCTGAGTATCCTCCTGTGTTGTTGGGCCAACCCACATCTCCGTACTTGGTCAATACTGAGATGGTTGGAGAGTTGGTTCTGAACGCCACGGCGATTCCGGCGGAGTTGCGCACTTGGTTGTTCTCGCTTTTGGTGAAGCCTTTAAAGCGTATTGTGTCAACCCTGTGGTACGGGTTCGGGGTGTCAATCAGTTTCCCTGTCAGCGTCAAATCGCTGGCTTCGGTGTAGATCAAGTCCTGTGCCCTAGCGCCAGTAACCATTACGATGGCCGTGATTGCTGATAATAAAAATCGTCTCATTGTGTTAGCCTTATGTCAGTACAAATTTAATATAAAAAAGCTTATGTGGGAATTCAATCAAAAAACAGTAATTTTGTGTATTCAGATTATGTCAATTATGTCCTTCAACAAAATGATCAGATTCTTCGCTGCTTTGGCCGGGGTCATCGTTCTGTACGGCTGCCAGGGCGGTAAAGCGGAAAAGTCCGCCGAAGTGTTCCTGCCGGAGGGAAAGGCGGACACAGTCCTTTTCAAACAAGCTCCTTTCGAGTGGCATATCACTCCAAGGTATGACTATTCCAAGGTCTTCGTGACCAAGCTGTTCCTTTGCCAGGCCGAGTTTGACAAGGAGTATCTGGGAGCCTACAAGATGAGGGATAACGGCCAGAGTACGGTTTACATGACCTGTGAGCAGGCGCTCGAGGCCATAAAAGGGATGGACGCCGTGAGTCCGGGTCTCCAGAAGATCGTGTATCTTGTCGGTTGGCAGTACAATGGACATGACTCGAAGTATCCGGCGTTCTTCGGTGGTAACGAGTCTATAAAAAGACCTGGTGACGATGATCCGCTGGACAGTGTCCGCTGGCTGATGCGGGAAGCTAAAAAATACAACACCGCCGTCAGTCTCCACATCAACATGTTCGACGCTTTTGAGGACAGTCCGGCGTTCCAAAAGTATAAGGAAGCCGATGTCCTGGCCAGGGAGAAGGACGGGAGTTATATTTTCGGAGACTGGGGTTACAAGGTTAGCTACGCCGCGGAGTGGGAAAAGGGTCTGTCGAAGTGGAGAATCGACAGCCTTTGTTCCTTGTTGCCTATCCAGGAGGCTGGAACGATCCACATCGACGCTTTCCATAACAAGGTGCCCAGGCCTCGCCTGGAGAATGGCAAACCGGTCATCCGGATGGAATCCCCGATCAGCCCTTGGCATGGCCACACCGCCGAGCAGGATCAGGAAGGGAAGGAAAATATCGTGAAATACTTGGATTCCAAGGGAATAGATGTGACGACCGAGGGAGCGGAGATGGGTATGGGAAAGATTACCGATGGCTGGTTCCCCATGTTCTGGCATTATAACTCGCTTGACAAGGCGATGTCACTCACCGCTTCCCAGGCTTGTGGCGGCAATATTTACGGGAATATCAGGGCTTTCGGAAGGAGCATCAACGGAGAAGCGATATTCAGGGATTCCCCCTCTGTCGAGGAGGGGATAGCAAGGTTTAAGAACGAGTTCTGTAAGAGGACCCTCATCACGTTGTATCTCAACACTTTCGCCCGCAAGGCCTTGGTCACCGATGAGAGTGGATCTGCTTTCGGAATATTCGAGAATGGTGTCAGGACCCAGATGAAAGACAACATTTTGACTGTAGCCAAGGACGGCGAGATCCTGTCCGATGAGAAAGACGTGTTCATCCCCGCTCTTTGGATTGGAAACAGTTCTGTGATAGCGTTTTCGGAGAACGGATATGACGAAAGGACATGGACCGTTCCCGAGGGAGTCAAATTGTCCGGACGGGCGAAAGGGTGGATCCTCGACGCTTCCGGTCGGAAAGAGTTTAAGAATTTTGAGGTCAAGAGAGGCAAAGTCACTTTATCCCTCGAGCCTGGGGAGATGGTTTTGATAACTGATTGATATGAATATCAAAAGATTTGTTTATGCCGCGGTGGCGCTGGCTTTGGTCTCCTGTGTCGGGACAGAGTCCGGTCCGGGAACCTTTGACGAGAGCAATGTGGTCTTGTCTTTAGGAGTGGTCAGTGACGTCCACATCAACACTGGCCTTCCGGCAACTTCCAGGAAATGGAAAGCCGCCCTGCTGCAACTCGGAGTCAAGGCCTCGGAGACTGATCCTGACGGATTAGACGGTGTGCTGGTGGCGGGGGACTTGATCGACTACCCCAACGAACCTGCGATAAGGGAGTTCAAAAAGGTTTACGAGTCCGTCCTCAATCCGGAGATAGTCCCGTTGATCTACACTGTCGGGAACCATGATGTCCCTGATTACAAGTGGAGCGAGACGATGGTGAAGGATGCTGAATATATTCGTGACGTATTGGGAGACCTCTATTTCCAAGCGGATGTCGATAAGGATGCGGGGGAAAGGCTTGAATGCCGCCACTGTGTGCTCAAAGACTATGATGTCCTTACGATTACCCCAGACGGGACAAGTCCGATTGTTTACAGTCCGGAGGCTCTCAAGTGGCTTGACGGCAAACTGAAGGAGATCACGAGTAAGAATCCGTCCAGATACGTTATAGTGATCACCCACCCAATGCTTTACGACACGGTTTACGGAAGCCTTCTTGGGGAGGCGGACGGAATCTGGAAGTCGTTCCTGCCCGGTTACTGGGCCACCAGGGAACTACCGGAGATTCTTTCGAAATATCCCCAGGTGGTGGCCTTCGGAGGTCACCTGCATTTCCCTCTGAACGACCCCAGGAGCGTCTGGCAGGGCTCTTTTACGGCTTTGGGTTGCGCCTCGGTGCGGTATATGGCCCTCGAGGCGGGTGGCTATGAGGACATGGCAGGTCAGACCACTATGAAAGACAAAGATGAGTTCTCGCAGGGAAATCTCGTGCAGTTCGACAAGAAGGGGAACATGAGGATCTTCCGGATGGACTTCCACAATAACGCCGTGATCGGGGAACCCCTCCTGATGGGCCGCCCGGTCAAGAGCGGGAAGCATCTGGAGGAATATTCATTCGCCCGCAGGGAGGCTTCGAACCAAGCTCCGGAACTGTCCTCGCTGGATGTGAAAGTAGAGTCCTCTTCGGTGCCTTGGAAGAAAGAACCCGCTTGGATCTCAGTGAGTTTCCCTTCCGGGACTGACGATGAGTTCGTCCATCATTATGTGGTGACGCTTTCCCGGGATGGTGAGACCATGAAGGAGAAAAAGATCTTGGCGGATTTCTACAAGCACCCTTCTCCGGAGATGATGAAACCTTTATGGGAGGTGGCATTCAGGCCGGAAGATTTCGAGAATTATGAGATTGATCCCGGAACCTACACCGTCTCCCTCACCGCGGTAGATTCCTGGGATGCCGAGAGCTCGATCTTGACAAAAGAAGTCGTTGTGAATTAAAGATTTATATTAATATGAAATTTATCAGTTGGAATGTCAACGGCCTGCGGGCCTGCGCCGGAAAGGGCGACTTCGACAAGGCTTTCACCGCCTTGGACGCTGACTTCTTCTGTCTTCAGGAGACAAAAATGCAGCCAGGTCAGCTTGACCTTGAGTACCTTGGCTACACATCGTTCTGGAACTCCGCCGAGAAGAAGGGCTATTCCGGAACGGCAATATATTCAAAACATCAGCCGCTCTCTGTGACTTACGGGATGGGACTTCCTGAGCACGACTCCGAGGGCCGTGTCATCACTCTGGAAATGCCTGGTTTCTATCTGGTTTGCGTCTATACTCCTAACTCCCAGGACGGACTCCGGAGGCTTGATTACAGGATGACCTGGGACGACGCTTTCCGGGAATATGTCCTCGGCCTGAAGGCTAAAAAAGGTGTTGTGATCTGCGGAGACATGAACGTCGCCCATGAAGAGATCGACATCAAAAACCCTAAGGCCAACCGTCGCAACGCCGGCTTTACGGATGAGGAGAGGGATAAGTTTTCAGTCCTGCTGGACTCCGGATTCGTGGACACCTGGCGCTCTACCCATCCCGATGAAGTGAAGTATTCCTGGTGGTCCTACCGCTTCAACGCCAGGGCGAATAACGCCGGGTGGCGCATAGACTATTTCCTTGTTTCAGAAGGCCTTAGAGACAAAATAGCCGCCACGGATATTCATAATGAGCTATTTGGCTCGGACCACTGTCCCGTTGAGCTGGAATTAGCTTTTTGATATTTGAACATTTCATTGTATATTAGCAAACTGCGAGAATAATATATAATAGTGCTATAATGAAAATCCAGAAATTGTTTTTGAGCATCCTCGCCGCAGCGTCATTATTCGCTGGCTGCAAGGAACCGGAGCCGGAACCGACTATTCCCTCCCTTACTGTTGGTCAAACCGAACTCTCTTTTGAGCAGGGCGGCGGAACCGGCAATATCACAGTGACTTCCAACCGTCCCTGGACAATCTCCACAGATGCGGACTGGTTGGCTTTCAACCCTTCAAGCGGTAATGCCGCCGACGCTCCCGTGACGGTCACGGTGACCGCTCTCGCCAATTCCTCCACCGACAGGACAGCCTCCTTCAAGATCAAGACCGACTTTGATTTCAGGACTGTTGAGGTCTCCCAGAAAGGAGCCAAGGGCGAGGATCCTAACGTGACTCCTTCCGGAAGCGGAACCGCCAGCGATCCGTACAATGTGGCCGCGGCACTTGAGAAGGCCAAGAGCCTTCAGGCGTTCAATACTAATGATGAGCTAACATCTTCCAATTCGGCGAATGTCTATACCGCCGGAAAGGTTGTCAGTGTTGAGATCGATCCTAGTTTCGGTAACGCCACTTATTACATCTCGGCCGACGGCACCAGCACTGTCCAGCTGGAAGTCTATAGGGGTAAGTACCTTGAGGGCGTGTCTTTCACCACAAAGGATCAGCTCAAGGCTGGAGACGATGTCGTTGTCTTCGGAACCATCGTCAATTTCAAGGGAGACACTCCGGAATACACTACCGGAAGCAAGCTCGTTTCCGTCAACGGAGAGACCAAGGCTCCCGAGATTGACTATTCCAAGTTCCCCATGACGACTGTCGCCGCATTTATCGAGAAGGCGGCTACGGGTGAGTATTATCGCCTGAAAGGTAAGGTCAGCAGGTTCAACTCCGAGTTCTGCAGCTTCGATCTCGAGGATGAGTCCGGAAAGATCTATGTCTACAGCGTCACCAACAAGGATGAGTGGAAATCTAAGATCTCCAACGGCGGAACAGTCGAGCTCGCTGGTCTTTACACCCTCTACACCAACAAGAACACTGGCGCAACCCAGCACGAGGTCGTCAATGCCCAGATCCTCTCATTTGAGGCCGGCTCTGGTGGCGGAGAGATGGGTGAGCCTTCAGGAACCGGAACCCTCGAGGATCCTTACAATCCCGCTGGAGCCGCCGCGGCCGTCAAGGATCTTACCTGGACATCCAACGAGGAGTATGAGTCGACAGGCGATGTCTATGTCAAGGGTAAGATATCACGTATTGCTGACGGTGGTACCTACACCGAAAGCGGCACTTTCGGCAACGCCTCGTTCTTCATTTCCGAGGACGGAGAGCAGAGTGGTGAGTTCCAGGTCTATAGGGCGCTTTATCTTGGCAACAAGAAGTTTGAGAGCGGCCAGACTGACATCAAGGTGGGTGATGAGGTCATCATCTACGGTAAGTTGATGAACTACAGGAATAACACTCCTGAGACCGTGTCCGGCAAGTGTTACCTGTACTCTCTTAATGGTGTGACCGGTGGTGACGAGCCCGGTCCCGAACCTTCAGGTGATCCGAAGGGTACGGGAACCCTCGAGGATCCTTATAATCCCGCAGGAGCCGCCGCAGCCGCATCAAAACTCACTTACACGGACAAGAATAACTACGAGACTACCGAGGATGTTTATGTGAAGGGCAAGATATGCAAAATCGCCGATAAGGGAACCTTCACGGAAGGCGGCACTTATGGCAATGCTTCGTTCTTCATTTCCGAGGATGGAACGGGTGACGGAGAGTTCTATGTGTTCCGTACGCTCTATCTCGGAAACAGGATGTTCGCAGAGGGCGACACCGATATCAAGGTAGGTGATGAGGTCATCATCTACGGTAAGTTGATGAACTACAAGAATAACACGCCCGAGACTGTGTCCGGCAAGTGTTACCTGTACTCTCTCAATGGTGTGACCGGTGGTGACGAGCCCGGTCCCGGGGGAGAATCTGAAGATCTAAAGACCGCGACGATCGCTGAGTTCCTGGCAGCCGCCGACTCCAAGACCCAGCCTTATAAACTCACCGGAAAGGTCAGCAATATCGTCAACAATACTTACGGCAACTTCGACCTGACTGACGCTACCGGAACCGTTTATGTCTACGGTCTTGTTGCCAAGGATCTTGGCGGTTACGGTCCCAATAAGGCCAATGACAAGTCCTTTGCCTCTATTGGAATAAAGGAAGACGACGAAATCACGATCATCGGATATCGCGAGACATTCACCAACGATTCCGGTTCCAAAGACGAGGTTGTCGGTGCTTACTATGTAAGCGGAGCTAGCGGTAGCGGAGAGACCCCTGGAGGTGATACTCCAGGCGGAGACACTCCTGGTGACGGTAGCTCCATCTCATGGAAGGGCCAAAGTGATTGGACAGGAGTCGCTGATCAGGCTGAGACCATTACATTAAAATCGGGGAATATCACCATCACCGCGAAAAAGGAAAAAGCCTCGAATAAACCTACTGTCAACGCTTCCGCCAACGATTGTCGTGTCTATGCGAAGGGATCTGTGACCATCACAACGACGGGAGATGCGATGACCAGTATCGTATTCAATATCTCCAGTCAAGGACAAAAACGGCTTACGGATATTACGGCCAACACTGGGTCGGTGGCAAAGCAAGCCAAAGGCGACAAGACCGTCACTTGGACAGGTTCAGCAAAATCGGTCACGTTCACCGTGGGTGAAAAGGCTGTTTATGGATCTGATGGTGCGGATAAGGCTGGTCAGTTCGATTTCTCGAGTATCGTGATCAAGTAAGTTGAGGTTAATCAATTCATATTTATTGTCTTCAGTGACGGCGCTTCTGGCGCTGTCACTGATTATGGCATCTTGCGGTGGAACCTCCGGCACCAGCAAAGAGGAACCGCTGGTCCCTCCGACGGTCAGCATTAAGACGCAGAACGTGTCCGGCGAGGCCGGGAGCCAGTTCCTTAGCGTGTCCTCGACCGGAAACTGGACGATTGTGACTTCCGCTCCCTGGCTGACCGTCTCACCGGCTACAGGTTCGGGAAACTCAAACACCGTCGTGCTTTCCTATACCGAGAACACCGACGCGGTCCGGACCGCCACAGTGACCATCACCAGTTCAGGAGGCTCCGCCACAGCAAGCATCACTCAGAACAAGCTGGTGGTTCCAGTTCCTCCCTCTCCGGGCCCGGGCGACAATCCGTCCCAACAGGAGGAGAACGGCTACGGGTTCAAGACAGCCCCTTACAAATGGCTTGAATTGCCGGAAACAATTGAAGGAGACGAGCTTGAGTTCTTCGCCCATTACATGCCCCTCGGAGGTGCTACGGTAAGGAATTATTCTTTTGACTGGGACTACGACAACCTCGTGGCCCCTTGGGTGGCCTATCCTCTCTGCTCAGGTAATATCGGCAACGGCGGTCGTTCGGACCAATGGGGTCTCGATCCTCTCCTGCCGGACAAAAAGCAGCCGGTCCTGTTCAAGGCATACTCCAACTTTGGATCCCGCGGCCATCAGATACCATCTGCGGATAGGCTTAACCGTGACGCTAACATCCAGACCTTCTATTTCACGAATATGACCCCGCAGGACTATGACTTCAATGGAGGCATTTGGGCTGTACTGGAAGGCAAGGTTCGTGATTGGGCAAGAAAAACCGGGGCGGCCACTGGCACGGACACCCTGTACGTGGTTACCGGTTGTTACATAGGGAACTCAACACGGAAAGCGTTTGATAATAATGGTAAGGCCGTGGCTGTCCCAGAAGGATATTTCAAAGCCCTGTTAAGGTACAAAAACAACGAGTCTGTCGGCCATAAAGGCTTCATGGCCTGCGCCTTCTACTTTGAGAATGAGAACAAGTATGGGTCTAAGATCAACAAGGACCTGTCCATGTCCGTGGCAGACCTTGAGAAGAAACTCGGTTACAAGCTGTTCGTGAACCTTGAGGCCAAAGTCGGGGCAGAGACCTATAAAGCCATCAAAGAAGAAAATCCCGCTACCGTCAGCTGGTGGTGGCAATAAGTATAATAAACTAATAGTCAATGAGAAAAGTATATAGCACAGTCTTGGCTTTCGCCGCCATCCTTATTCTCGCTCCATTCGCCGGGGCGCAGAAGGTGCAGAAGAGTCATGTGATCGGCTTTTACAATCTCGAGAACCTGTTTGACACTTATCACGACGAAGGTAAGAACGATTATGAGTACCTTCCTGAGGGCGCCAACCAGTGGACCGAGGTGAAGTACCGCAAGAAACTCCACAACATGGCAGAGGTCATCCGAGCCATGAAGGACGAGAACAAGGTCTGGCACACTATCCTGGGAGTCAGCGAGGTGGAGAACCGCAATGTCCTCGAGGAACTGGTGATCCAGCCTGAGATTGCCGAGGCCAACTACCAGATTGTCCATTACGACGGCCCGGATCGCCGAGGCGTGGATTGCGCCCTGTTTTACAGGCCGGACCAGTTCACCCTCCTGGAGAGCCGCTCGATCCCATTCACTTTTGACTCGTCCGACATCAAGTTCAGCATGACTCCTGAGGAGCAGGCTAATTTCCGCACCAGGGACATCCTCGAAGTCCGTGGGACAATAGCGGATGAGATGTTCGCTTTCTACGTGACCCACCTGCCCTCCAGGGTTGGTGGAAAGAGCGGGGACCTGCGAAGCCGGGGCGCTGAGATCATCTATGAGAACGCCATGGCTATGATGGAGAAATATCCCGGAATCAAGATCGTCGTGATGGGTGACATGAATGACAACCCGACGGATGAGAGCATGGTCACCTACCTCCATGGGAAAGAGAGCATCGCGGAGATGGGACAGAGCGATTTCTTCAATCCGTTCCTCTCGATGATCAAGGCCGGTTTCGGATCATTGGCTTACCAAGGAGTCTGGAGCATATTCGACATCATCATGGTGAACTCCAATTTGGCGAACGCTCCTAAGGGGACATTCGAGATCAAACCTATAGTCAAGAAGAAGTTTTACGGCAGGGTTTTCCAACAGCCGTTCATGACTCAGCAGGAAGGCCAGTACAAAGGAACCCCCAAGCGGACGATGTCCAATGGTGCCTTCATTAACGGCTACTCTGACCACTATCCCACTTACATAGTAATATCTAAGTAAAATGAATATACCAAAGCGAATAGTAACATTCCTGGTCTCAATCCTCGCCGCGGCCAGCCTCTTTGCCCAGACTCCTACGGGAGGGGTGAAAGGAAAGGTGATCAACAGGGCGGACAGGACCCCGGTCACCGGGGCGGTCCTGACCTTGAAATCAGGAGCCACCGAGATAGGTATCATCAAGTCCGATTCACAGGGCGACTTCCTTATCAGCGAGCTCGCGGACGGAATGTATGACCTCGTCATCGAGGCTCAAGGTTATCTTCCTACGACCGTAAATGTCACGGTCAATGATGGTTATGTCAAGAACATGTACAACCTCAGCCTCTCGCCTTCCGTGGTGAGCGGGGAGGTTGACGACTCGTCTTTTGGCGAGTTTGACCTTGACGGAAACGGCTATGAGGACACCCCTACGATCCTTTATGACCAGAACGATGTCTTCAACAACGCCGCCAGTTACAACTTCAGCGCCGTTCGCTTCAAGGCCCGCGGTTATGCCAGCGAGTCGCAGGACGTTTACATCGCCGGAGTGAAGATGAACGATGCCCTGACGGGATTTTCCCCTTATTCCCTCTGGAGCGGCCTCAACGAGGTGACCAGGGCGAAGGCCTCCGTGATCGGTTCCGAGATATCCCCGTACGGGATCGGAGGTTACAATGGTCTCACGAATATCTACGCGACCCCTGGGCAGGCGCGTCCGGGCAAGAGGTTCAGTGTCTTGACCAACAGCGCCTTGTACAGGATGAGGGTGATGGGCACCTGGGCTGTCCCTGAGAATGACAAGGGATGGTCATACGCTGTCAGCGCCTCTGCAAGACTTGGTGGAAACGATTGGGTACAAGGAGTTTACTACCGTTCTTTCGCATATTATCTGGGAGTGGAGAAGAACTGGGGCGACCGCCACAGGCTCGCTCTCGTCACTTTCGGGGCCCCCGGTCAGAGGGGAGCGCAGAACGCTTCGACCCAGGAGGTTTACGACCTTATGGGGGACAATATGTACAACTCCAACTGGGGTTACCAGAACGGCAAGATGCGCAACGCGCGTAACAGGATAACCTTCGAGCCTATCACCTTCCTTAAATACGATTATACTCCTTCGAAAGATTTCGAGGCCTCGGCAACCATCCTGTTCAGGACCGGAAAGAATGGATACACGGCTCTGGATTGGTATGACGCTCCCGATCCCCGTCCGGATTACTACCGCAACCTTCCGAGCTATTTCTACATGGCGAACGAGGACTACAACCGTCTGAATCCCTCCAAGGCCGCATGGGCCAGAGAGGCTTGGCAAAGCCATGATCCGTCGGTCTCCCATGTAGATTGGGACAGGTTGTACTCTGTCAACCGGAACTCTGAGGGAGGACGCTCCAAATACGCTCTTGAGGAGAGGCATGTGGATCAGAATGACCTCAACCTGGCCACGAGCATCCTTTGGAAGCCTAAATCGACAATCGCTGTGCGGGCTGGTTTCAATGCCAAATACAACCGTACCGAGTACTATAAGTCAATCAACGACCTTCTCGGGGGCTCTTACTTCCTTGACGTTGACCAGTTTGCCGAGAGGGATTATTCATCCTCGGCCGCCAGGGTGCAGAACGACCTTGACTATTATCTCGCCCATGGCGAGGCCCGCAAGATTAAGGTGGGAGACAAATACGGCTATGATTATTATGCCCATCTGATAAAAGGCGAGGCTTGGGCTTCCGGAAAGTTCGCACTCGGCGGGCTCGACCTGACCCTTGGAGGCCATCTCGGGACTAACTCTTTTTGGAGGGAAGGACTTGTTAGGAAAGGCCTTTTCCCGGGACTTGACGCAAATGGGAATCCAATCCAGATCGGAGACGACATATACACCTCTTACGACGGGAACGGCGAGGCTATCACCTCCAAGGGGAACTCCAAGAAAAGCTCGTTCCTCACATATGCGGGCAAGCTCAATCTCGCTTATACCCTGACAGGAGGACATCGCCTGTATGCCAATGTGGGTTATTTCAACGATGCACCTTACTTTGACAAGGCTTTCGTGGCTCCCAGGACCAGGAATACCCTAATCGAGGGTATCCAGAACACAAAGGCCCTTTCCGCGGATGTCAACTACATGTACGCTACCAACGGCTACAGCCTACGTCTGACAGGGTTCTACACCAACATCACCGACCAGACCGATGTGATGAGTGTCTATTACGACCTCGAAAACTCCTTCGGAAACTTCGCGTTGAGCGGAATAGACGAGAGGCACACCGGAGTTGAGCTCGGTTTCGAGGTCCCGACTCCGTTGGACGGCCTCTCCGTCGTGGGAGTGTTTACTGCGGGTGAGTACATTTACACCTCGACTCCACTTCTTACCGCCACGGTGGACAACAGCGCCGTTCTTATCTACAACGGTATTCCGGTCTCGTACTGGAAGAGTACCCCTAAAGTTGACGGGACAAGGCAAAAGCATTATGTGCCCAGCACGCCTCAGACAGCCGCCAGTCTCGGTCTTTCTTACTTCCACAACTACTGGTTCATCGATGCGGATGTGGACTACTTCGCAAATGCCTACCTGGACATGAGTCCTTTGAGCAGGACCGATTACGCCACGGCTGGTCCCGACGGAGTCATCACAGCGGAAGAGGTTGAGGCCATGACCCTT
>Ga0256405_10010117_pt1 | contig 12595 bp, 9 predicted proteins | sample RumenRJG_02DNA_FD_189096 | JGI IMG/M metagenome (GOLD analysis project Ga0256405, IMG submission 189096) | Bovine rumen microbial communities from Lethbridge, Alberta, Canada - RJG_02 | ecosystem: Host-associated > Mammals > Digestive system > Stomach > Rumen | place: Canada: Alberta | collected...
ATGGTATTTTCTAGCTAATTTACGATAAGCCTTTTTAATTTCCTTCTCATCAGCGGTTTTGTCCACTCCGAGAACTTCATAATAGTCACGCTTCTCTGCCATTTCGTCACCTATAAACATTAATTGATAATTGATTATTTAATAATTCATGATTTTTTTAATTATTATTATTTAATTATTCTAATTAATTTTTAAAAATAGTATTGAACTATTAATTAAAATTTAATTAAATCACCTAACGATAATTTTTTCATAAAATAAAATAATTTAATTAAATTTTAACTAATGATAAGTTACTAAATTAATTATTAGTTAATTTTAATATTTAAACTTAATTTAATTTGCTCAAGTTTTTGATTCTTTCTCTCTATTTTTAATAATGATTGAATTAATAAAAAGAATTCTTTAGACATTAAAAGGTTGTAAGTGGCTAAGAAAAATCAAGGAGGAATGTCTAAAAGAATTCAATTTATTATTTCTATTTTTTGAGAGGTTATAAGTAAATATGACAAATCAAAAAATAAATAGATTAAAAGTTATTATTAAAATATTTTAATAATTTTTTTAATCTACTGCTAATTTTGATTCAAATTATTTTTTCTCTTCGAATTCAGCATCAATGGTGCCGTCATCGTCATCTTGTGGGCCTGCTCCTGCGTTAGGATCAGCACCAGTTGCTCCAGCTGCACCTTGTGCTGCTTGTTGAGCTGCTGCAGCTTCTTGGTAGATTCTAGCACCGATGTCTTGAACTACTTTGGTAAGTTCATCGGTTTTCTCTTTGATTGCTACAATGTCATCTCCGCTGATTAATTCTCTAAGTTCTGCAACTAATTTTTCAATGTTGGATCTTTCGTCATCAGAGACTTTGTCTTTGATTTCTTCCTCATTGATGGTTTTTTCTGCAGTGTAGATCATTGAGTCCGCATTGTTTCTAACTTCAATTTCTTCTTGTTTCTTTTTGTCTGCTTCAGCGTTCATTTCAGCTTCTTTTACAGCTTTTTCGATTTCCTCATCAGTCAATTTGGTAGAAGAAGTGATGGTAATTGATTGTTCCTTACCTGTTCCTTTGTCTTGAGCAGTTACATTGATAATACCGTTTGCATCAATATCGAAGGTTACTTCAATTTGAGGCATTCCTCTTGGTGCAGGAGGTATTCCCACTAATTGGAATCTTCCAAGAGTGGTGTTGTCTGCTGCCATTTTTCTTTCTCCTTGAACTACGTGAATGTCTACAGAAGGTTGGTTGTCAGCTGCAGTTGAGAAGATTTGAGATTTTTTAGCAGGAATTGTAGTGTTTCTTTCAATAAGGGTAGTTGATACTCCACCTAAGGTTTCAATACCTAAGGATAATGGGGTAACGTCTAAGAGAACTAAGTCTTTAATTTCTCCAGCGAGCACTCCACCTTGAATAGCTGCACCCATTGCTACACATTCCATTGGGTCAATTCCTCTTTCTACAGGTTTACCAATGAAGTTTTCCACGAATTTTTGTACGATTGGCATTCTGGTAGGTCCACCAACTAGGATGATTTTATCAATATCATTTTTGGTCATTTTAGCATCGTCTAATGCTTGTTTGATAGGTTGGCCACATTTGTTAACGATAGGATCTACTAATTCTTCTAATTTTGCTCTGGTTAAATTGTTAATTAAGTTGTGAGGTTTGCCATCTGCACCCATGCAAATGAATGGTAAGTTTACTTCACTTGTTAAGGTAGTGGACAATTCAATTTTTGCTTTTTCAGCTGCTTCTCTTAATCTTTGAACTGCTTGGTCATCACTCATTAAGTCAATTCCGGTTTCAGCTTTGAATTCACTTGCTAAGTAGTTCATTAAAGCGTTGTCCATGTCGGTACCACCGAGTTGAGTGTCACCGCTGGTGGATTGTACTTCGAATACTCCTCCACCAAATTCCATAATGGTTACGTCTAAGGTACCTCCACCTAAATCGAATACTAAAATGTTAACGTCATCATCGTCATCTTGCTTGTCGATACCATAAGCTAAACTTGCTGCAGTTGGTTCGTTTACAAGTCTTACTACATCAAGACCTGCAATGGTTCCTGCGTCTTTGGTTGCAGTTCTTTGGTTGTCGTCAAAGTAAGCAGGTACGGTAATAACTGCCTTTTCAATAGGTTCTCCTAAGAAGGATTCTGCATCTTTTTTAATCTTTTGCAAGATTTTTGCAGAGATTTCTTGTGGAGTGTATTGTTTGCCTTGGATAGTTACTTTGTAATCGGTACCCATTTTTCTTTTGATTGCACTGATGGTGTTTTCTGGGTTAGTTACAGCTTGTCTTCTTGCTGGTTCACCAACTAATTGTTGACCGTCTTCAGTGAATGCAACATAACTTGGGAATGCTTTACCGTATTGGCTTGCACCTTCTGCACTTGGAATAACGGTAGGTTTACCACCGACGAGTACAGATGCTGCAGAGTTACTAGTACCTAAGTCAATTCCAATAATTTTTTCTTTTTTAGTATCAGACATAGTTTTCACCTTTACATTTTGTTTTTTAATAAAAGTTATTTTGATTTTTTTTAATTTTCAAATATTTCAAATTTAAGATATTTTTTAGTTTTAAAATATTTGATTAAAGAAATTATTTTAATTTTAATTTTTATTTAATTTTAAAATAATTTATAAATATGAATTTTAATTATTTTTTATTATTGTTTTTATTCTTCTTTTTTAGCTTTTTTGCAAACTCTTACTTTAGAGTATTTGATTACCTTATCCTTTAAGGTGTATCCTTTCATAAGTTCATCAACGATTTCGTTGTTTTCATGATCTGGACTGTCTACAGTAAGCAAAGCTTCATGCTTGAATGGGTCGAACTTTTCTCCTACTGCAGGAATCTCTTCAACACCCTCTTTTTCTAAAGCATTTTTCATTTTGGAATAAATTAATTCTAAACCTTCTCTAAGTTCCTCTTCATTGCTTGAGTTTTCAAGAGCCCTTTCCATATCTTCATAGATATCAAGGAATTTAACAATAAGGCCTTCATTTGCATATCTTATTAAGTCCTGTTTTTGTTTTTCTCCTTGTTTTCTAAAGTTATCAAAGTCTGCTTGAAGTCTTTGAATATGGGATTTTAGCTCTATGATTTCTTCATCTTTCCTCTCAAGGTCTTTGTTTAATTTATCTAATTCGCCGTCTTCACTTTCATCATCTTTTGATGGTTTTTCTTTGCCATCTTCTTGTGAAGACTCATCTTTAGATTCAGAAGGGCTTTCTTCTTTATCCTGAAGTTTGGATTGATCTTCCTCATCAATTTCTTCTTCAGTTTTTTTAGTTTCATTTTTCTTAGCCATTTCTTCACCTTTTATGAATTTATCATAAAGTATTATAATTAGAGAAAGAGAGCGATAAGCTCCTTTAATATTTTGACTTTAATCAAAGAATTTTAGATTTGTTTTCTATCATATGGGTTAATAGAAAAGTGTTTTATGATTTTTAGATTTAGGGTGTGGACTTAAATCTAAAAAAATCTTTGTTTATAGTGTGATTTTTTTAAGAGGATTTTTGAAATGTTCTTTGATTTGTGTTTATCCAGTTTGTTATTATTTGTTAGAATTTTATAGGTTTCTTATAATAACTTTTTGAGTTTAGGCTATTTATCAAGTGAACTTTGATTTTTTGATTTGTTTAAGCTCTATTTTTAATAAATAACCATCGGATTTAGATTTTATTTTGTCAATTTATATTAAAGTAACAAAATGTTATCTTTCTCTATACTTATTATAGTAACAAAATGTTATATAAAGATTTCGGTTTTTAGTAACAAAAAGTTAATATAATACTTATGTCCATATTTTAGTATAGGGAGATTAATATGAAAATATTAATTTGAATCAAGTATAGGAATATCAATATAAAGAAAATCAATTTTAAATAATATCAATTAAATTCAATATATTATTTACTTTTTTAAAATGGTGGAGGTCAAATTATGGAACAAAACCAAAATCAATATGACGATGTTGATATGGAAGCGATTCTTGATGTTATGGGATGTAAGACTAGACGTGATATCATGGATCTCTTAAGGGAAGAGCCAAGATTTGTTAGTGAAATATCTCAAGAGCTCCAAATAGGTCAGAAAGCTATCATTGAGCATTTAAGGGCTATGGAAGATGTCGGTATTTTAACATCTTCAACAAAAAAAGTGGTTAGAGGTCGTCCTCGTAAGTATTATGATATGCCTAATGATGTGAATGTGCATATCACCATTACCAAAAATTCATTTAATGTAGCTATTTCTGAGGATATGCTAAATCCACAAAATGATATTAAGCAATTGCCTTCTGGTGATGAGTGGTCTAAATTATTGGATATTGAAAAGAGAATAGATCAAGGTCATACAGAAGCTATTGAAGAATTGAAAGCTCAAATACGTTTATATGACAACTTGAAAGAAAGAGCAGAATACATTTTAGAAAGAACTTATAATAGATATTAGATATTAAAAAAATATATTATATAATTATTTTTATTATATAATTATTTTATGAAGAATATTAATAATATAATATTGTTATCTTTTTATTCTCTTTCCATTTTTCTTTCACTTTTTTTATAAAAAAATAGATTTAATAATAAATAATAGATTTAATAATAAAAAATAGAATTATAAATAATAATATTATTATAATTTATTTTATCTTATTTTCATCAGCTTATTTTCAAAGATTCTTTAAGTTTACTCCTGCAACTATCGCTTGTCCTAGTGATACTGATCCGTCTCCAGGACAAGAGTTGATGTGTTGAACAAATTCAAATCCTTCTTTTTCCACATATTCTTTAATATGTGCTGTTATTGCTTCGTTATAGAACACTCCACCAGTTGCACCAATTGTTTTGATTCCCTTTTCCTTAGCTGATTCTACAGCAAGCTTTGCAAGTCCAATGCTAACTGCCTTTTGTCCTGCAACAGCTATCTTATTAAGGTTTTCTCCTTCTTCAATCTTATCTATAATGTATCTCATTATTGCTGTAGTGTCAAGGATCATTCTTCTTCCATTCTCATCTTCGTATTCCTTGATGATTATTGGGAAATCTTCGAGAGTGTCCTCTTCCTTGTAATCATATGCATATGATTCCAATTTCATTGAAGCTTCACCTTCGTAACTACGTTTGTCACATATGTGAAGTGCAGTTGAAACAGAGTCGAGAACTCTTCCTGTACTGGTGTTTATACCAACGTTAAGATTGGTTTCCAGTTGCCTGAACAGGCTTTTTATTTCAATTGCCCCATGCTGGAATGAGTCTATGTAGTTATTGTTCAATAGTTCCTTTACATACTCTTCAGTGTACTTTTCACTTTCGTAGTCACTGTTTGGGTTAGACAATATTGCTGCCATCATTCTAACAGGATATTTGGTACATAAGTCTCCACCAGGCATCTTCTGAGGCATTAAGGAAACTGTTCTTTCATATTCCTTAATGTTTGTGTATAATATTTCTCCTCCCCATGAGTTGCCGTCTCCACCATATCCTACTCCATCAGCAGCTATGATAATCATTTCATTGTTTTGGCCATTTGTGTAATGGTCATTCAACAGTGAAATTCCATGAGCATGATGGTGTTGAACTGGTATCAATGGGCAATTGTATTCCTCAGCATATTCCTTTGCAAGTTTTGTTGTGAAGAATTGTGGATGCAAATCGCAAGCTATTGCATCGAAACTGTCTGTTTTTGTAATCCTCATCATATGCTTGATTGCTTCTTGCAGGAACTCATAGGTTCTGTACTTGTTTGTATTTCCGATATGCTGTGATACATATGCTTTTGAATTCTTAAGGATTGTAAATGTAACATCAAGTTCCGGTCCAAGTGCAAGAATGTTGAGATTGTCGAATTCAGGATTAAGATTGGTGTATTTTCCTTTTAAGTCATAAGGCTCTGGAGTGTATCCTCTTGATCTTCTTATGAACGCAAGCTCATTGTTTCTGAATCTTGCTACAGAATCATCGCATCTGTTCAATATCCTTCTGTTGTGAATGAGGTAATAGTCAGCTATTGTGTCGAGATTTTTGAGTATTTCCTCATTTGTAATCATCATTGGCTCTCCAGGAACATTTGCTGAAGTCATGATGTAGGCTGGAGTTTCTGTATGATTGAATAAAAGATGATGCAATGGGGCATATGGCAACATCACACCAATGTTATGCAATCCCGGTGAAACTGACTGTGCAAAATCATAGCTTTCACTCTTCTTGAGGATTACAATAGGTCTTTCTTTTGACAATAATGTTTCCTCTTCAGCATCTGATACAATCGCATATCCTTTAACGGTTTCAATGTCTGGACTCATAACTGCAAATGCCTGATTTTCTCTTCCTAACCTTTCCCTTAGAAGGTTTACAGTGTCCTCAAGCATTACATTTGCCACTAAGTGTGTTCCTCCAATTCCCTTGATTGCAAATATCTTTCCTTCATCGAGGAGTTTTGCGGTTTCTTCCAATGGGTCTTCGCAATCAACCTTAACTGGAGTTTGATCATCATTCTTATACAATTCCAAAGATGGTCCACAAACTTCACAACAGCTTGCTTCTGCATGGTAACGTCTGTCTAATGGGTTTTTGTATTCCACCTCACATTCATCACATAATGGGAAGTCATCCATAGTGGTCTTATCCCTATCATATGGAACGTTTTCAATTACTGTAAAACGAGGTCCGCAATCGGTGCATGCATTGAATGGATAATTGTATCTTCTGTTGTTTGGATCGTTTATCTCTTCCAAGCACTTATCGCAGATTGCCAAATCTGGCGGAATGACGGATGTTCCAGAGAAACTGTCTGAACTTTCCTTGATTGTAAAATCAGCATATTTTTCGTCATCTGAAAGCTCTTCAGTTTCCAGATTGTTTATTTTAGCTATTGGCGGAAGCTCATTTTGAAGTTTGAATATGAAATCAGCTATTTTATCATCTGAACCTTGGATGATTATCTCAACTACATTTCCCAAGTTTCTGACATAACCTGAGAGTTCCAATTCAGTAGCTATCCTATATACGAAGGGTCTGAATCCTACTCCTTGCACAATCCCTTCAACCAATACCTTTTCTGTTTTCATGGTCACCATCTAAAATAAAATCATAAATAAAAATTAATATTCATAAAAAATATCATAATTAATATTCATAAAAAATATCATAATAAATAATCAATATAATAATTATATATTATAGTAATTATAAATCTTTTTAATATAATATTTTCGATTGAGATTAAGATTTAATAAAATTTTAAAAATCTATTTCAATAAATTTTATAATGTTTGTGATAAAATGAAGGAAATTCTTAAAAGTCTTGCTGAAGGTAAAATTTCAATTGAAGAATGTGATACTCTTTTAAAGGCTGAAAGCATTCGCCAATTAGATGATGTGGCTCAAATTGATACTTCTAGAATGGATAGGACCGGTTTTCCAGAAGCTATTTTGGCAGATAGTAAGGATTATGATGATTTGCTAACCATCATTAAAAGATTTTTTGAAAAACAGGAATCTGATAGTGATTCAATTGAATTGAAAAACAATATTATCATTACAAGATTATCTAAAGAAAGGTATGAATCATTGGAAAAGGATTTGGATTATCTTTTTGAAAAGGGAATTAAGTTTGATTACAATAAGAGAGCTAAAATTCTGATAATCTATAAGGATTCTTTAGTTGACTTCAATCCGGAATATGGCAAGGTAGGGCTTTTGACTGCAGGAACCTCTGACATTCCAATCGCTGAGGAAGCAAAGGTTATTGTTGAACAGGGAGGATGTGAAGTCATTAGTTCCTATGATATCGGTGTTGCAGGGATTCATAGGTTATTCCCACAGATTGCACATATGGTTGAAGAGGATGTCTGTGCATTCATTGTTTGTGCAGGAATGGAAGGGGCATTGCCTTCTGTAGTTGCAGGATTGGTGGATGTTCCAGTCATTGCGGTTCCAACATCTGTAGGTTATGGAATCGGTGCAGATGGAAAGGCGGCATTGTATTCAATGTTGCAGTCTTGTGCTCCCGGATTGTCAGTTGTCAATATTGACAATGGGTTCGGTGCAGGAGTTTGTGCTTTGACCATTGCTAAGAATATTGCTAAAAAGGTAAGAATGTCTAAAGAATAGGTATTTTTATTTTATATTACTTTATATTATTTTATATTATTTTTTATCAATTTTGATTATTTTAAATTGTATTATTTTAATATTTTAATTAAATTAATTTTTTATATTGGTGTTTATATTGATTTTTAGAGATTTCAATCCGGAAATTCATGATGTTTATAAAGTGGCTGAATTAATCTATGATGTTGATTATAGAACATTCAAGCATGTTTTCAAATCAAAGGAAGAAGGTGTGGAAGCCATTAAAAACAGATTGCTTTTGATTGATTTTGCAAAAGATGCTGAAGCGGATGAAAATGATTTGTTCTATGTCTTCTTTGATGATGAAGACACAGAGGAAAAGGAAATTATTGGAATGTTCAATGGTGGGAAAGGAGTTCAGCATTCTCTTTTCGGAGATATAAAAAATCAATTCAAAACTCTTAAGTTTTCTGAAGCATTAGGTCTTTCCAAAGTATCTTTCATGGATAATTTCGTTTTGGTTGATGTTGAGGATGATGACTTCTACATTTGTGAATTGGCCATTTGCTCTAATCAAAGGGGAAAAGGTTATGGGACAGAAGCATTGGATCAATTGATTCAACTTGCAAAGGATTTGGATTGCAAAAGAGTGGTTTTGGATGCGGACTTTAGAAATGATGGTGCATTCAGGTTATACAGTTCCAAAGGATTTAAAATATTCAATAGAAAATCATTTGGTGTTCCTGGTAAAAAAAGAGGGATGCGGAATATGGAGCTAATTCTCAAATAGCTATTTGGCTATTATTTTTTTATTTTTTAATTTTATTCGTAATTATTCAAACTAATTATTCTTTCATAAAAAAAGAAGATGATTATTGAAAGAATTATTTTCTCCTTCTTTCAAATTCTTCTAGAATTTCATCAAATTCCACTCTTTTGTATGCTAAAAGGAGCAATGTATGAAATATTAAGTCAACAGATTCATAAACTAAATTCTCATCATTTTTAGAAGCGATGAGAGTTTCTCCACACTCTTCAGCTATTTTTTCAAGGATCTTGTCCTCTGCCTTTTTATCGCTGTTTTTCATAATATTGGAGGTGTATGAGTCTATTGGGTTGTCTCTACGACTTTCCAATACTTCATAAACATCTCTTAAAATCTTGTCATCTACCATCAATTCACTTCCAATATGATTAGTGTTTTTGTTGTGTATTTTTAATTGTTTCAGTTAGTGCAATCAATGGATGTTGATCGTCATCAATGATGGTTATGTCATTAAATGAATTTAATCCTTGCTTTTCAGCGGTTTTTTCCATACCTAACTTAATGTCCTTATGAAAATCCACGACATAGGAATCAATCTTATCCAATCCTAATTTTACAGAAGCCACTGCTCTGTGGTGTCCGTCCACTAAAATGTATCTTTCTCCACTTTTCACTACAATGGTTGGTTCAGCCAATCCTTTTTCAAGTTCATAGGTTCTTCCTTGCAATTCATCAGCGTAAACCCTATCCTGTGTAGGTCTAATTTTCTCTACAGGGACTTGCTCTCTTGTCAATGTTGTTTCAATGTCATAGAGCTTTTCCATGGTTTCCTTAAATGCATTGACTTTAGTTGGAGTTGACCTTTCAATATGTGACCTTACAATATCTGTGTTGGTCATGATTCCTTTTACATGTCTTTCCTTATCAACGACTGGAAGTCTTGAAATACCATGTCTGAACATAACTCTTGATGCATCGTTAATATGCATATCCTCTCTTGCAACGATTACATCTGTAGACATTATTCCGCTTACTTGATCAGTTACCCAATCCTTTAGCAATAAGTCGTAAGCGGTAATTATTCCAACGATTTGTCCGCTTTCATCAACAACAGGATAACCGTCGTGCTTTGTTTGTTTCATTAATTTAATAACATCATTATTGAGAGTATCATATTTTACTGTAAATACGTCTTTTGTCATATAGTCTCTTACTGTTGCCTTTTCTGTATCCATATTCACCCTCCTATATTGTAATTAAATTTTGATAATATAAAGAAAAAATTGAAGAATGTTTATTCTTCAAGCAATTCTTTTAAGATGTTTACAGTTTCTCTTGGGTCAGCTTTTCCTTTGGTTAATCTCATTACTTGACCCATCAAGAAGTTCAATGCACCTTTTTCACCATTGTGGTAATCATCTACAGCTTTAGGGTTTTCTTCAACTGCTTGTTTAGCTGCAGCTTGAACTTCATCATCTTTAACTACACCAATCAATCCTAACTCTTCAGCTATTTGTTTTGGAGTTTGCTTGTTGTTTGGCATTTGTTCAATGATTCTTTGACCTGCTTTGGTGGTGATTTCCTTATTCAATAGCATATTCAAGAATTCAATCAAGTCATCTGCCAAGATTCCACTTTCTGCAAAGTCAAGCTTATTGTAAGTCAATACCCTTTTAAGTTCGTCTCTCATCCATTTAGCTGCGAATTTAGGGTCAACTTCTTTAGCCACTTCTTCGTAGCATTGAGCCAAATCAAGTTCTGAGGTAAGCACTTTTGCAGATTCCTCATCGATTCCATATTCACTAACGAATCTTTTCACTTTGTTGTGTGGTGCTTCAGGCATCACATCAAGAACCTTGTTGATTTGGTCGTCACTGATTTTCATTGGTGGCAAATCAGGATCTGGGATGAATCTGTAGTCATCTGCATTTTCCTTATCTCTCATTGAAACGGTAATCATTTGTGATTCTAAGAAAGCTCTGGTTTCCTGTTTGACTTCACGACCTCTTTTTAAGAGGTTTTTCTGTCTGATCACTTCAAAGTTCAAAGCTTTGTATGCACCTTTAATGGAGTTGATGTTTTTCATTTCCACTCTGTTTCCACCATTGATTGAAACGTTTACATCTGCTCTCATGGTACCTTCTCCACGAGCTCCTCCACTGTATTCCAATACTCTGATAAGCTCTTTCAAGAAGTTACGTGCTTCTTCCGGTGAGTGCATATCAGGTTCAGTTACAATCTCGATAAGTGGAATTCCAGAACGGTTGAAGTCTACAATACCTCTATCCGGTTTGTATTGTCCAGGATCCTCTTCCATGTGAATTTCTCTGATTCTTACACCATTCAATTCACCTTCGTAACCTATAGGAACAGAAGTTTTCTGATATCCGCAAGGCAAGTCAGGATAATCGTAGTGTTTTCTCATGAAATAAGTAAAGTTTTTATCAATTTTACAGTTAAGCATCAATGAAATCATTAAAGCGTTTTCAATTGCTTTTTCATTGGTTGGAAATGGTTTAGCACCTGGTTGGTTTAAACATACTGGGCAAACGTTGGTGTTTGCTGGTGCTTCTTGATAGTTTGTTGGACAGTTACAGAATAACTTTGAATCGGTTTCAAGTTGTACGTGAATCTCAAGTCCACACATCATATTTACGTCTATATTAATCCCTCCAAGGATTTTTAAATATTATGTTAATTGTTTTTTTAATTAAATAAGAATAAGTAGTTAATAGAAATAAGCAGTTAACTTAATAAAAGTTATTTAAAAGTTATGTTAATTAACTATAAATTCATATTATGTTAATTTATGTACTATTATATTTATAAAGATTTTCTTTATATAAAATATTATAATAAAAATTAGATTTTAAAAGTATTAAAAATAAGAATTATATAATTTGTTTATTATTTAAATTTATTTTTCAAGGAATCCTTAATGTATCTTTTTATGTATTGATCCAATTCTGGGTTGATTTCACTTTTTTCAGGACCTAATTTGCTTTTATCTGTAAATGTTCCCTTGAGAGTTCTTCCAGTCCATTTAACTTCTTCTTCAACTCTTTTACCATATTTGGTTCCAAACATTTTAAAGAGTGGGAACTTAGTGATTCCATTAGCTCCACTTAAGATAAGGATTCCTATATTCGCTAAGTTGTCAGTCCATGTTCCACAGATGATTTCCAAATCCGGAAATTCAAGTCTTATTGTAGAGACTACTTTAGCGTAGTATAATGATGCCGGTTGGGAACTGTTTACATACTCAGTTTCTGGATGAGGATTTAAGGAATAAAAGATCACTCTATCTATTTTATGTTCTCTGATGTAGTCCTTAAGGTATTCTATATCTTCAAAGCTTTCTCCAAGGCCTAAAATTATTGTAATTGCTTTTTTGAATCCTAAATCGCCTGCCTTATCCAACATATCACTGATTTGATCCAATGGCTTGCTTGGGCAGACAGTCTTCTGAAACTCTGGATTTGCAGCTTCAACAGCCCCTGTGATTCCTTTTATCTCAGATCCATATTCCTCCAATTCAGAGGTGATTCCGGTGTTTAACCAAACTCCGTCGCCAGTTATTGAATGTATGTTTTCAGCTATTGACTTGATTTCTGAGGTAGTGAATGATTTATATCCTCCAGATAGGAATTCTATATTCCAACCAAGTCTGCTGCACATTTCCGCTTCTGCCAATATATTGTTCACTCTGCGTTTTGCTTTAGTCGGATCCTTGATTTTGTT
>Ga0256405_10010118_pt1 | contig 12595 bp, 12 predicted proteins | sample RumenRJG_02DNA_FD_189096 | JGI IMG/M metagenome (GOLD analysis project Ga0256405, IMG submission 189096) | Bovine rumen microbial communities from Lethbridge, Alberta, Canada - RJG_02 | ecosystem: Host-associated > Mammals > Digestive system > Stomach > Rumen | place: Canada: Alberta...
TGTGCTCGTCCGGCGCGCGGAGACCGCGCAGAGCGGACAGATCGTCGTAGCCCTGACCGAAAACGGCACGACCCTCAAGCGTATCTTTTTCGATCGCGGCAAGCCCCGTCTGCATGCGGAAAACGCCGCATATCCCCCGGAGCGGGCGGACTTTTTTCCCGCGCGTCTCTCGGTCCAGGGGATCGCTCTCAAGGTCATCAAGGACGTTACGTAAGGCGGTGAGAAAGAAAAAATGGAAAAGACCTCAACGCGCTCTCAGACCCCGCGGAAGATCCCCGTGGCGCGCTGCCCCGTCTGCCGCCGCAGCATCGTCTACTCCGACGACGGGCGGGACAGGATCCGCGTCTCCGTCGCCGCCGCCCCGCCGGACTACCACGGCCGGACGGTAATGTGCGCCAAATGCAAGACCATGCTGGTCATCTCGGAAAAAGAGAAAGAGAACGCCCCGCTTTTCTGAAAAGCGGGGCGGCTTTCGCCCTTTTTGCGGCGCCGGACGGCGGGTCGGAGAACGGAAAAAACAGGAAAAGTTTGTTTTTTCTATTGACAGTATTCCTTTTTGGGAATATAATAGGAACGGAGAATGCGGGGTGAAAGCTTGTTTGACATTATATTTTACAGACTGCCGAACGGAAAACAGCCGGTCAGAGAGTTCCTTGACTCACTTGATATAAAAATGAGAGTCAGCGCACTTGACGAACTCAAATGATTGGAAGAATTCGGAAATCAGTTGAAGTCGCCGCACTCAAAACCCATCGGCGACGGGTTGTTTGAACTCAGAATAAAATTTTCAAGCAATATATCGAGGATCTTCTGCTTTTTCCAATCCGGCAAAAAGATCGTCGTGACCAACGGCTTTGTCAAAAAAACAAACAAAACGCCGCCAGGCGAAATCGAAAAAGCGAAAAAATACAAAACCGATTATGAAAAGAGAAAAACCGATGAATGATCTCAAAGAATATCTCAACGAACAACTGAAGAATGAAGAATTCAAAAAAGAATACGAGGCTTCACGCGCGGCTTATGAAGTCAAAAGAGCTCTGGTCGCTGCGAGGATCGGGCAGAACATGACCCAGAAAGATCTGTCCGAGCGGTCCGGCATTCGTCAATCGAACATCAGCAGGATCGAAAGCGGCAAAACAAGCCCGACGCTGGATACGCTTCAGGCTCTGGCGGAGGGAATGGGGAAAAAACTCGTGGTGCTGTTTGAATGATCAGCGGATTGAAAGCCGATCCTTGCCAAAACGCAAAAACGCCGGTCGGGCGTCGCCCGACCGGCGTTTTGTCTGTCCGGAAAGGATCAGTCTTTCTTCTTGCCGGAGAGGATGATGTTGGTAAGGATACCGAGGATCAGCGCGCAGGCGACTTCGGTGATGGTGACCTTGCCGAAGCTGAGGGTCATTCCGCCGACGCCGGCGATCAGGATGACCGAGACCGGGAAGAGGTTGCGGTTGTCGCCCAGATCCACGTTCTGGATCATCTTGAGACCGGAGACCGCGATGAAGCCGTAAAGGGCTATGCAGACGCCGCCCATCACGCAGGAGGGGATGGTGGCGAGCAGGGTGGTGAAGGGGGCGATGAAAGCGGAGGCTATGGCGAGGATCGCGGTCGTGAGGATGGTCACGACGGAGGCGTTGCCGGAGATGGCGACGCAGCCGACCGATTCCCCGTAGGTGGTGTTCGGGCAGCCGCCGAAGAAGGCGCCCGCGATCGATCCTACGCCGTCTCCGAGGAGCGTGCGGGAAAGACCGGGATCGGTGAGAAGGTCGGACTCAATGATGGAGGAGAGGTTCTTGTGGTCGGCGATATGCTCGGCAAAGACCACGAACGCCACAGGGATGTAGGCGACGGCGATCGTGCCGATGTACGCGGGATTTTCCTTCAGGGCGGCAAGGCTCTCTTTGCTGAAGGCTTTGAGGAAGGAGAAGTCGGGGAGCCATTCCATGGCGGCGAACTTCGAAAAATCGATGATCTGGAGCGCGGGGATGTCGGCGGAGTTGCCGATGGCGGTGAGGATCGCCGCGACGGCGTAGCCGGCGGCTATCCCGATGATGAAGGGGATGAGTTTCATCATTTTCTTGCCGTAGACCGACGAGATCATGGTGACGGCGAGGGTCACGAGTCCGCAGATCAGGCAAAGATAGATGTTGGCGTTCTGTACCTGGGAGGTGACCTCCTCGACGACAGCGGTACCTTCTTCGGTGAGCGTCGCGACTTTTTCGACCACCGGAGAGGTGACGGCGCCTTTGAAGAGATCGCCGACGGCGTTGCCGGCGAGAGAAAGTCCGATGATGGCGACGGTGGGACCGATCACGACGGCGGGCATGATTTTGTTGATCCAGTTGACGCCGGCGAATTTAACGATGATCGCGATGACCACGTAGACGAGACCGGCAAAGGCGGCGCCGACGATCAGACCGAGGTAACCGAGAGCGGTGACCGACGCAGCGCCGGCGAACGCCGCGAACATCGAGCCGAGGAAAGCGAAGGACGAGCCGAGGAAGACGGGGCTTTTGAACTTGGTGAAGAGCAGGTAGACAAGGGTGCCGACGCCCGCGCCGAAGAGGGCGGCGGACTGGGACATCCCGTTGCCGACGATGGAGGGGACTGCGATGGTCGCCGCGAGGATGGCGAGCAGCTGCTGGAACGCGAAGACGATGGTTTTGCCGAGCGAGGGTTTGTCTTTGACGCCGTAGATCAGTTTCATAAATCCTCCTGTTTTTCATCTTCTCGCACGCCGGACGTAAAAAACCGTCCCGCCGCAAACCGGCAAGACGGCGTACTCCCGCAAAAAACAGGGGAAACGGAAGATATGGGCATCTTGCGTGCATCGCGGTGCATGCTTAAAGATTGATTTCGTTTGTTATTGTAGCACTCTTTTGTCGGCTTGTAAAGGAATTTCGGGAAAAAAGTCAAATTCAGCCTTTTGCACAAAAGAATCGGAAAAGGAAACGGCTTTTTGAGGGCGCAGCCGTCAAAAAGCCGTAAGGATCAGAAGAGGGAGATCGTCTCGAGCGTGGCGTAGGCGCGCGCGGCGAGAGCGGGGAAGTCGAGCTTTCCCTCCTCCGCGAGGAGTTTCGCGAGCTCCGGGCGGGTCTTGGGGTGGCGGGGGGTGAAGACGGTGCAGCAGTCCTCGTACGGTTCGATCGAGGTGTCGAAGGTCCCGATCCGGCGCGAGACGGTGACGATCTCCTCCTTGTCAAGCCCGATGCAGGGACGGAAGACGGGGAGGGTGACGATCCCGCCGGTCGCGGCGAGGGCGGGGGTCGTCTGGCTCGCGACCTGGCCGAGGCTCTCTCCGGTGATCAGGGCGCCGGCGTCGTTCTCGCGGGCGTAGCGCTCCGCGAGATGCATCATAAAGCGCCGCAGCAGCAGCGTGAAGTAGTCCTCGTCGCAGGTATCGCGGATCGCCTCCTGGATCTCCGTGAGGGAGAGAACGGCGGCGCGGCGCGCGCAGGTGTAAGGAGAGATCAGGCGGGCGAGGCGCATCACCTTTTCCCGCGCCCGCTCGCTGGTGTAGGGGAAGCTGTCAAAGTGCAGGGGCAGGATCTGCATCCCGCGCTTCGCCATCATATAGCCGGCGACGGGGCTGTCGATCCCGCCGGAGAGCAGGAGCACGCCCCGCCCGCTCGAACCGACGGGGATGCCGCCGGCGGCCTTTTCCTGCGGGCCGTGCAGACAGGCGTAGCGGTCGCGCACCTCGACCCGGATCATCACATCCGGCCGCTCGAGGTCGACCTTCAGGCGCGGGAGCGCCTCGAGGATCACGCCGCCGACGCGGGCGGCGATCTCCGGGCTCTTCCAGGGGAAGGACTTGTCCGAGCGCTTCGCCTCCACGCCGAAGGTGCGGCAGCCGGCGAGCCGCTCCGGCAGGTATTCCCGCGCGGCGGCGAGGATCGCCTCCGGGGTCTTGTCACAGACGACCGCGCGCACGGCGGCGTTGATGCCGAACACGGTCAGGACCGAAGAAAACATCCCCTCAAGGTCGGAGGCGTCGCTCTGCGGCTCGAGGGAGACGGTGCTCTGCGAGACGCGGACGTCAAAGCCGCCGTGCCGGGCGGCGCGGCGCCGGAGCTCCCGCGAGAGCAGCGCTTCAAAATGCGGACGGTTCGCGCCCTTTAAGATGATCTCGCCGTATTTGCAGAGGATGATCTCTTTCATCTCAGACGTCCCTTTCCGGTGTGAAGTAGGTCCCCCGGGCGCTCCCGTCGAGGACGGAATAGAGCACGTCGGGATCGCTGCCGCGGGTCAGGACCATCGGGATGCCGGCGGAGAGGGCGATCTCCGCCGCCTCCAGCTTGCTCTTCATCCCGCCGGTCCCGCCGGCGGTGCCGGCGCCGCCCGCAAAGGAAAGCAGCTCCGGGGTGATCGCGCTCACCCGTTCGATCAGGCGGGCGGACGGGTCCTTGCGGGGGTCGGCGGTGTAAAAACCGTCGCTGTCGCTGAGGTTGACGAGCAGGTCGGCGTCCACGAGCGCCGCGACGTAGGCGGAGAGGGTGTCGTTATCGCCGAAGGAGAGCTTGTCCCCGCCCGAGAGCTCGAGCTGGGCGCTGGAGACGGGGTCGTTTTCGTTGACGATGGGCAGGCAGCCGAGCTCAAAGAGCAGACGGAAGGTCTGCTCGGCGGAGGCGCGGCGCTCGGGATTGTCGATCACGTCCTTGGTGAGCAGCAGCTGCGCGACCGTCTGTCCGTAGTCGGAGAAGAAATGTTCGTAGATCTTCATCAGCTCCCCCTGACCGATCGCGGCGAGCGCCTGCTTTTCGGCGACGCCGGAAGGACGGCGGTCGAGGCCGAGCCGGGCGATCCCGGCGCCGACGGCGCCGGAGGAAACGAGTACGATCTCGCGCCCTTCGTTTTTGAGGTCGGAGAGGACGCGGGCGAGCGCCTCGATCCGGCGGAGGTTGAGGCGGCCGGTGTCGTGGGAGAGGGTGGAGGTCCCCACTTTGACGACCAGCCGGGAGAGTTCGGGATGTTTCACGGCGGCACCCTTTCTTTCAGCAAAAAAACGCAGAATTTTTCGGAAAGCTATTTTCTTTTCCTTTTTTATCGTGTATAATAGATTTCACACGGAAAAAAGGGGAAAGGCTCCTCTTTTTTATCCTTATTATAGCCGTCGGGCGGACAAAATGCAAGACCTTTGCGGAGATCGGAGGAGCAAAATGGCGGAAACGGGCAAAAAAACCGCGCGTTTGCCGGAGCTGCTTGCTCCCGCCGGCTCCTTTGAGGCGCTCCGCGCCGCGGTCGAGGCGGGGGCGGACGCCGTCTATTTCGGCGGCAGGGAGTTTTCCGCCCGCGCGGGCGCGGAAAACTTTGACCGCGAGGGTCTGATCCGCGCGATCGCCTATTGCCGCGAGCGCGGCGTGAAGACCCACGTCACCGCCAATACCGTCGTCCTCGACCGGGAGCTCGACGACTGGCTCTCCTTCGGGGAGTTCCTCTGGCAGGCGGGAGCGGACGCCTTGATCTGCGCCGATCCCGGCGCGGCGGCGGAGCTGGCCCGCAGACTGCCGGAACTTCCCCTCCACGCAAGCACGCAGGCGGGCGTCTCCGATACCGGCGCCGCCTCGCTCCTCGCCTCTCTCGGTTTTTCCCGCGCCGTTCTTTCGCGCGAGCTGCCGCTCTCCGACATCCGCCGGATCACGGCGGACGCGGGGATAGAGACCGAGATCTTCATCCACGGGGCGCTCTGCGTCTCGGTATCCGGGCAGTGCCTCTTTTCCTCCCTCGTCGGCGGGCGGAGCGGCAACCGCGGGCGCTGCGCCCAGCCCTGCCGGCTCCCGTACGGGGATTCCTACCCCCTCTCGCTCAAGGATCACTGTCTCGCCGCCTATATCCCGGAGATCATCGCCTCGGGCGTCGCCTCCCTCAAGATCGAGGGCAGGATGCGCTCGCCCGAATACGTTTACGGCGTCGTTTCCGTCTATCGCCGCCTGCTCGACGAGGGCAGGGGAGCCGACCGGCGGGAGTTGGACGAGCTGGCCCGCTGCTTTTCCCGCAGCGGCTTTACTTCCGCTTATTTTACCGGCGCCGACCGCGGCGATATGCTCGGCGTGCGCACGGAGGAGGACAAGGCGAAGACCGCCTCCCTCCGCCGCCCCGGGCGGGAAGAGGAAGCGCCGGAGATCCCCGTTTTTCCCCTTCGGCCTTTGCCGGAGACGGCGGGCGAACCGCTCGTCCTCCCCGCGCCGGAAACGCGCCGGGAGCGCCGCGTTTCCCTTTGCTTTACCTCGCCGGAACAGGCGGAGAGCGTCCTTCCCCAAAGCGGCCTTCCCGGGCGGGTCCTCTCCTACCTGCCGGTAAAAGAGTACCTGCGCGCCGCCGGGGAGCGGGGCGTCAAGCCCTGCGGCGTCTCCGGCGTGTCGCTGCCCGCCGTCTTCTCCGAGGGGGAGCGGGAGGAGCTGCGCCGGGAGTTGGAGAAGGCGAGGCTCGCCGGCGCCGAACGGGCGCTCGCGCAGAGCCTCGGCGGTCTCGTTCTCGCGCGCTCCTGCGGCTTTGCGGTCGATACCTCCTTCCGCTTCAACGTGACCAACACCCTCACCGCTCTGCTGCTCCGGCGGCTGGGCGCCGGGGAGATCACCCTCTCGCCGGAGCTGACCCTGCCCGCGGCGCGGGATATCTGCCGCCGCGTGCCGGCGTCGGTCGTCACCTACGGCAGGATCCCCCTGATGCTGCTCTCCCGGTGCCTGCTCCGCGACGCGCCGGGCGCCGGATGCGCCGCCTGCGGGAGCGGGCGGGCGCTGACGCGGCCCTATCAGCTCCGCGACCGGACGGGCGCTTGTTTCCCCGTCCTGCCGGAGTACCGGCACCGCAATCTTCTGCTCAACTCCTGCCCGACCTATCTCGGCGACAGGAAAAAGGACCTGGCGGAAAACCGCCTTGACGGCGCGGCGCTGCTCTTCTTCTCCGAGAGCGGGGAGGAGTGCGCCGGGATCCTCGCCCGCTATGCGGCGGGGGAGGCGCTCGACGGTCCGGTGCGCCGCGCGGGCGTGCGTTTTTCACAGACGGAACGCGCCCCCGCGGGAAAAGAAAAAAACAGACCCGAAAGGAACCGTTATGGGAAAAGTATTCGGAATCGATATGGGGACCTCGAACACCCTCCTCTACGTCAAGGGGAAGGGGATCCGCATCCGGGAGCCGTCCGTCGTGGCGGTCGATCAGCGCGAGAGCCGGATCCTCGCGGTCGGCGACATGGCAAAGATGATGCTCGGCAAAACGCCGGGAGACAAGCGCGCCTGCCGTCCGATCCGCGGCGGGGTCGTGGCGGATTTTGACATCGCCGCCGGGATGCTGGAGTATTTTTTCCGCAAGGAGGCGGGCGGCGCGATGATCCTCTCCCGTCCCCGCGCGATCGTTTCCGTCCCCTTCGGCGCCACCAGCACGGAAAAGCTGTCCTTTTACCAGGTCGCGAGCCGCGCGGGCGCGAAAAGCGTCGGATTTGTCCCGGAGCTCCTCGCCGCCGCCCTCGGATGCGGGATGCGCATCGAGGAGCCGAAGGGCAAGATGATCGTCAACATCGGCGGCGGGGCCACCGAGGCGGCGGTCCTCTCCTTCGGCGGGGTCGTCCTCGCCAACTCCGTCCGCGTCGGCGGAGAGACCTTCGACAACGCCATTTCCAATTTTCTGCGCCGCAAATACGGCGTGGCGATCGGGGACGTGACGGCGGAGCAGCTCAAGATCCAGGTCGGCAGCGTCCTGCCGGGCGGGGAGGAGCGCTCGCTCGAGGTGCGCGGCAGGAATATGCGCAGCTGCGGCCGGCCGATCAGCATCACGGTGATGACCTCCGAGATCATGGACACCCTGCGCGGACCCGCCTCGCAGATCATCGAGTGCATCCGCACCACCTTCGAGCGCACGCCGCCCGAGCTGTGCGCCGATATCTATGAAAGCGGTCTCGTCCTGACCGGCGGCGTCTCGATGCTGCGCGGGCTCGGCGAGCTGATCGAAAAGCGCACGGGCATCCGCACCCTCACCGTCAAAAAGCCGCTGGATTCGGTCGCGGCGGGGCTCGGCGTCATCATCGAAAAGGACGATCCCTACGGCGTGATCGAGAACATCGACCGCTGACGGCGGGAGAAAAAGAGAAAAAGAAAAGGAGAGGGAAGATGGCGCAGTTTTTCAAATCGAAGACCTTTATCGTACTGCTGTGCGCCGCGCTGGTCGCGGTGATCGTCCCCTCCGTGCTTTCCGCCGTCGGGGCGGGGTTCGCCGTTCGGGACGCCGTCAATACCGTCCTCACCCCCGTCCGGTCGTTTTTTGTCTGGATCGGGGACGGGATCGGCGGATTTTTTGAGTATTTCGGCGAGTTTGACCGCATCCGCGCGGAGAACGACGAGCTGCGCGTCAGGCTCGAACAGGCGAACGATCAGCTCTACGCCGCCCGCGTCGCCGGAGAGGAGAACGAGTGGCTCCGGTCCTTCCTCGGTCTCCGGCGCGAGCATACCGACTACCGCTTCCAGGACGCGATGATCGTCGGCCGGGAGAGCGGCAACTACATGACCGTCTTTACCCTCAACGCGGGCACCCTGCAGGGGGTCGCCGTCAATATGCCGGTCGTGACCGAGCGGGGCGTGGTCGGCGCCGTCACCGAGGTGGGGCTGACCTGGAGCAAGGCGACCACCGTGATCGAGTACGGCTCCTCCGTCGGCGTTTACTGTGAGCGCAGCGGCGCGATCGGGATCGCGGAGGGGACCTACGAGCTGCGCTCGCGCTCCCTCTGCCGCGTCAACTATCTCGGCGAGACCGCCGACGTCGCCGTCGGAGACCGGTTCTTTACCAGCGGGCTCGGCAACGTATACCCGAGGGGGATGTGCCTCGGGGAGGTCAGCCGCATCTACGCGGACGAGTACGGCCGCGGGATGATCGCGGAGCTCACCCCGGCGGTGGATCTCAGCTCTCTCTCCCGCGTGATGATCGTCACCTCCTACGAGAGCGTCGCGGACGCGCCGCCGGCGTCCTCCGCGGAGACGGAGGCGGCGGCATGATCCGCGCGATCCGCTCCGCCCACCTTTGGCGCGCGCTCCGCTACACGCTGCTCTTTCTCTTCCTCGTGATGACGGAGACGGTCCTGCTCCCCCGCGTCGTGCCGGATCCGGTCGTGCCGGATCTGATCCTGTGCGCGGTGGTCGCCGTCGGCATGGCGGAGGACGAAAAGACCGCGGGGATCTGCGGCGTGTGCGCCGGGTTCCTGATCGACGCGGTCGGCACGGTCGGGCTCTCCCTCTCCCCCCTTTACTATATGCTCTGCGGGTACGTTACCGGCGTTTTTGCGCGCACGCTGCTCAACCGCAATTTCCCCTCCTATCTCGTCTATATGCTCGCCGCCTGCGTGACCCGCGCGGGCTATACGCTGCTCCTGATCCAGTTCGATCAGGCGGACTGCCCGCTCGATCTCGCGTTTGCGGAGATCCTTGCGCCGGAGTTTCTCCGGACGATGCTCGCGTCTCCGCTCCTTTACCTGATCGTTGCGCTCCCGCTCGCAAAAAGGAACCGCCGGGAGCTGAAGAACTGAGGCTGTTATGAAACGCACCAACCCCTTCCGTTATCTTTTCCTCGGCGGACTGTTTTTCATCGTCTGCCTTGTTTTTGCGGTCAGGCTGGCGCGCTATCAGCTCGCGGGGACCGACCGGTACGACTACGCCCGCGTCGGCACCTACACCCGGCGGGAGACGGTCACGGCGCAGCGCGGCGAGATCCTCGACCGCAACGGCGTGCCGCTGGTCACCAATTCCTACTATTATAACGTACTCCTCGACTACGGCAGGATGCCGAACGACGCCGAGGGCTTCAACCGGGTGATCCTCTCGGTCGTCCGCTCCGCCGGGCGCTGCGGGGAGACGGACAAGCTCACGGAGACGAACTGGCCCCTTGCGCTCGATGAGGGGAAGCGGGTCTTTACCGCGGACTATCAGCCGGAAGGGAAGTACCGTGAGCGCCTGATCCGTCTCCTGCAGGATCTCGGCTATGAAAAAAAGCAGAAAAAGAGCGACCCGGACCGCCCGGCGGAGGAGGCGACCCCCGATACGGTCTACGAATTCCTCCTTTCGCGCTACAAGCTGGTCGATGAGGACGGGGCGGCGCTCTATACGCCGGAGGAGCAGGAGATCCTGCTCGCCCGCCGGTACGATCTCAGCTTTATCAGCTTTTCCCCCGTCAACAGCTATACCTTCGCGGAGCGCGTCGGCGCGCGCTTCATGACCCTTGTCACCGAGGGGGGCGAGGAGGGCGTCCTCCTGCAAAAGAAGTTCGAGCGCGTCTACCGCTACCCCGGCTACGCCTCGCACATCCTCGGCAGGATGGGCAGCATCACCGAGGAGACGGCGGATTATTATAAGGAAAAAGGCTACGCCCTCGACGAGCCGGTCGGCGTTTCGGGCGCGGAGAAGGTCTTTGAGGACTATCTGCGCGGCAAGGACGGCGTCCGGGTGATCCGGGAGGACTCCTCCGGCAACATCGTGGACCAGTATATGGAGAAGGAGCCGGAGCCGGGGAAGGACATCCGGCTGACGATCGATATCGAACTGCAGAAGATCACGGAGGACAGCCTCGCCGCGCAGATCGTCTCCATCGCGGAGAGCGCGCTTGAAAAGCCCGGTGAGCTTGACGGCGAGGACGCGGACGCCGGGGCGTGCGTCGCCCTGTCGCCGAAGACGGGAGAGGTGCTTGCGATCGCCTCCTGCCCGACCTACGACCTCTCGACCTTTGTCGAGGATCTCCCCGCGCTGCTCGAGGACGGGCGCACCCCCCTCGTCAACCGGGCATTGAACGGCCTCTATCCGCCGGGCTCCACCTTCAAGCCCGCTACGGCGGCGGCGTCCCTCGCCGACGGCGTCATCACCCCCTACACGATCATCAACGATACCGGTATCTACGACTACTACGAGGACTATCAGCCCCGCTGCTGGTCCTACTGGATGTACGGCTACGCCCACGGGCAGCAGACGGTCGTCGACGCGATCCACAACTCCTGCAACTACTTCTTTTTTGAGTGCGGCAGGCGCCTGACGATCGAGCGGCTCAACTACTACTGCCGCGGCTTCGGCCTCGGGGAGCCGACGGGCGTGGAATACCCGGAGGCGACGGGGATCCTCGCGGGGCCCGCCTACGTGGAGTCGAGCGGGCTCGGCACCTGGAGCCCGGGCGACACGCTGCAGGCGGCGATCGGCCAGTCCTACAACACCTTTACCCCCATCCAGATCGCGACCTATCTCGCCACGCTCGTCAACAACGGCACGCGCTACCGCTCCCATCTGCTCTACGGCGTCTACCGCTACGGCACGGGGGAGGAGCTCTCGCGCACGCGGCCGGAGGTCGTCAGCCGCCTCAATATCTCCTCCGACGTCATCGGCGTCGTCAAGGAAGCGATGAAAAACTCGGAGGAGAACGGCTCCACCGCCGCGATCTTCCGGAATTACCCGATCACGATGGGCGGCAAGACCGGCACGGCGCAGATCACCAAGACCTCCTCGGATAACGGGGTGTTCGTCGCTTTCGCTCCCCTCGAGGAGCCGGAGGTCGTGATGGCGGCGGTGATCGAGCACGCCGCCTCCGGCACGCCGATCGGCGCCGTGGCAAAGGACATCTTCGATTTTTACTTCCATCTGAACGGCGGTGAACGATGAAAAAAGAAACGGAAACGGAAAAAAAGGCGGCGCTCGCCGCCGCCGTGTCCGCGCGGCTGACGGAGCGCTATCCCGCGGCGGAGTGCGCCCTCCGGTACGGGGGGGACGCGTGGCGGCTGCTCGTGATGGGCAGGCTCTCCGCCCAGTGCACCGACAAGAGAGTGAACGAAGTTTCCCCCGCGCTTTTCGCGGAGATCCCGACCCCCGCGGCGGCCGCCGCGGCGCCGGTCGGGCGGATCGAGGAGCTGATCCGCTCCTGCGGGCTCTACCGTACCAAGGCAAAGAACATCCGGGACTGCGGCGCCGTCCTCACCGAGCGCTTCGGCGGGCGGGTGCCGGAGAGCGAGGAGGATCTTCTCTCCCTGCCCGGCGTCGGCCGCAAGATCGCCAATCTCGTGCGGGGGGATCTCTGGCGCCGGGGAGGCGTGGTCGTCGATACGCATTTCATCCGCGTCTGCGGGCGGCTCGGCTTCTACCCGGAACAGGAGAAGGACCCCGCGCGCATCGAGCGGATCTTTGAGCCGCTTGTCGCGGAGGCGGACCGGTCGGACTTCTGCCACCGGATCGTCCTCTTCGGGCGGGAGTACTGCTCCGCGCGCGCGCCGCGCTGCGGGGAGTGCCCGCTTTCCTCCCTTTGTTCGCATTTTCTCCGAGCGGAGAAATGACGATAAATATATTTAAGGAAGAAAGGAGAAACCACCATGGCAAACGAACCGGCTGAAAAGAAGAAGGGCTTTTTCGCGGAATTCAAGGAGTTCATCGCAAAGGGGAACGTGATGGATATGGCGGTCGGCATCATCGTCGGCTCCGCGTTCACCAAGATCGTCAACTCCCTGGTCGCGGATATCCTCAATCCGATCGTGGCGTTCTTCACGGGCGGGAAGAGCCTTGCGGGGCTGAAGTACGTGATCACCGAGGCAAAGGTAGAGGGCGACACCGTCCTTGTCGAGGAAGCGGCGATCAAGTACGGTCAGTTTTTG
>Ga0256405_10010119_pt1 | contig 12594 bp, 9 predicted proteins | sample RumenRJG_02DNA_FD_189096 | JGI IMG/M metagenome (GOLD analysis project Ga0256405, IMG submission 189096) | Bovine rumen microbial communities from Lethbridge, Alberta, Canada - RJG_02 | ecosystem: Host-associated > Mammals > Digestive system > Stomach > Rumen | place: Canada: Alberta | collected...
TCTCTTAATGCAATCAATTCAAATTGACGACCTCTTAAATATGGGAAATACATATCTCTAACCTCCATACTTTCTTTCTAAAAATGATTCTAGCACTTTATATTCACAATCTTTTAACTTAGAAAAATAAACTACACTTTTTATTTCTTTTGGAACAGATTCAATTAACTCAATACTTATTTTTGCTCTTTGTTTTAACTGTTCCTTAAAATCAGAATACACCATATCTAATGGTATTTGATGGAATAAATCTTTGCAAGCTTTATAATATTTAAATTGAGATACATCTGGTAATTTGAAATATTTAGAAATTATATTTTCATATTCATATTTTCTTAAAATTTTAAATATTATCTCATAATCTAATTCCGAAACATAAGAGACAGGTTCCCTATATACTTTCAGAGCTCCTCGTTTAGATATATAATAAATACCTATATTGATGTTCTCTAACTTATTCTCAATATTATCTAATTTTGCTTCAGGAACAACAACACAGACGTTATCAAATGCCTTATAATAATTTGTAAGTTGGGAATCTAATCTTTCGAAAGTATCTAATTCCGTTTTTATTTCATATACGCTTGCTTTTCCGTTTAATAATATAAAATCAGCAATAGACTTAGACACTGGAATTTCGGTTAATGCCGTAGTTTTTAAAGGATTATGAAATCTAAATAATAAGTTATTTAATAAGGTATTTTTATAATAATATTCATTGCGATATCTATGTTTTAAAGTTTTATAGATTTCACTTATTAACTCCTTATTTTTTTTATTTTTATATTCTGTAATATATCGCTTAATAACAGCATAATATACACTACTCGCTTTTTTATCGCCACTAAGTAATGCTTTTAATGTATTTTTAGAGAAAACTCTATTTAAAATTAAGTTCGAACTTGTCATTATCAATAATCTCTTTATATTATCGCACTATAATGTCATATTTGTCAATGTTTTAAACCTTAATACATTACAAAAATCTCTCTTGTATTTTATTGATATTTTCCTTGACAATATTAACACATAAATTATTTAAATTATAAATAATATTTATTTTATAGCCATTTTTATATATAATAAGAAAAAGGAATAGTTAGATGTATAATTTTGAATCCTTATCACCAAAAGATTTTGAAGAACTAACAAGAGATCTCTTGCAGAAAGAGTTAAACATAACTTTAGAATCTTTTAAAAATGGAAGAGATCAGGGAATAGATTTAAGATTTGCAAAAAACTCAAAAAATGAATTAATCATTCAATGTAAACATTATAAAAACTCTACATTTAACAATCTACTTTTTTCTTTACAAAAAGAAGTAAATAAAATTCAAAAACTGTTACCCAAAAGATATATTATAGTAACTTCTTTACCATTAACCCCCCAAAACAAAACAAAAATATTAGAAGTTTGTGCTCCATACATTTTATCAACAGGTGATATATATGGTTTAGATGATTTAAATAATTTAATACAAAAATATCCAAAAATTGAAAATAGCCATTTTAAATTATGGATGACGAGCACTAATGTTTTAGAACGTATTTTACACAGTGATATAGTTAATGAATCTATATTTAAATTTGAAGAAATTACAGAAAAAATTAAACGATTCGTTCCAAATCCGAGTTTAGATAAAGCTCATAAAATATTAGAAAAAGAAAATTGTGTAGTTATATCAGGCGCTCCTGGTGTTGGGAAAACTACACTTGCGGAAATGTTGATATGGGAATTTGTTATAAAGGGTTACGAATTTGTAAATATTTCTGAAAACATACGAGAAGCATTTTCTTTATATAGTTTGGATCCAAATAGAAAGCAAATTTTTTATTATGATGATTTTTTAGGCACCACTAATCTAACAAAAAATGAAGACTCTATGTTAATACTATTTATCAGTAAAATTAATAAATCAAAAAATAAAAAAATGTTATTGACAACAAGAGAATATATTTTGCAACAAAAGAAAATTTTATATGAAAAATTTGATAATTTTGATTTCAAGAAATGCGTTATAGACTTAAAAAGTTATACGAAACAAATAAAAGCCGAGATTTTATATAGCCATCTTTATTTTTCTGAATTACCATATGAATATATTTTAGCAATAGTAAACAATGAACATTATTTAGATATTATTAAACATTCTAATTATAATCCGAGAATAATTGATTATATGACAATGCAAAAGAGATATAGAGAAGTATTACCACATAATTACTTTTCTGAATTTATTAAGAATTTAGATAATCCAACTGAAATATGGTGCCATGCGTTTGAAAATCAGATTGATAACAAAACCAGAAGTATATTATTTGCAATAGTAACATTCCCTCAATATTATTTAGCTTTTGACAAGAATGATATTCAATTAATTAGCAATATGATATGTCAAAAATTATATTCAGAAAAAATAAGTAGCTTAGATTATAAAAACTCCATTAAAATATTAGATGGTGATTTTATATCAATAAATAAAAATAGTATTCATCTCGCAGATCCATCGATAAGAGATTTTATAGAAAATTATATATATAAAAATGATTTATTATCTTCATTTATAGAGTTATGTAGTCGACAAGAACAATACAGATGGTTATATAATACATACTTTTCAAGGAAAAAGTCACAAGAAAATTATGCATACTCTTTCTTTAACAAATTAAAAATACAAAATTCTAAAAAATATGATTCAAATGTAACGGAATTAATGATTCGGATTATTGATTCAATCGGTGATGAATATTTAATACCAGAACTTCAGAATATTTTTGATTATATTTCAAATCATGAAAGAGATCCATATAATAATGAAGGAATTTTATCAAATCTGCGAACAACATTTTTTGAAAATAATAATATTGTTATTAATTTTATAAATCAAATTTTGCAAAAAATTCATTTAGATATTGATAATCTTGAAGACTTAGATGATTATGTTAATATAGCTAAGTTTATTGATATATGGCGTGACATTCTTGATGAATCATCCGTACAAGAAATTATCGATAATATAAATGATAAATTTGAACAATTACAAGAAGATGCCATTTATGATTATGAAGATGATTTATATTATTTAGAAGAAGCAAAAGATAAATTAGAAGAAATAAATGACAAACTTGACTTACTAAACGACTTAGAAGATATTGAAGATAAGATTTCTGAATTATCAGAATTAGAAGAAATTAAATCTGAATATCAGCAAGAAGAAAATAAATCATACGGTCATTCATATAGTAATATTCTATTAGGTATTGAACAAGAAGAAAATAATATTAAGAATTTATTTAATTCATTTGATAATAAATATTAATTTTCAAAGATTTTTAATAGCAAATATGTCCTTTAAAATTAATCTGACGTATTAAATTTTTATAGTTAAAATCTCCATCTCATAGTTAATTACATCTTGTTCTGTATGTTAAATTACATTTGATTTAAATTTTGTAAGGGGGATTGGGTTTGAACCACTGTTTGTGGTTCGGAACGAGCGAGCCAAAGCCGGAACGGTTTTGCCTGTGGCACACTTGCCACAAAAGGCAAAACGTGGAGTGCTGTCGATGGCGAGCGAAGTGATATGAATTTGGGCAATATAAAATTATCATAGATTAAGACAACCCACCCCTGCCCAAACTTTTTAAAGAAGGTGAAAAGCCTTCTTTTTTTGTTGGGGGTATATTTTTTTGAGTAGTTTGGTCGGAAGGGTTTTATGTCATTGCGAGGGCGAATGCCCGAAGCAATCCAGCTTTTGTCGATTTTGCAAGGTCGGAAATTGGTTAAGTACAAAAGTACGAAATGTCCGGTTTTGGTAACAAAAATATCCGCTTATTTGCACTTTTTGTCCTAATAATTGCACTCAAAAGTAGGGTTGACTTTAGTCAACCAATCTCATGTTTGTGGTAGACTGAAGTCTACCCTAGCAACTTTTATATGGTGTAAAATACCGCTTCATCTATAAATTCTTATTGTTTAATCCGTATAATTTGCAGATTTTTTCTTCCAGAATTTCGTAGTTTTTATCCCTGCCTGAAAGAATTTCATCAACTATTTTTACGATTTCGTTTTGCGTTTTTTCATCACAAATCGGGATAGGTATTTCTTCAATATGGGAGCGCAGAACTTTTACCGAATTATATTTTTTTTCAAAAACAAACTGTGCGGTTTTTGAATTGAGTATCGCCATGATGTATTTAATATTCATCCCTTTAATTTGCGGAATGAGGATATTGCAACTGTTTAGCGATAATCTTTTTTTGTCATCATAGGCAAAAACAAGTTTTTTGCTGATAAATTTATAAAACAATTTTTCTTTGGCTCTGTATATTTCGGTTGGTGCAACCTGCTGAAAATTGTTCGGTTTATATTCAATATAATTTTTTGCAGAATTTATTTTAAATTTAGTCAAATCTGAGCCTTTTATAACAACTTCATTTGAGTCAGTTTTTTTATCGGTAATATATTTTTTGTTGTTGCCTGTAACTATCCCGAGGGCAAAAATAGCTTTGTCTTTCAGGTAAATTTTTTCTCCCGAAAATATTTTTTTGTAAATCGAATATTGTTCATCATCCATTAAAAAATTAAAGGCATCAGGTGTTATTTCATGTTCTTTTTTTATAACAAAATTTTGGGTTTTGTTTTTAACTTTCATTCCGACACACGAAAATGGTGTTTTTGTGTGTTTAATTCCCAAAATTATACTTGGGCATTGAACTTTATTAAACATATTGCCAAGATATTCGATATATTTTACGGAATTGTTGAGGATAATTTTTCTTATATTTTCGTGATTTTTGACCGTCAAAACGGCTTCGGGCAGGACAAAAAACAAATCGCCCTCTTGATTCAGGCACGACAGTGATTTTTCAATAAATACATCATAAGATTCAATATTTTTGCATTTTGCGCAGATGTATTTTTTTTGAAGTTTATCGGCGGTTACTTGTTCAAACTCTGCGCCCCAGGGCGGATTGCCGATTATGAGGTCAAATTTTTTGTCAAAATCATCAATGAGATAATTTTTGTTTGTGAAATTTTTATACAAAATTTTTGTGTCTTTGATTCTAAATTTCATCGCCATATTGAGTCGGGTTATGATTATTGCGGTTTGGTCAATGTCATTCCCGAAAATTTGTTCAATATTGAGTTTTGCAGGCAGTTGGAGTAAAAAATTCCCTGCACCGCAACAGGGATCAAAGATAGTTTTATCCGCAAAATCTTTAAAATCAATTTCGTTTATAATTTTTTTTACGATTTTTGTCGGTGTATAGTAAGCACCTGTTGCTTTTCTGCGATTTAGATTTGACAAAGAAATATAAAGCAAACCCAAAATATCTTCATTTTTTTCGTAAATATAATTTTTTAAAATTTCGCCGTGAGTATCGCAAAATTTTAGTGCTGTATTCGGATTTTCAATTAAATCGTTTATCAATTCATCGTAAATTCCCAAAGAAAATTCTTTTTCCAAATATTTTTTGAGTGAATTTTTTGTGTTTGTTTTAATTTTTTGATTTTGCAATAACAGTTGAACAGCGCAATCTGCAACAATAAGTTTGATTTGCGTTTTGGTTAGTTTAATATTTTTTTCAGCAATACAATCCGATAAATCTGAAATGATTTTGAGATTTTTTGAATTTTTCGACAAATAATCTTTATAAAAAAATGAACCTGAAATATATTTTTTATTTCGCCTTGATTTTAACAGGTTTGATTTTTTGGAATTTAATTCCCTGATAAGATTATCGAAGTATTCCTGTGTAAAATAAGCCTGTGATTTTTCTGTTTTTGAGGGGGAAATTTTGTTAAGTTTAATCCAGTTTTTTACGGTAGCTTCCGAAACCGAAAGTTTTTCGCTCAACATTTTTACCGATAACAAATTTTTGTTTTCCCCAGAATGTGTCATATAAACCACCGGTGCTATTATACTACAATTTTATATGAATACAGTATTTTGTAAGAATTAGCCCCAAAAGTACGGACATTGAGCATACAAAAATGGTTGTCAGGCTGTATGTGAAGGCTCTGAAATATTCGCCCGAATGTATGTATTCCAAAAGCTCCAGTGACAGTGCGCTTAATGTGCTCAAGCCTCCGCAAAAACCTGTTATAAAGAAAAATTTATAAGCAGAATCGGCGTTGCTTTTTGATACAAGGTAAACAAAAACAACTGTCGCAATAAAGCACCCGAAAAAGTTTGCACAGAGCGTACTTTCAGGGAAATATGTCATCTTTGGCATAATCAGAGTCAAAATATACCGTACGACTGCTCCCAAGCCCCCGCCAAGAAATACTATCAGAAAATTCATATCTTGTACTATTCCTCAGTTGCAGGAACTGTGATTGTCTGAGTTTCAGTTACATCTTCGGTTTTGATAATTATTTTTTCAGCGCCGTTGCGAATTTTTGTTGCAGACCAGTTTGTTGCTTTTTTTGCCCCTTTTTTGGTCGCTTTACCCGCTTTTTTAGCGCCCGATTTTAATGCACATCCTGTCTTTTTTGCACCTGATTTTACGGCTTTACCCGTTTTATCCGCTACTTCAACCGATTTATCTCCGACTGCCTGTGCAAAATCCTGTGTCGAATCTTCAATTTTATCAAGCAGTGTTGGCTTGTATTCGGTTGTATTTACATAATAATATGTATCTGCAAAACATACTCCTGCCGGCATAATTAACATTCCCATCAAAACTGTTGCAAATAATTTTTTCATAATTTCCCCCTTCACTATTCCTTTTATTCTACATTATTATACCTGAATATACAAATTTGTAAAAAAAATGAGGACAAAAAGTCCTCAATAAATTAAGAATAGCTGGAAGTATGAAAAAGATTAATTATATTGAAATGAAAATATGATACGTTGGGAATTAGCCGTGTGGGTATTAATAAAGGCAATAAGTTCATATTATAGGAAGTTTGCATGTTTGAAGGTTCATTTCAAATTAATTAATACCCGTAACGAACTTCAAACCCGCAAACCTGCAAACTGTTTTGTAAAAGTCTTATTGTCTTAATTATTAATCAGCCATGTTTATGTTATTCTATTGGGTATGATTTCGATTTTAACAAACCCGATTATAATTTCAGTAATTTTACTTTGTGTACTTTGTTTATGCAGGGTGAATGTATTACTTGCACTTTTGATTTCGGCATTGACAGGCGGACTTGTCGGGGGAATGGGAATTTCTGAAGTTATGAAAATTTTTGTCGGCGGAATGGGAGATAATGCGGAAACCGCTTTGAGTTACATTTTGCTCGGTGCGTTTGCGGTTTCGATGGTTCATACCGGACTTGCACCGATTTTATCTTTGAAAATTTCTAACGCAATAAAATCGAAAAAATATCTGCTTATTTTTATATTGACAGGGATGGCAATACTTTCACAAAACTTAATTCCTGTTCATATTGCATTTATTCCGATACTTGTACCGCCGTTGCTTGTTATAATGAACGAACTTTCTATCGACAGGCGTGCAGTTGCCTGCGGTTTGGCTTTCGGGTTAAAAGCACCTTATATAATGATTCCCGCAGGGTTCGGGTTAATTTTTCAGGGCTTAATTGCCGATAATATGGTGCAGAACGGTGCCGAAGTTTTAAAAAGCGATATATGGAAATCGACGTGGGTTTTGGGTTTAGGAATGTTTATCGGATTTTTGGTTGCGATTTTTATAAGTTACCGAAAACCGAGAACTTATGAAAATCTGGAAGTAAAACAACAAAAAGAAATATCAACAACTTTGCACAGAAGCCACTATATAACTTTGTTTTCGGCGATATTGACTCTTGTTGTGCAACTTTGGACAGGTTCTCTGCCTTTGGGTGCTTTGGTTGGTTTGGCGGTGATTTTCGGGTTCAGAGCAATAGACCACGATAAAATGGATAAACTTATTAATGAAGGTGTCGGTCTTATGGGTTATGTCGCCTTTGTTATGCTTGTTGCTGCAGGTTATGCAAGTGTGATGAAAGCAACCGGCGGAATTGATACTCTTGTAAATGCGATTGCTCCGTTTATGACAAGTAAAATTCTTGCAACGGCGCTAATGCTTTTTGTCGGGTTATTTATAACAATGGGAATAGGTACATCTTTTGGTACAATACCGATTTTGGCGGTTTTATTTGTTCCGATATTTTTAAAACTCGGATTCAGTATTCCTTCGATGATAATTGTTCTTGCCTCTGCTGCTGCTTTGGGCGATGCCGGTTCTCCTGCGTCTGATACAACTTTAGGCCCTACAGCAGGTTTAAATGCCGACGGTCAGCACAATCATATTTGGGATACCTGTGTTCCGACATTTTTACACTACAATATCCCTCTTATACTTACGGCTATAATTTCCGTTTTAATTTTCAGATAGACTAAAACCCTGTTATAACTGGCATTTTAGACATGTTTATTTTTTATTAAGTTTTTTATAGAAATTATGTTTTTAAATATGATTATTTCTGATATTCATGATAATATTTTTTTGTGCATATTTTCAGCAGTTGATGCCGGGAAAAACAGCCGAAAATTATAGGATAAATGAGTAAACAGTACAAAATATATGAAGTTTGCAATATCGATAGCAGTAAGAGTAAAAGAATGTAAGAGTATTTGCTGATTTTTTCGGGATAATATCCGGTTCAAGATAAAAAATTTATCGTGTAAAATATCATTTAAGGAGGATTACTAAAATGACAAAAAAAATACTCGTTACAGGCGGTGCCGGTTACATAGGAAGCCATTGCGTTTTAAATCTTTTGAATAATGGGTTTGATGTTGTTATTTTTGATAATCTTTCAACCGGACATATTGAAACCGTAAACACTCTTCAGCAGGCAGGTAATGTCAAATTTTATAAAGGCGATTTACTTAATTCTGATGATTTGGATAATGTTTTTGAAAAAGAAAATGTTGACGCAATTATTCATTTTGCTGCATTTGCGCTTGTCGGCGAATCGGTTGAAAATCCTGCAAAGTATTACAGAAATAATGTTTGCGGTACTTTGAATTTACTTGATGCAATGGTAAAACATAACTGTAAAAAAATAGTATTTTCATCATCTTGTGCGACATACGGAAATCCAGCCTATGTTCCGGTTGATGAAAAACATCCGCAAAATCCTGTCAGTCCGTACGGAACATCAAAACTTATGGTTGAACAAATAATGAAGGATTATGATGTTGCATACGGTTTAAAATCGGTTAAACTGAGATATTTTAATGTTGCAGGCTGTGATAAACAGACAAGAGTCGGCGAATGGCATGAGCCTGAAACTCATTTGGTACCGAATATCTTAAAATCAACATTTGACGGCGCTCAGAGTTTCAAAATTTTCGGTGATGATTACAATACTCCTGACGGAACCTGCATAAGAGATTATGTCAATGTTGAAGATTTAGCAGAAGTCCATCGTTTGGCACTTATTTATCTTGATAAGACAAATAAATCCGATGTATTTAATGTCGGAACGGAAAAAGGCGACAGTGTCAAAAACATTTTTGATGTCTGCGAAAGAGTTATAGGCAAAAAAATTAATGTCGAAGTTGTCGGACGCAGAGCAGGTGATGCCGAGGCGTTGTACGCAAATTCCCAAAAAGCGCAGACTTTATTAGGCTGGAAACCTCAAAGAACAATAGAGGACAGCATTTCAAGCGCGTATAAGTGGGAACAAATTTTAACTGAAAGATTAAAAGGAAATTAGTTCAAGGAGAATATAATGAAAACAATTTTGATAACAGGCGGAACAGGTTTTATAGGTTCTAATTTATGTAAAAGACTTATTAAGGATGAAAATAACAAAATAATTTGTGTTGATAATAACTATACAGGTTCTTTAAATAATGTCAGGGAACTTTTGAATAATCCGCGATTCAAATTCATTGAACATGATATTATTGAACCGCTTGAAATTGATGAAAAAATTGATGAAATTTATAATCTTGCTTGTCCTGCATCTCCACCTGCCTATCAGGGAGAAAAAGCAATATTTACAACAAAAACCTGTGTTTACGGTGCGATAAATATGCTTGAAATTGCAAAGAAAAATAATGCAAAAATTTTGCAGGCTTCAACAAGCGAAGTTTATGGCGAACCATTGGTTCATCCTCAGCCTGAAACATACAGGGGAAATGTTAATCCTGATGGTATAAGAGCATGTTACGATGAGGGTAAAAGATGCGCAGAAAGTTTGTTTTTTGATTACCACAGACTTTATGGTGTTAAAATTAAAGTTATCAGAATTTTCAATACTTATGGACCTTTGATGGATCCTAATGACGGCAGAGTTGTTTCAAATTTCATTTGTCAGGCTTTAAGAAACGAAGATTTGACAATATACGGCGACGGTTCTCAAACCCGTTCTTTCTGCTATGTTGATGATTTAATCGAAGTTATTGTAAGAATGATGGCAAGCGAAGATGATTTTACAGGCCCTGTAAATACAGGTAATCCGGGTGAATTTACTATCAAAGAACTTGCCGATTTGGTAAAGGAAAAAATAAACAAAAATTTGAATATTGTTTATAAACCTTTGCCTTCAGATGATCCGACTCAAAGACGTCCGGATATTACACTCGCAAAAACCAAATTAAACTGGGAGCCGAAAATTAAACTCGCTGAAGGTTTAGATAAAACAATAGAATACTTTGACAAAAAAATAAAAGGAGAAATATAATGAAAGTTTGTGTTATAGGAACAGGTTATGTAGGACTTGTTGTCGGCACATGTCTTGCCGAAATGGGCAATGATGTTATTTGTGTTGATAATAACGAAGAAAAATTGAAACAATTACATCAGGGGATTATTCCTATATATGAACCCGGATTGGAAGAACTTATTAAAGTTAATGTATCCGAAAACAGATTGACTTTCACTTCGGATATAAAAAATGCGGTTGCAAATTCACTTGTCTGCTTCATTGCTGTCGGTACTCCGCAGGGTGAAGACGGAAGTGCAGATTTAAAATATGTTCAGGAAGTTGCAAAATCAATAGGTCAGTCAATTAAGCAATATACAGTCGTAATTGACAAATCTACCGTTCCTGTAGGTACGGCAGATATGGTTACTAAAATTATTAAAGAACAGACAGATGTTGAATTTGATGTTGTTTCAAACCCTGAATTTTTAAAACAAGGTGCGGCTGTTGATGACTTTTTGAAGCCTGACAGAGTCGTAATCGGTTCAAATTCACAGCGTGCGTCTGAAATTATGCAGGAATTATATGCTCCGTTTTTGAGAACGGGCAATCCTGTTATCATGATGGACGTAAAATCTGCGGAAATGACAAAATATGCAGCAAATTCATTCTTGGCGGTAAAAATATCTTATGCAAACGAAATCGCAAACATTTGTGAAAAAGTCGGTGCAAATGCCGAAATGGTAAGAATCGGTATGTGCGCAGACAAGCGTATCGGTTCACAGTTCTTATTCCCCGGATTAGGCTACGGCGGAAGTTGTTTCCCGAAAGATGTTAAGGCTCTTACAAAAACTGCTGTTGATAATAACTGCGATTACAGTTTGCTGAAAGCCGCTGATGATATAAACAAAAGACAAAGAAAATTATTTATCGATAAAATAGTAAATGTTTTTGGAGAAGATTTAAGCGGTAAAACCATTGCTGTTTGGGGACTTGCATTCAAACCGAAAACAAACGATATGCGTGAAGCCCCTGCAATTACAATCATAAACGATTTACTTCAAAGAGGTGCAAAAGTTCAGGCTTATGATCCGAAGGCGTTTGATTTGGCTAAGTTCTATTTCGGCGACAAAATTACTTACTCAAAATCTTCTTATGAAGCACTTAACGGTGCGGATTGTATGCTTCTTTTGACCGAATGGAACGAATTCAGACGTCCCGATTTTGAAAGAATTAAATCGTTGCTGAAAAATCCTGTTATCTTTGACGGAAGAAATCAGTATAACGGTGAAAGATTAATTCAAATGGGATTTAAATATGTTTGCATAGGTAAAACTTTTTAAAAAATTGTATATTAGAGGAAATTTAATATGAAGAGTAAAAGTCTTTCAAGAACAATTATAGTAATGTTTGCTTTCGATTTGCTGGTATTGTCGGCATTAACATATTTTACCCTGAATTATTTGGGTATTGACGAAAAAATCGGACTGCCGTTCAGTATAATTTCTATTGTTTTTGTAGTTATTACAGGACTTATCACAAACTATCTGAAAGGCAATTATAAAATAAGAGAGTTCAATCCTACACGATGGAATTTTTACAGGCTTTTGGAGGGTGTTGTTTTTACTCATGTTCCTGTTGCAATTTTATTGATTTTTCTTATAAATAAATCATTACTTTTAAAATTTCTGGGAATAAATATCGTTGCGGTTTATACAATTTTGTGTGCATACAGGCTTTGTTTCCACTATTATTTATTCCGATTTAAAACTGTAAAAAGAATACTTATTGTAGGGGTGAACGAACGTGCAAAAGCTCTTGCCGATGAAATTATGAATAAAACCGCTTTGAGAATGGAAATTGTCGGGCTTGTCAGAACCGATGAAATTGAACGCAAAATTAAAGAATTGACAAAAGCGATGTTCCATTTGACAAGTGATGAAGAAAAATTCTTTGAATCGGAGCATGAAGTT
>Ga0256405_10010120_pt1 | contig 12594 bp, 14 predicted proteins | sample RumenRJG_02DNA_FD_189096 | JGI IMG/M metagenome (GOLD analysis project Ga0256405, IMG submission 189096) | Bovine rumen microbial communities from Lethbridge, Alberta, Canada - RJG_02 | ecosystem: Host-associated > Mammals > Digestive system > Stomach > Rumen | place: Canada: Alberta...
TCTTTGCGGCAGCCTTAAATATCGGCGCTACCTTATCGATTGCCTTCGAGAACATATCGAAGACTTTCTTTATACCGTTAAATATCGCCTCAAGCGGATGGAATCTGTCTTTCACCTTATTGGTAAACTCGTCGATTCCGCTCAAATCGATACCAGAAAATCCTTTGAATGCTTGCTTGATGCTGTCAATGCCTTCAGTAGCTTTCTTGGAAATCACATCAAATGCGGTTCCAAGAGATACTCCTGTGATCTTCTGGAATGCACCGCCAATTTTGTCGGGAATCGCGAGAATAAAGTCAACTACTCTGTTGATGGTCTTCTCAAAAATATCCGACTCAACAATAGTGTCTCTTAAATTAACAAGGAAATCGCCAAACCCGGCAGATGCTCCAAGAATTCCGCTTCCAAGAGGAAGGATCGCTTCTGCAATACGTTTCGCACCAGAGGCAACAGCAAAGAACGCATTCTTAAGAATATCAACAACAGCAAACACTCCTCTGAATGTCCGTTTAAGGTTCTCGGCATTCTTCTCATTAAGTTTGAGACTTGCTGTGAACTCTTTAAATCTATACGTCAGGGAAATGAGTTTCGCTGCAGAACCAGAAATGGTCGAAGGAAATATCTCGCCAAATGCTTCTTTAATCGGATCGATTACGGAATTGATTGCGGCATAGAGATTCTTAAACGACTGAATCAAGTTGTCTCTTCCGCCATGTTCTTTCCATATTCCTAATATCTCATTGCGAACCTCGCCAGAGGCAGCGAACACGTCATATAAAGTATTCGCAAGATCGGTCCAAAGAACCTTCGCCTCTTCGTAGTTACCGAAAAGAAGCTCGAATGTTGTCATCCAACCGGTTGACACGGCGTCCTTTGTGGCGTCAATTGCCTCGGTAAATGTCTTTGCTTCCTGAGCAGCCTTAAAAGCTGAAAGACCAAGTTCATACTCTTTGGAACCCAGCTCGTCAAACAGCGGAACCAGTTCTTCGGCGCTAATACCAACCTCTTTAGCGATCTGATTAATGTCCTTATTCCCTTCAGAATAATCTTCCATTCCTTTAAGGAACTTACTTGCTGTGGTATCGTATTCCTCAGAAATCTCGCTTAACCTTGCTGCGGCAGAACCATAATCTTTCAGCGTTGCCATCAGGACTTCTGCGCTAAACCATCCGGAAGACAGTGTCTGGGAGAAGTTCTTGAACGTTACTTCATCGCCATCAATAGTCTTATAAAGGCCGTCGCCTTCCTTCTTCAGCGTACCAAGACTAACAGCAGTCTCAAGAGCCGTCTCCTTAAACTCCTGAGTTGCCATATTAGCATTCTCAATAGACTTCCAGTCCATGAGCTTTACGGCGCCTACAGACAACGCCTGAGAAAGGTTGTACATGGCCCGGCTTGCTGACTGAGTATTCTGACCCGACTTAGCCGCCCAGGTTGAAATACCCTCCATTGCCTGAACAGAGTCCTGAAGGGCAACACCGTTGGAGGTAAACTTACCGATGTTGTTTGTCATATCGGTAAAGCTATATGAAGTCTCATCCGAGAACCAGTTCAGTTTTTCAAGCTGGCTGTCGACAAACTCCATCTGAGTTCCGGCAAATCCAGCTGCATCTGCCTGCTCTTTCCATGTCTGAGCGGTAGCAGCCATAATTGTCTGAACTGAGGTTACTTTGTCTTCATACTTTCCCCAACCAGCAGTAACCTGATCGATGGAAAGTGACTTTGTCAAAGCAATACCAGCGTCTACAGCCTTATTGGTAATATTGACAAGGGCGGTGATACCGGCAATTTCAAGAGCGGAAAACTTTGCCCTTGCTGTATCGAGTCCATTTTGAATTGCCCCAAAATCCATCTTGTTGGCTTCGGAATTCACACCAGCAAGACCTTTAGCGGCGCCTTCCAGATTAAGAGCTTTCTTAAGTTTGTCGAGGGTCGATAAACTTGTGCCAACATTTCTTTCAAACTGTGCGTTATCGAATTGCATCTGCACAATTCTCTCGTCAATTGAACTCATAGTTTAGTCACCTCCGCCCAGACTTCATCAGCTATCTTGTCAAAAACAGGCTGCATCGCCGGATTGATGTAATCTCTCCCGACAACGTAGCCTCCGTTTCTAGTTCCGTGTCCGTATTGCAGAATGAATGCAATGTTCACGCCTTTATTAACGTTTGAGTTTGTCCAAACAATCGATACCGTAGTGCCTTTGTACTCGACCTTGTAATCCCATGAAGATGCTGTGAGTCCAGTATCAACAGGGGTAGCTTTTGATAAGGCGGTAACGCCAAGCTTTCCATACTGATCAAGCTTCTTCAGAAATCGCTTCTTCTTAACTTCACGAAGAAACTTTTCGGTGGCTTTAAAGTCACCCTTATGCGTAATTTTTACTCCGAGCATACCTACCCCCTGCTGCCATGAGCCTTCCTTCGTGCCTGGTTAAGCATCGCTCTCTGATTAGCCTCAGCCTTCTTTCCCATCTTCTTTGGATTGTTCTCGGCATTGCAAACTCTGATAAGTGTTAAGAGTCTGTTGAGATGCCACTTCTGACATTCCATAGGGATGTTTAGGCTAATCATCCAGTAGTAAATGAGTTCAGAGGTTATTATTCTCCTGCTCGGTCTGTTTTCTGTTTTAGCGAACCATGTCGCAGTCATGGGATCATCGATGTATTCGGCAATCGCCTTCAGGTTTTCCTCAGAAAGAAAATAGTACAGTCTTGGGTCCACATTCTTTGTGAGTGTCATCATACGAATGTAATCCAGACTTTCCTCGTACGTTTTCGGTTCTTTGGAAAGGTACGGCTTGTGCCATTTCGACTCCCATTTGGAAATGGAGACAAGAGAATGTTCGAGTGTGATCGTCTGACCTTTTATTTCGTAGAAGGTGTTGGTTTCCGAATCGAATAATTCTGTTGAACCCTTAATGCTAATCTCTATCATTCTCTCATCTCCGTATATGTCCTATGCCTTACTCCGGTTTGACCAGAGCTGGCGTCGGAGCTTTGTCCATACTGGGAATGATCCCATTGACAAATGCTGCAGCCGCATCGGCATTTGTAGCCAGTTCCATGAAAATATCTGAATAAGCTTCGGTCTGAGAGAAAGCCTCACGAACCTCATCGTTCTTAATGAACCGCCTTCCGTCCGGAGACTTTTCGCCATACGCCTTCAGTACAAGTTCTTTGAAGATCTTGACGATAGCGGGAGCATCCTTCTCGGAAACAATCTTGCGAATCATCGCTTCAAGACCGCCGGCAGTCGACAGCTCCATCTCAGTGACTTCAGCTTTTGTAAGATTGAAGTAAAAATCTTCAGTTCGTTCTACGCCGTTGTAATCGGTGTATGTCACAGTTTTCTTTAACATGTCTGAATTCTCCTTTCATATAAAAAGGCCCCAGCCATTTTGAAAACAGCCAGGGCCCAGGGGTGAGCTAATAATTAAGCAAGCAGGGTCTTGATCTCATCAGGAAGCGGAAGTCTTGCATCGGTGTTCTCATCACCATACAGGACCTTCTCAAGAGCTTTCAGCTTTTCCGAATCAACCTTTGTTGAATCGATTGTAACACATGCTGTCGGCTTAGCGTCCTTAACTGCGACCGGAACAGTTGTCATCTCCCAGGAGAAAGTGATTGCTTCCGGAGAATCGTTTACGGTCTGGTAAGCTCTCTCAGACGGAGAAGCGGTAGCACCGTAAATCAGGTGAAGCTTATAGCCATGAGCATCCAGCTCGGTATCGTTACCAAGAACAGTTCTGTAGCAAAGACCAAACGGCTTTCTCGGCTGCTGACCGATAATTACACCGGTTGTCAGCTCTGCAGAACCATCGCAGATAGAGAACTCATCCGGATAGGTATAAGCCTCAATTGTTGCACCGAATTCCTCGGCGGAACGAAGAGACAAGTACTTGATGTCGTCTGCCCACAGAGCAGTTTCCTCAGCACCAGAGGGGCTCTCGGTAATAGCTGTAATACCGTTCCAAGCTACACCCTTCGGATATGCACCGGCAGCGTCCTGGGGATACAGCACACACATCCTTGTACCAGTTTCATAAAGTCTTTTGGACGTTTCATCCCATGTCAGTTTAGTCATGTTGAAGTTACCTCCTAATAGTAGAGTTTGAATACATCATGATTAAGATTGTCAACAGTGAAATGCCTGTTGAATCGACAATATGGAAGAAGAGCAACATGATCCTTAATCTCGCTATCGGGATCCGGATCAATGATTGTGACGGTATAAGCCTTCATTATTGAGTAAGGCTTATCGTCGGCATACTTCGTATCCATATCGTCAAGTTCGTATACGATACATGGATAAGTCATCTTTACAGTTGCCGGAGGCTGGAAGTAAGCCTTCTTAACCTCCGGAATTGCGCTAAGAATCCTGTGAAGCTCAAGTCGTTTGTTCATTGTAAACACCTCCGACTTCGAGATTCAGTCTGGGATATGCCGGCTCGACGGAATTTACTTTCCATTTCTGGCACATCCAATTCACGTATCGTATTTCGCTGAAATGGTTGAAAGCAAACGGATCGGCGACAATGCTTATCCTGACATTAACCTTCAAGTCATCATTGAGATGCTCTCCGTTCTGCCAACCACTGGTATTCTTGAGAACATCGCCGTAGTATTTGCGTTCTACGATCTGCTCGACAAACACTCCTGTCGGTTCGCCGTCAACGATCTTCTCTTCCGTGACCATATAGCCTACCGATCCGTAATACTTCATCCTATTTCATCTCCATTTTGAAATCAGTGGTCGCCAGAGTTAGCGGTACCTTCCAGAATGGTCAGAGCAGAGTACGGCTTGATCAGAGCACCGGACATACGGGTCTCAATCAGGTAGGAATACTGGTTGAAGTTGATGTCGAAGTCATCGAACATGGTCTCTTCACCCTTGCGGTCGCGGCCTACATTGTAGTCAGCCAGGTTGACAATGACACCGATCAGGTTCTTACCATCAATCTTCTGACCTTCCATAACCTCAACAGTTACGATGTCTCTTACACGAAGAGCAGTAGCCAGCTCAGCCTCGGTCTTGTAAAGCTTGTGGCCAATCTGGTCCTCAAGCAGAAGCAGCTCGGTAAGAACATCCTCAGTAGTGAAGAAGGTCGGGTTACCTGATCCCTTGTAGTTCTTTCTTGCACGGATAATGCTGTTGATGATCTTCTTAGCCTTAGCGTTCTCATCATCGCCGGCAGCGAAAGTTACATTGACCTTGGTATTGAACAGCGGAACATCGGTAGCAATCGGACGAATGTTGGTCTCGTTGATCTTGTCCTGAGTTCCAGGAGTTCTGCCATCACCGATAAGGATTGCACGAGCGATTTCCTCATGGAGCATCATTCTCATTTCGTTACGAATCCAGGCAACTACGTCAAAGTCAGTGATGTCGATAATATCGTCACGATCCATCTTCTGCAGCTTGTAGATGGTCTGCGGAGTGGTCTCTCTCTTCAGAGTAGCGAACACTTCGTGTACCTTCTGGTTACCCTTGACATAACCTCTTGCCCGGGCATCATCCTCGGTAATGTTAGCGTATACAGACTTAATTCTGGTAAACGGAGTGTGGTGAACACCACCCATAACCTTGCTTACCCAGTCCATGTTTCTGGACAGCCATTCCGGCGGGTTGTTAAGGGACTTTGCTTCCGGGAACAGCATTGCCGGGTCATTAAAACCATAGGTCTGATGGCCAGTTGCGGTCTCCATACCGGTTGTATCGATAGAATGAGCCAGAACGCCGTCAGCAATAGCGTCATCTACGGCAGCTTTCAGAGAACCCATTCTCTTAGCGTTCTCCAGAATAGCGGACATGTCAGCGTGGCTGAGGTAGTTAACCTCGTTGTTTTCAGTTTCAAATACATTGTGCTTCATAGAGCCGTCATCCTCCTCATCGTCATCGCCTTCTTTTTCCTCGGCGTTGTTAACTGCATAGCCAACCAGGGCATACACAGCATTCTTCTGCTTCTCATTTAAAGTCTTGAAGATTTCTTCAATGGTTTCACCATCGCCGTCGTTAGCCGTGTCTTTTGTCTGCGCTTCCTTCGGTTCGGGAGCCACTTCCTTCTTCTCGTCTTCGTTGGTTGCGGAATGATACATCTCGATTTCCTCCATCGGGTAAATGATTGCGGAGTCTCCGGATTCCTCGCCATGCTCCACAATGTAGTCAATAGTCGCTCCGGGGTTCGCTCCTGCAAGGACAAGGCTTACCTCACGAATCACACCGTGAAGCACGTCACCGCCATCTTGCTTGAGCTGATTTGCCCAAATAGAAAGTGACCCGATGTCTCCATGGGTCACTAAGGATTTGGCGGTAAGGCCCTTTTCAGTTTCATTACAGGTGCAATATGCTCTGACACCCTCTGCTTCGTTCTTAAGAAGAGCGTGTCCAAGAACATTGTCCGGATCGTTATGCTGATGGTTCCATACAAGGGGCACCACCATGCCATCACATTCTTTGAAGGCATCTTTTCTAATCGTTCTGCCGTCAGAGCATCGAAGGTCATTCTTCGTAGCCCATCCGACAAAGTCGAAACTATTCTTCATTTTGAATGTTTACCTCCTGTTGTTCTTGTACCTCAGCCGGCATCTCGTTTTTGTCTCGGTTGAGGTTCTTATTTCTAAGTTCATCTGCTCCTTCCTGATCAGAAGGTCTGTAACCAATCTCGGTTCTGATTTCGTTAGAAGTCAGAATCTCATTTCTGGTGAACTTATCGGCAATGTCAGCAAGACCGCTTACAGGTACGAGTCTGAACGGATCTCTGAAGTAAAGGATCGACTGTCCTGTAGTAATGGCCTTTCTGGAAAGGAACTTTCGTTTAAACTCTTCGGTAATAGCCAGCATGATCGGGTCGATTGTTCGGTTGTAGTAGTTCAGCATTGTTGCTTCATCTGCCGTTCCGTCGAACACGCTCTGCGTGAGTCCAAGCTGGTTGTAGAGCATTGTCATAAGCTCTTTAGCCTGAGCCCAGTAGTTGTTCTCAACCGCACGGTTTAACTGAATTACCTTCTCGGTTCCATCCGTATAGGCAACACCATACTTGGAACCCATAAGCTGATCCTCAAGTTCCTTTCTTCTAATTTCTGCCTGCTGCTTTCTTGCTTCGGTCTTTACCACATAAGGAAGCTGCAGAATCAAGTCGAGCTTGTTGGCTGCCGCCTGTTCGTTCACCACATCAAGTTTGTTAAGAACTCTAAGCAGCCGCTGATAAGTTGAGTTCGGCTCGTTCATGATTACATAGAATGGATTCTCTATGATTGCCGTGTCGCACTTTGGAACAATAATCTCCTGCTGCTGTCCAATTCTGTCGTTGTAGAGCTTCACTCTTACAGAACTCGGAAACCACTCAGTGATTTCTCCAACTCTGAGTGACAGGATGTCATAAGAATCAGTGACTCTTGGGTTTGAAGTGGTGTCGACAGGAACTACTGCAACACACCCTTCGTCAAACATAGAAATGACCAGATCTCGGATGAATGCTCGTCCAGTCTGGTCAATGTTTGCGCTGAGGGTCAGCACCTTATTAAACTCTGAATCAATCTGTTCTTTAAAGTTTCCGTTCTCGTCAACTCTTACATGCTCGATGTTGAGAAGAGCACAGTCAACAGCAATCCTTCCGAATACAGCCGTGATGATCGATTTGTCGCCGCCTCGATAAGTTCGTGATCGGAATGGAGCACTATACGAACCATAGCCGGATTCGTATACGTTGAACTGTCCGGTAGGTTCTCTACTCAAGAAAGCGTTCCAGGAATTCCTGAGTCTTTCGAATAATGTATAAGCCATTTTGAATTTCTCCTATTTCTTAGGAATGAGCTTCATGGTCTCGAGAGTGAGCCTGCTCCGAACAGGATTTTGGAATCGCCGTACGCCCCATCTTTGACCTTTAATGCCATGATGGGCTAAATAGTTTTCGCTCATTTACACACCCAATGCCTTTCTTCCAGCGAGTATGGCGACAGATGCCTTCTTACTCTCAGGAGTAGTTCTATAAACGTTCTTTGGAATAACCTGTTCCATATCGAAAACAATAACCGGGGATTTTGCTTTAAAACCGCCATAAATGGCGTCATTTGTGTCAAGCACTGCACCATATCCATTCTTCTTAAGCTCGTTGAAAAACTTAGCTCTCTGAGTAGCGGCGTCCTTTCCAGCTCTGGCGTTGCCTGCCCCATCATACGGAATGACATAGTTGAACATTCTATAGATCTTCTGTAAGTCATCTGAGGATGGGGTGTAATCCGGATGCTTCCGCATTTTTTCGATGACATCTCTCGATTCCCTGTAACCCTTGAACTTGTATTTATCTTTGACGAAGTAGCTCTCAAGTCTGTTCTTATCAGTTACAAAGTTGTAGAAATCTCGGTCTCTCTTATAGAGCTGTCTAAACGCCTCCGCTCCCGAATCTTCGCTTGCGACCTTCATGTCAGACTTAATCGAGTTGTTGATCTTCCACTTAAGGAACATGCCAGTTCCGACATTGTTACCATCTTCGTCGTAAATCGGCTGTGGAACTTTACGGTTAAACAAAGCGTTATACTGCTGTTTATCAAGCCAGTTGTGAGTAGCATAGAACATGTCAGTATTCTTAGTTCTGTCCTTGTCGTAAGACAGTGTACTAAGCGTAGTCTTATCTGCCCTGAGAACCTCATCGAAATGTTTCTTGTTATAGATGCTGTTACGCTTTCTACTTCTCTGTCTATAGATGGCTCTCTTTTCAGACTGCGTATAATCACCGCCGCCAAGAGGATACGGAGGACCGTTTCTTGTCCCCCACTTCTGGCCGAGAATGCCATGATGGGAAAGATAGTCGTTTTTCATCAAAACACCTCCTAGCCATTCATGATCTGTCTTGCAAGTAAGTACAGCGTTGCAGCCGCCGTAAGTCCAGTAGTAACATTACCGGCAACATCCAGAATATCCCGCACCACTTCTCTGCCGGTATTAACTTCCTGGTTCTTCAGTTCCTTGTACCGGTTCTCAAGAGCCCTTCTGTCAGCGGTTGCCTCCTGTTTAGCGACCATTTTGTCGATCTCTGCCTGAAGTTTTTCGTCGGACATTCTCTTTGCTTTGTACTTGTAAGCCATCTTCTCAAGATTTGTAGAAGATTCATTGATATCTTTAGCCGCCTTGGTAGCTTTATTCATGTCGCCAACAACGCCTTGCTTATTTGCCGATTGTAACGCGGACTTATACCGTGGATCCTGTTTGAGGTCTGCCTGCTTCCTGCTCCTGCCATAACGCGCTTCGCCAGCGGCAGTATAGGAACCATCGGCGTTCTGGAACCGCCGTACGCCCCATCTCTGACCTTTAATGCCATGATGGGCTAGGTAGTTTTCCGAATATACGATTGCATAGTCCATGTCTCCCTCCATCACTCAAACGCATCTTTGTTGAGCTTGTATGCCACGTAAGCGTCCATAAGAGCGGACACAGAGTCAATCTTCTGCTCATAGCGTTTCTTAAGTAGTTTCTTATTACCGTTTGTATCTTCAATGGTTATACAGTTTCCCATCGTGTATGAAAAAAGCTCCTCGTCGAAGAGGAGCATTCTCTGTTCAGCAAGAGTCTTAAGTTCTGTTAATGGAACCGACTCTGTCTTAGAACCCTGTATTACTTTTTCAACCCCATAAGGGCCATTGTCAATCATCCATCTCTCAACGAACTCTTTAGCATTGTAAGGGTCATATCCGAAGCACCTTACGTCGTACTTGTTTCGTTCTATGAACCGATCAAGGTCTTCATAGACTATCGAAAGGTCCAGAACTGTACACTCCAATACCATAAGAGAGCCTTCGTCGATGAATTCTTCATACTTAACTCTCATAGCCATTGGTAGTTTGTTAAGGGTAAGGCTTGAAATGTAGCATCTCGTCTTCACACCAAAACATTCGTTCTGCAGGGGGAACATGAACGTGAAAGCACAGAAGTCTCCACCCTGAGAAAGGTCTGCACCCATTGCACATGGCATCTGCCAGAAGTCTCTCTTTCTGTGAGGAATGGTTTCTTCGTAAGTGAAGAAGTAAGTGTAGCCCTCCATCGGGATTCCAAATCTTTTGGCTAAAATATCGTTACGAGCTGCAGGAGCTTTCTCTGCTCTCTCCACATCAAGCTGATAGACTTCGTATGTAACCGTACTTCCAAGATTTGGATTTGCCTTTGGCCACATAGCAGGGTCACTTACTTCCTTCACGTCATCAAGTCTGTAATACCAGATTGAGACATGTGGATTGATGTAGCTTCCCTTGAGGATGTCCATAAGCTCCATTTTGATTGTGTCACCTGTGCTGTTTCGGACAGTACCCTCTGAACTGGTTGCTACGATCAGATAGTCGTCAAGCTTTGATGCACCCTGCTCGATAGCGCCGATTACATCCTCCCTGACGTCTCCGGAAAGCCATTCGTCAACCGTAGCTATCTTACATCTAAGACCCTGAAGCTTATCGATTCTCATAGGTCTGATCTCAACAATTGAGCCGGTAAGGAAGTTCTCAATTCCCTTCTTTGTAGACGCCAGCTTGCATCTGTTGGCTTTGGAACCAGTTGTGTTCTGAAGAGAACCTTCTGTTAAGAACTTGAACAGTGGTCCTCTGGATCTTGTGATGGCCGTCCTTATCGGAGACATAATCTCCTCAGACTGTTTCATGGTTGGAGATGTGGTGATCTGATGAGTCGTAGATGTGTCGACGGTAAGATAGTAGCTCTGAATGCAGGAGCCATACATCGACTTGGCAGCACCTCTTGCTACGATCAGGTATTGCTTATTTACAAGTCTCTTCTTGATCATCTTCGTAACATACCGTCCACCATGACCATCTTCATATGGCTCGTAAACAGACCGTTCCACAAAGTAGTACCAGCCGAATACCTCTTCCCCCCAAAGTTTAAATGATTCAAGAAGCTGGAGATTACTGCCATCAGTAAGAGTAAGTTCACTTTCACAGAATCTTACCCAACCCTCAACCGCTTGATCATCGTAGTAATATCTTGGATCTTTAATCAAGTCGTCGATACGGTTCATCTCCATGGAGATTTCTTTACAGACCGGAATCTTACCTCGAAGAACTGCGTCCCGGAATCGTCCGTAATAAATAGGTGTCGCCGTGTTTGAAAGCATTACATCACCGCCTATCCATTTTGGCTCTCTTCCCATTTAAGCCTGAGTTCATCGACCTTCACGACAATCCTCCACTCAAGCTGATCAATCTGCTCTTTGAAAGAAGACAGCACTCCTCCTCTATCCGGCGGGTCAAAGAGAAGTCTGACTCTCAGATACATATAGCTCTTGACTTCTTCTATCTCTTCGCCATAGGTAAGATAGTCGGACCAAAGCGCATTTTCATCACTGATGCGAAAGCCACTCTTTGGGCCAACGCCTAGCTGGTTAAGTGTCCCGAACACAGCGTTGATGTGCATGATGATGTCTGAATCAAACACCTTATAATCATCGTCAATGCCAAGTGCTTTCTTTACATCGTTTAAGATGCTGTACATTAGTTACCCTCCTTCCATGGACAAGTATCGTGAGGAGCCCGAATATTTGGCTTGGATGGAACAAGTAGCTTCTCATCTCCGTAGTGAATGGCATTGTGAGTGTTGCGACTGACACAAACCACATTATTTGGATCAAACACCATCGGGTTTCTGTTAACAACGTCGTCAACAGTAATTGGATTCAGATGGTGGATTGTAATGTTACCAAATATCGCTCTATCCTCCATTGCCAAATCACAGCCATTGTCTCGAAGTATTATTCGGTTCCTGAATGACTTCCATTCCGGAGAGGTGTATAGTACCTGGTTCAAATATCTGTCCGACCCAAAGGTTGCAACTCCAACTCCGCTTCTTAGTTTCAGGTATTCATACCGTTTCTCAAAAGTTGGTATGGTAATCAGCTCATCATACGTCCTTATCATCGAGAGTACCTCCTCGATAAGAGCGCATAGCGTCAATAGCATTTGCATAAAGCTCCTCGATGTGCTTGGCACTCTGATAAGCTTCTGTCTTTGCTTTGGTGAGGCTGATCTGCTCTTCCTTCATCTCTTTGTCCAGTCTTGACTTGGAAGACCCAAGCTCAAGGAAGTGACAAATTATCTGAGAAGAAGCTGTTCCATCAAGAAGCTTCTTCTTTGCCAAGTCATTTGCTAAAGAAATTAGCTGACTCTCTTCTGCTTCCGGAGTAAGAGCAGGTCTCATCCTCTTCTTTTTATCAGCGGGTACTTTTTTCATGCTCTTCTCTCCTTTGCAAAGTTGTAGCCATTAAAAGAACCCCCAGAAACCGCGTAAGGAACCTGACCATGCCCCTGAAAGGAGAGCGGTATGCGATAAACCGGCAGAAAAGGGAGCGGCGCAATCCCTGAGGATCCTTTTGATGACTGCAAAATATCTTCTTGAGCAATAAGGCGGGGCTACTACACTATATGGAACCTGTGTTCGTATTAAACGGAGGTGAAAACAACTGATTGGTGGGGGATAAAGCGTGTTTAGTATGTAGTAGCCCCAGATTGTCTAATGATTGATTGACCTTTTGATGAGATCAACCTCTGTTTTTCACCCGTAAGTCCCTAAAATATCTTCCCCCGGGGAATTTTTTAAG
>Ga0256405_10010122_pt1 | contig 12592 bp, 14 predicted proteins | sample RumenRJG_02DNA_FD_189096 | JGI IMG/M metagenome (GOLD analysis project Ga0256405, IMG submission 189096) | Bovine rumen microbial communities from Lethbridge, Alberta, Canada - RJG_02 | ecosystem: Host-associated > Mammals > Digestive system > Stomach > Rumen | place: Canada: Alberta...
GTTCTACCTCTTCACCTCTAAAAGAAATGCATCTGCGGCAATAAGGTTTGCCGTTCAACATACCAATTGAATGAATATCTGTATTACCACAAATAGGACATTTATAAGTTTCTATATTGCATCATCTCCTTTCTTTTGATTTAATATAGACATGGTCGTGGTCATCACTAGTTTGATGCCGACTCACAGCTAACTGTGTAGCTCCATTAACGGGGCTTTTTTATTTGTTCCTTGCTTATTTTTCGTATATTTGTTTAAATAGTTATACGATGATTGATTCGCTCGGAGCTGCTTTATTGCCGGCTCGTGGATCTCATCTTTTTTTCTTTTGTATTTTCCTAACAAGTTTTAAATCATCTTTATGGACTCTTAAATTATCCAAAGGATATGGACTAGAGAAATCTTCATATTTTTCAATAGTTGGGTTATTAATTACAAAGCTATCGCCATCTCTTTGCGGATCAATTTGATGCTTTAATTTTGTTCTATGCCTTCCCGGTGAAGACGTAAACCTTACAATCCAATATTTATTCTTTTTGGTATTCTTTCTAAATAATTTAGAAGGATGTCCACCGTTCGAATCTTTAACCCTATAAAATTTTCCTTTTATAAGCGATTTTTTATATCTTCTTTGGTATGTTGATTTTCTTTTACGTTTTCTGCTCATAGTATTTTCCTTTCTGCTATGGATTTATTGTTTTTGGGGAACCGCACACCGCAAAAACTAAACTATCTATGCCTTTCTTGTAATTCTCTACTAACTTATCAGACAATTCTTTTTGTTCTAGCGACAACTCATACTCTAAATGGATGGGAGCTTTCTTTGGATAAGAAGGTTTATGTTCAACTTCTTCACCGCGAAAAGAGATACATCTACGACAATAAGGTTTACCATTTAAGTAGCCAATAGAATGTATTTCTGTGTTTCCACAAATCGGACTTTTATAAGTTTCTATATTGCATCATCTCCTTCCTTTTGATTAAATATATATAGTGATTCGCACATGGAGATCGTTGAACGGTCTTGTGAATCATTTTTTTCTTTTTATGGTTTCAATAAGAGGTTTGTCTTCTTTATCTATCTTTAAACCGTTCATTGGATTTCTGCCTAGTTCACGCCTAGTACTAATTTTTGGCGTATTATGAACAAAAGATACTTTTATCTTAATTGACTCTATGCTATGTTTAAGCTGCTTTCTTTTTGGACCTGGAGACGAAGTAAAAACAACAACAAAATAAATGTTTTTCTTATCGCTCTTCTTGTAAAGAAGCGCTGGATGGCCACCATGTCCATCGCTATGTATATAGAAACGTCCTTTTTCTAAGTGTTTGTTATAAATCTTTTTCTTGCTCATTTTCCCCCCCTCATATATATAGAAGGAAGAAAAAGGGGTAAATTTAAAAATTTCTCAAATTTTTTTGAAAAAAGACCGTTTTTTTAATACGGTCTTAATACATTTGAATGTTTATGCTATTTACTTTTCGTAATCTTTAATTGTTTGCACTCTTTTCTCGTGGCGTCCACCTTCAAAAGGGGTTGAAAGGAAGATTCGAATTCTCTTAACTATTTCATCGACTTTCATGAATTTGGCACCAAAAGCAATCATGTTAGCGTCATTATGTTGTCTTAAAAGTGCTGCGACTTCGTCATTATAAGCTATACCACATCTTACATTTTTAACTTTGTTTGCAGCAATTGAAATACCTTCTCCACTTGAACAAATTAGCACTCCAAAATCAGCTTCTTTTGAAGATACCATTTCAGCGGCTTTAAGTCCAAATTCAGCATAATTACAAGAGTCTTCTGAAAAACAACCAACATCAATAAATTGAATATCTTTCATTTGATCGATAACTTCTTTCTTTGCTTTAAATCCGCCATGATCGCTTGCAATTACAACTTTCATTTTGCACTCTCCATAATTTCTTCAAGAGATATTTCACCTCTTCTAATTAATATAATAGTGTCTTTATCTATTTTGACAATTGTTGAAGGCGTGTTGCTTGCACATTCTCCCTCTAAAACACCAGATATTTTTCCATTAAAAGTCTCAATAATTCCTTGCTGTTCCTTGATAGGTTCTTGGCCAGAAATATTGGCACTAGGAACCATTAAAGGCATATTTATTTTTGAAATAACCTCTAAAACTTCATTATTTTTTGGAATTCTGATGCCAACATAACCTGAATTCAAATCTATAAATGAAGGCACATTTTCTTTTTTTGGAAGAATTAAGGTGATTGGTCCTGGTGTAAATTTATTCAAAACTTTTTTAGCTATATCACTAACCTCAACATAACGCGCAGCCATCTCGATGCTTGAACACATTAAGGTAAATGGCTTTTCTGGTGGACGTTTTTTAGTGTCCACCATTTTTAAATAATTTGCTTCACTAGAAGCAATTATTCCTAATCCAAAAACAGTTTCCGTAGGAAAAGCTACGATCTCGTTGTTTTTAAGGTCGTTAATTATTTCATCAAGATTGTTTTTCTTATATATTTTCATTCTTTTTTGGACCTTTATATATAAATAGGTAGCGGGTTCTGTCATACATATCTCTTTCGAAGAAATATGTCACGCCCTCTTCAAATAAAGCTTCAATCATCGTTGAGAGTTCTTTTTCTTGGTCATAATTTATCTCAAAAGCCATGAAAAATTGGTCTTTATTCATAATATCACGATATTGAATGAAAAAATCTTTATAAAAATCTGTGCCATGTGCAACTAAAACAGCATTTCTTGGCTCATAATCAAGGACACTTTTAGCAACATCTTCAATTTTTTCAACGTATGGTGGGTTAGAAATCAAAACATCGATGTTAATTTTGTTATCAATGAAGTAATCAAGTTTGTCGGATTCAACAAGTTCGACATCTTGATTGAGATTTTTTGCGTTTAACTGAGCAACTTCAAGTGCATCTTTTGAAATATCGCTGCCATAAACTTTTGATTCAGGAAATCTTTTCTTTAAAGAGATTGCAATACATCCTGATCCAGTACAAACATCGGCGATAACATCATGTTTGATGTTATTTGCTTTGATATAGTGTTCTGCTCTAATTACGAGCATTTCGGTTTCAGGTCTAGGAATCAAAACACGATTATCAACATAGAGATCTAATTCAATAAATTGTGTTGAATGAATGATGTATTGAATTGGTTCTCCTGAGATATATTTTTCTAATAATTCATAAAAATATTGGGGTTTTGCGGCGTTTTTTGAAAAATTAACGATTAAATCGGTGGTATTTTTCATACCACCTGCACACATTAAAAGTTCATAAATATCGCCTTTTGTAAACTCAATATTTTTCTCTTCTAGGATTCTTTTTGCATCAAAGAAAAGTTCTCGATTAGTTAATTCCATTCTTATTCCCTGCAATAATTTGTTCTTGTTCGTAGTTAATTAATGCATCTGTAATTGCATCTAATTCACCTTCCATAACTCTATCTAATTGTTGAATTGTAAAACCAATTCTATGGTCAGTGACTCTGTTTTGTGGATAATTATAAGTTCTAATTTTTTCGTTTCTATCACCACTTCCAATTTTGCTTCTATATTGAGCTTCGGTTGCTGCTTTTTTATCAGCTTCAAGTTGAGCTAATTTACTTGCGAGCATTTGCATACAAATTTCGTGGTTTTGAATTTGGCTCTTTTCGGTTTGACAAGAAACGACAATTCCTGTTGGAATATGTGTAATTCTAACAGCGGATTCTGTTTTATTAACATTTTGTCCGCCTGCGCCTTGTGATCTATATCTGTCGACTCTTAAATCTTCGGTTCTAATTTGGACATCTGCCGTTTCGACTTGTGGCATAACGACTACAGTTGCAGTTGATGTGTGAATTCTTCCGTTTGCTTCGGTCTTTGGAACTCTTTGAACTCTATGAACACCACTTTCAAATTTTAATCTTGAATATGCGTCATCACCTTTAACAACGAATTGGACATATGAATATCCACCAATTCCTGTTGGAGATTCATCGACAACTTTAAGTTTCCGGCCTTTTGATTCGCAATATTTGATATACATTCTGAAAAGATCGCCAGCAAAAAGGTTTGCTTCATCGCCTCCAACAGCGCCTTTGATTTCAAAAATGATATCTTTTCCATCATTTGGGTCTTTTGGAAGAAGCATAATGCGGAGTTGCTCTTCGATTTCTTCCATAAGTTTTGAATTTTTCTTTAATTCTTCTTTTCCAAGTTCAGAAATTTCAGGATCAGAATCGTCGCACATAACAAGTGCATCGTTTTTATTTATTTCTGCATAGCAAAATTCTTTGAACTTCTCGACTATTGGTTCAAGTTGGCTTCTTTCTTTGTTTAACTTTTTGAATTCATTCATATCTGAAGCAGCTTCTTCAGATAAAAGGGCTTTGTCAATTTCAACAATTCTTTTTTCGCTTGCGATTAATCTGTCTCTCATGTTCTTGTCCATAATATTCAAGCTCCTTTAACTCAACTAAAAATTATACTAAAAAACGAAATGTAATTCATTTCAAAAAATTCAAGTTTGTTATTATTTCTTTGAAATATAACAAAGGCGTTTAGAGATTTATATAAATAATAGTTCAAAAAGAGCTTAAAAAGTTATCAATTTACTTCAAAAACGCCGCAAAAGTTCACTATTTTTAAAAATTTCATACAATAAGGGGGATAATTCTCCTCTTTGATACTTTACGTAGTTTATTTAATTTCTTTCTTTTGACTAATAATATTTGAGACCAAAAGAGCGACAATTATATAGATCCAAGGTACGCTATAAGCTAATCTGAAGTTTGGATTTGTCCCGTTCATGTCACTCATAACAGTGTCAATCCATAGCCAACTAATCTTAAACGACTCTTGATTTATTAATAAGTCTATTCCTTGAATCAGCACGCCTACCAAACTGCTTAGCAAAACAGAAACTGTTATAGATAAAGCAATTTTTCTAAACGTAATAGCAAAAGCAAAGAATATTGCGTGATATGCAATTGCACTAAGAATGATAGGGATAAATCTCGCTACAAAATTGGAAGGCATTTCTCCAAACCCAAAAAAGGCCGTCATTAATCCGACTCCGCTTGCTGTTGCAAGAGTAAACATAATCAAGAATGCAGATAAACTAGCTAGATATTTTGCCCAATAACTTGTTTGTTTTGAGTATCCTCTTGCAATAATATTCTTCATCGTATCTTGTTGGTAATCTTCACTTATAAAAATACAAACGAAAATTGCACCAAGTAAGCCAACATTGCCATTACCATATGCGCTAAAAAAGCTTGCTGCACCTACATTACTAATTCCTAAATCACCAAATTCAGCTAAAATGCCGTCAGTTAATTTCATAATCCCAACGTATGCGATTATAAAGCCAAGAACAATTGCGGTACAAATATAGAAAGCAGTACTTCTAAAGAGTTTTCTAAACTCAAATCTAATCATCTTGCCCATACTACTTACCAATCCTTTCGATGAAATACTCTTCAAAAGCATTTTGATTCATAGTAATTTCGCTCACAGCAATTCCTGCTTCAACAAGGATTTTATTCACTTCTGCAGGCTGAATTTTATCTTCGTAAAGCATGATTTGATTGCCATCAATTCTGTAATTATCAAGCAGTTTTGTTTTTGTTAAAACCTTCAAAGCTTTTTCTGGGTTATCAACGACAATTTTTAAGTTGGCCTTACATCTTTCCATTAACACTTTTGCGTCAACCTCTTCGACCAAAATACCATCATTAATGATTCCATATCTTGTAGTTATCTTTGCAAGTTCATCAAGTAAATGTGAAGAAATAAGGAAAGTAACACCTTTTTCTTTGTTTAATTTTAAAATTGTATCTCTAATTTCTTTAATTCCTGCTGGATCTAATCCATTAATTGGCTCGTCTAAAATCAATAATTCAGGATTACCTAAAAGAGCCATTGCCATTCCCAGTCTCTGCTTCATGCCTAGCGAAAATTGGCCAGCTTTCTTTTTGCCAACATTTCCTAACCCAACGAGTTCAAGAAGTTCTTTTATTTCTTCGTCTGTTGAATTAGTGAAGATTGCATATCTTTTCATGTTTTCATAGGCAGAAGCATTTTTATAAAATCCTGGCGCCTCAATTAAAGAACCAATCTTTCTTCTTCCCTCAATTAAGTTTTTGCTTCCAAAAAGTTCAACTTCACCTTCGGTGATGTTTAATAAGCCAAGAATAAGCTTCATTGTCGTGGTTTTACCGGCACCATTTCTGCCAATAAAGCCATAAATATCGCCTTTTTGAATATGTAGATTAACTTGATTAACAGCTACTTTACCAGGAAATTTTTTAGTCAAATTAAAAGTCTCTAATATAGTTTCCATTTCAACTTGCTCCTAATAAATTATTATTGAATTGTTTTCTTTAATGTAAGGATGTTTTTACCGTTTATTCTGTCATAAACCAAATCATTCATAATTTGTTTAACGATTAACAAACCTAATCCACCTTCTTTAGTTCCATCTAATTGTTGAATTGGGCCTCTATCATGTTGTGCAAAAGGATTAAATTCATCGCCCGTATTGACAACAGTCATACTGAATAATTTTTTATCTTTGTTATAGAAAAGTCTTACGTAAATCTCGCCATCCTTATCTTTATAAGAATATTTAACAACGTTACTAATAATTTCATCAGCAACAATCAATAAACCGTTTGTGGTTGGATCGTTAAATTTATGTTTTTTAGCAAACTTTTTTAAGAATTCTAAGAGTGTAGAAACGCTTGATTCGTCTGCTTTAACTTCTTTTTCAACATAATCACATTCATCGCCATGATATAAAATGCTCATGACTGTAATGTCATCAAATTGCTCACTTTCCCCGACAAAACCTAAAACTCTATCTTTTAGATCTCTAAACATTTCCATTAAAGTGTCGTAATTTCTTGCATTTAAGTGATTTAATAATCTAATTTCGCCAAATTGTTCACCTTTTTCATTCTTAGACTCAGTAAGACCATCGGTATAAAGGAAGATCATGTCGCCATTTTCTAATTTAGTTTCTTCATCTTTAACAAAGGTTTGTTCCATAGTTCCAAGCAAGAAGCCATGGTTACATTCAAGATATCTAAAATGCTTTGGATGACCAATTGCAGGGCGGCAATGACCTGCGTTTGCAAATTTTAAAACGCCAGTTTTATGGTCTAAAATTCCATAAAACACAGTTACGAACATTTGATTGTCATTTCCTTGATAAATCGTATCATTAACTAACTTTAATGTTTCAGCTGGTGACTTATCTAATGAAACGATATTTTTAAAACATGTGATGACTTTCATCATAAACATGGCCGCAGCAATTCCTTTTCCGCTAACGTCACCAATAACAAATGCCGTATGATTGCCATCTAAATTGAAGTAATCATAAAAGTCTCCGCCGACTTCGTTCGTAGCCTTAAGCTGTGCAACTAATTCGATTTCTTTACTTGTAACAATATTTTGAGGTAATGTTTGAAGTTGGATTTGTTTTGCAACTTCAAGTTCTGTATTTGTCTTCTCAATCTCGCTCGAAACACTAATTTCTTGAACTAATAATTTATAAGTACGGACATTGAGCTTTTGAGAAATGAAGAAAATAATCGAAATTAAAGCTCCTCTTGGTAAATAGTAGAAAACAATGACTTTAAAATATCGATTTGTACCATGTTCCATTAAAAAATGTAGGAAGTCGTATCTACCTTGAGCTGTGTCAGGCCATTTCATACCAGGAAAATCAATTGCGTTAATAAAGCCGTCTTTATCAATACCTCCAGTTAATAAGTTTGGATCGTATTCTCCTAAAAGCATTCCACCATAAATGCAAAGAAGCATTAAAACCATGGTTGCGATATACACGATCAAGCCCATTTTTGGATGATAATAATGGTTTACAATAACAATACAAACAGCCCACCCAATCATGCCGTGCTTTGGAAGGATAACGTTAATAGTTGCTATAACTACCAAAAAACAAACAACTATTAAGCATTTAAACCATATTTTCTTTGGGAATTTTGTTCGGATCAAACAAATTGGAGTAATAAGAATTAAAAATGATAATGGCATTACATAATTCGTGACTTTCCAAACAGTATCACCGATATCAAACCATCTAAATAAGAAACCTAGATATAATAAAATTTCGACAATCGCAGCAAATGCGAGCGCGACAGCCATGTGTTTATTAGCGTTATACTCGTTTTCGTAATACGCTTTTAGATATTTATCTCTTTCACTCATATTTATAAACCTAAATCAAGGTCGTTATATTTATCTAAAAGTTTGTATAAACGTCCTCTGCACCCTTCAAGTCTAACTTTGTTATCTGGCTCATTTGTTCTATTCCACCAAACCATGTGAACGTAGCAAACTATTGCAAGTTTGCTTTCAATATCCTCATCATATTTGCCAAAATAATTACGAATTAAATCTTGGTAAATCTTGATTACAAGCTCTTTAGGAACACCTAAGAATCTTTCACAGTTTCCTGGATCATCTTCATCAAAAGCCACATAAGGAACTCTTAAGGCAGCTAATTCAAATATTGGGCATCCCCTTGAAAGAGTATCCATATCAATTAAGAGCAAATCTTCACCTTGCACCATAATGTTTTTGAAATGACAATCTCCATGAACGAAAGTCCATGCATCTGGCAATTTTTCAAACATCTTTTTAAGTTGCTCATAATATTTGCTTTCTAAATATTCTTTAATAAACTCTATCTTTTCCAAATAGAACTTTTTAATATCAGGAAGTGTTGGATCAAGGCACTCTGTTGAAGTTATTTTTTTAATAAGTTCGCTGTATTTTTCTATGTATTTGTCGTAATTTTCTGGATGATTTAAGAACGCGTCTTTTAATGATTCGCAATCAAGCATTTCAAATCTAACACCAAGTTTTTCGCCAACTCTAACAATATCAAATGAGATTGCTGTTGGAATTCCTAAAATAAATGCTTGCTTTGCTCTTTTGAGTTCTCTTTCAATTTGTTCTGTGTCGCTTGTTCTATTGAAAACTTTGATAATTGTATCTTTATCGATTCTATAAACGGTTGAGAAAAAGCCCGTTCCAATAACCTTTGCACCATTAATATCAACGACTTTCAAACCTTTTTTAACTTCCATAATGTTAGTAAAACCAGTCATATTGAAAACGTCATAAACTTCTAAAGACGTCTCTACAACAATGACATCGCCATATTGTTGTTTAAGTCTTAAAACAATTCTTAAACCGGCGCTAGAAACGTATGTAATTTTTGCAAAATTTAAAATAACGCCGTCAAACTTCTCTTTTTTTAAAATATTTTCTGATTCAGCATAAATTTCTTCAGAGTTTGAAGAGTTTAATTCGCCTTCAAAAAATAAAATTATTTTTCCATCTTTAAGCTTAAATTCCATATCACTACCTCTCTAAGTCGTTTATTTGATTAATCATTTTTTATAATTTTATCACAAATAGTGTGATAAATATTTATATTAAGTGCCTATAGAACAAAAAAGGCTGCTTTTAGCAGCCTGCACGATTTGAGGAATTGTTACTAGAAATCGACTTTCTCTAAATTTTTAGAAGCTACAAAATATACTACAAAGTGAATTGCTACATAAATCAAAAGAGCAATACCTAAAGCAATAAATTGTGGTCCTGGTCCGCTATAGCAGAAAAGATTCATATAACCTTCTCCACCTGGCACTAGAGGAATTAATAACGTGGTAATTCCGATATAGAGAATGAACCCAAGAATTGTAAATAAAGTCGACATAACAATAGACTTGCCATGCTTGTAATAGATTGGGAAGAAGATTAGGTCACAAAGTGCAAATCCAACTATTGCAAATGCTAAAACTGATACATAACCATAAATATTTAGCCCTGGGGTAGTTTCTCTACCGACAGATTCAAGATATTGTTGAATCATCAAAGCTAATGGTGATAAAGCTGACATGATTGCAATAAAGGCGAATTGTAAAATTGCAATTGTAATAATTCTTGCAAGGACAATATCCTTTTTTCTAACAGGTAAAAGTGTTGAATATAAAAGGTCGTTACTTTGCTGGCCTTTATTTGCGCCTAAGAAGATTATTGGGTAACAAGTAATGACATAGATAAAGGCAACTCCTAAAGGGTAGACAGGTATCAAAATCATTAAAGGGAATAAAAGAACAAAAAAGTAACAAAGTGGATGAACTGCGAGTCTAAACTCTTTATAAAGTAAAGCTTTCATTGTTTTTGCTCCTTTCTAAATAAACCATAATTTCTTCCAAATCAGGCTCTCTTGGAATAATTCCAAGTGATTCAAATTTTTCTTTCTTATCAGCAGAAATAAGTCCTTCTGTATAATCTTCTAATTCTTTAAAAGCAATGTATTCTTTTTCTGCTTCTTTATTTTTTGTTTTATCTTTTACAAATAAATATGAGCCGATGAATTCCTTCTTTTCTCCAGAGAAAACTATTTCACCGTCATGAATATAGGTAATATGAGATGCACATTTATCTAAATCGCTTGTAATATGTGTTGAAAACAAGATTGCTCTATCTTTGTTTTTAACTATTTCTCTAAAAATATCTAAAATTTCGTCACGTGAAACTGGATCTAATCCTGATGTTGGTTCATCTAAAATTAAAAGTTCGGCATTATGAGAAAGAGCGATTGCGACAGAATATTTAACTTTCATACCACTAGATAATTCTTCGAGTTTCTTATTTAAATCTAAGTTAAATAATTTACAAACTTGATAAAACTTTTCTTCATCGAAACTCTTATAAAATCTTTTTGTAACATCTAAAAGTTGTCTAATCGTTTTATTTGGATAGTAATTGAGTTCACTTAAGGCAAAACCAATTCTTTGTTTTGCTTCAAGTTCTGTTTTCATCATGCTTTCCCCAAAAGCAAAAACTTCACCACTATCATAGTGAATTAAATTCATGATGCTTTTGAGCGTAGTTGTTTTTCCAGCTCCATTTCTTCCAATAAAACCCATAATTTGCCCAGGCTTAACTTCAAAAGAAACATCTTTTAATGAGAAGGCTGGATATTTTTTGTTAACATTGCGTAATTCTAAAATTTTATCCATTTAACTTACCATCCATTATTTTGTAAAAGAGATCACTCTTTAAAATAGCGATTCCTTTTTCTTTGTCGCCCATCACCATCAACGTTTCACCTTCTTTAATGTCAAACATTTTTCTGGCTTCGACAGGAATTGTAATTTGCCCTTTTGGGCCAACTTTTACACTAACTATGAATCGATTGTTTGTGTTTTCCATATTCTTACTTTTCTTACCTTTCTTACATAATATAGTTCAACTTAAATAAAAAATCAAGCCAGTAACAAGCTTGAAATTTTGCAATTTTAAGAAAAATAGTAAAGTTTTGAGGGTTTTAATTATTTTAATTTATATTTTTAGAATCCAAGTCCTGGAACATAGTGACTTAAGACAACCCAAACTGCAAGCAAGATTAATATTATTCCACCTATAATTCCCGAGATCTCATATTTACCTCTTAGAAGCTTCATGATTTGTTTTCCTAAGAATAAACCAACTAAAGAAAGCGAGAATGTTAAAACTAATATAATAGAAACGTGCAACCATATCGTTGAAGTTGTTGATAAGTCGGCGTGACATGCAACGCCTGCGGCTAATGCATCAATTGCAGTGGCAACACTATAAAGTAAAACTTCTTTGATCGAGAATTGTTTTGCATTTTTCTCTTCCTTTGGCTTTTTCATCTCTAAAATTGATTCAATAAGCATTTTTACACCTATAAAAAGCAATAAAACAAAGGCTAACCAAACTACAATTTGAGAAACTATATCGCCGGCTTGCACTCCTGCAGCACCATCAGCAATTCTTTCGACTAATTCAACAATCCAAAAGCCTATTAATGGCATAACAGCTTGCATCACGCCAAACATACCAGCAACAAAGAAAGCTCTTTTTTTATTTAAATCTGAATATTTTAAACCATCAGTCAACGCCACTGAAAAAGCGTCAGCTGATAAGCCAACACCAAGTAAAAAAATTTGAAGTAAAATACTAAATTCCATAGTTTAACAAAAGAAAGTCTATCTTTTATTACTTTATTAATCAATCACAAACTCTTTTATTCAAAAAAACTCTAAATTTTTTGTCATTTTCTATAAAACTCTAGTTTTGTATAGCGCTTGTGTGACGGTCAGTGATTTATAATTGGATCTTATTTATAAATTACTTAGAAATGTAAAACTTGCTTTCCTTTTAAGTTCTACTCTTCTAAATAATTACTTAACAAAATAATTTTTTTCAAAACGTTTTTTGCAATGATGCTCTTGCTATTTTACCTTTTAGCTCACAAAAATATGGTTATAAATCTACGAAAAATACGTAAAATAAGCCCTTTAAAAATAAGAAAACGACATATTTATTTTTATTTTTTATGAAAAAGTCCAAAAAACGCGATTATAATCGTGTTTTTTTGACCTTAACAGTTCACTAAAAATATATTAAAAACATGCTAAATCCATTTCTAAAAGGACTTGAGTATCAATTCTTGATATAAACTCCACTCATAGTACATTAAAAATATGCATTTTAAAGCCATTTTGTAGCAAAAATCGACCATTTAC
>Ga0256405_10010123_pt1 | contig 12592 bp, 14 predicted proteins | sample RumenRJG_02DNA_FD_189096 | JGI IMG/M metagenome (GOLD analysis project Ga0256405, IMG submission 189096) | Bovine rumen microbial communities from Lethbridge, Alberta, Canada - RJG_02 | ecosystem: Host-associated > Mammals > Digestive system > Stomach > Rumen | place: Canada: Alberta...
ACTATGATTCCTATTGCTACGAAATAGTCTTTCCTGCTTTTTCCTCTATTGCTACTCATATTATCTCCTCAGCATATCCTTTACAACAGGATCTCCACTCTCCTGCTTCATCTCCTCAAGCACTTCCCGCCGGGTCATCTTAAGGGACTCGGCATAGAATATCCGCTCAAATATATATTCAACCACAGCCAGAGCCAGAAGAGCCAACGCCACTTCCGCCATTATCCTGACCGCCATGAATGCAAGTATCTTGGCGCTGCCCTCCAGCCTGTTGTCCACCATTGCACACAGCTTTGGCAGCTCTGCCCTGATACCGAAAAACAGAACAAATGCCGCAGCAACAGTCTTGATCAAGGCATGTCCCAGCTGGAAGCCGGTACGCCGGCTGCTATGCTGCCGCCGCAGGCGGTCCCACCGGAACCGCAGGGGTTTCCAGGAAAACTGGAAACCCACCTGGGCAAGCTCTGCTGTCAATGCAGCAGCAAACACAACTGAAAGCAGAGGCAGCACTGCCTTGCAGAAGCTGCCCAGGGCGGCGGCAGCAAGTCTGGCATAACTGCCATCATCCAGGGCTGCGAACTCCACACAGCGGCCTAAAAGCCATTCAAGCTCTGCAACCATATATCGCCCCCAGAAAATCATAAACACCACTGCAGCCAGTACTGACACCACAGCTGTAAGCTCGCCGCTCCGGGCAACCCTGCCCTCCTGTCTGGCCTTCTTGATCTTGCCTGGGGTGGCTTTTTCTGTCCTGCCCTCATCCTCGGGAGCATAGATGTCCATATCGGTCATGAGGCACCTCCTGCCTTAAGAAGATCAGAAACAGCATAAAAGCCGTAATCAATGAAACGTCCCAGACTGTCCATGAGAACAGGCAGAACCAGAGCCAGTGCAAGGAGCCCGACTCCCATGAACACAGGCCATGCTCCCGGGAAAATGTTTATCTGGGGAGTAAGCTTTGCCAGAAGCCCAAGAGCCAGTGTCATAATCAGAAGCACTCCTATAACAGGAAGAGCCATCACCACAGCCTGGGCAAACATCTGGGCAAGTCCGGTGGCAAGAAGCTTTGTCATCCCATGCCTGCAGTTCAGTATATCAAGGGCTGTCATGGATCTGAACGATGCGCTTACTCCTATATAGAACACCTTATAGAAGCCTGCAGCTGTGACAAAGACTGCCATGGCAGCCACATCCATAAGGTTTTCTGTCTCTATCCTTATAGTCAGCATACCGGAGACAGAGGCACAGACTGCATAGATAATCTGCAGGAAGAATCCTATGACCACACCGATAAGAGCCTCACCAAGCAGCATAACCCAGAACACAAGCCCATCAAGGCTGCTGTCATATCTTTCCACCAGAGCAGGAGCAGCTACATAGGCGGTAAGGAGAGCAAGAGCTGCCTTCACTGCCACCGGCAGGCTTCGGCTTCCCAGGAGAGGAGCCGAGAGAACAAGGGCAAAAACCCGGGCAAATACCAGGAAATAAAGCTGCGGGTGTTCTCCGATCCAGGCCATGACTCTACCTCACCATCCTTGGAATAAGACGGAATATCTCCAGAGCAAACTGCTGCATGGAACCGAACATCCATGCTCCGAAAAGGAGCACCACAACAAGCACAATCAGAATTTTAGGAACAAATGAAAGAGTCTGCTCCTGAACCGAGAACGCTGCCTGGATTATGGAGATGACCAGCCCCACCAGAAGGCTGGCAAGAAGAATGGGGGCAGATACCAGAAGAACCTGTCCCAGGGCGTGCCGTAATAAATATGCAGCTGTTCCTGTATCCATCTTCCACCTCTACATCACAAAGCTTGAGAGAAGCTGACCCACAATCAGATTCCAGCCATCCACCAGCACAAAGAGAATAAGCTTGAAGGGCAGGGATACCATTGCAGGGGGGACCATCACCATGCCCAAGGACATAAGGGCAGATGCCACAATCATATCTATAACTATGAACGGAATGAAAAGCAGTATTCCGATCTTGAATGCTATTGTAAGCTCGTTGAGGGCAAAGGCAGGAACCAGCACATAAGTGGGCACTTCTGACAGGTTGGCAGGTTTCGGGAGCCCCCGCATGCTCATGAAAAGCCTTATGTTGTCCGGGTGTGCTTTAAGCTGGTTGTACATGAAAAGCCTCAGAGGCTGCTCTGCCCTGGAATACATCTCCTGGGCATCGATCTGCTCTTCGGAGAAAGGCTTGAAGGAATCGTTGTAAATATTCTCAAAAACAGGCCACATGACAAAAAGTGTAAGGAATATGGCCAGCCCCAGGATAAGCTGATTCGGAGGGGTGTTCTGCAGCGACAGGGAACGCTTTACAAAATCCAGCACCACTGCAATCCTGATAAAGCAGGTCGTAAGAAGCAGCACCGATGGGGCAACTGCAATAACAGCCAGAAGCAGCAGAAGTTTTATGGATGATGCCATCTCCTTGTTGGAGCCCGATTCCTTGACATTTATCTCTATGGACGGGATAGATACACCATCCTTTTTTTCTGTCTCCTGAGCACACGCAAAGGCAGGCAGCAGTATTGCAAGCACAAGAACCAGCAGAATAATCTTTCTCATTGCTCCTGCTCCTTCTTATCCAGCTCTGCCAGAAGATTCACAGAATGATCTGATGTGCCGACCAGGAACCGGCGCCCCTCAACTTCTATGATCTGGACCATTCTCCCGGAAGCCAGCACCTTGGTTGCCTCTACCTTTATCTGCTTATCGTCTGCCTGGATAAACTTGGGATTCACTTTCTTAAGAAGATGGAGCACTCCATAGACAGCACCTATGATCAGTGCCAGGACCAAAAGTGTCCGGAGGAAGTCCCAAGCCCCGAAAGAAGCTCCCGGGGCAGTGCCTGCCCCATTGGTGTCCGGTATGACAAGATCCTGCTCTGCAGGTGTTGCAGACACTGCAGTCGCACATATCAAAAAGAGTGAGATAATAATAAGTACCGAAATGTTTTTCACGTCCCCTCCCAGAGATTTAAAACATATCTTGAATCAGAGCAGCTTCTTTATACGCACTCCTAATCTTTTATCTATCACAATCACCTGACCCTCGGCCTTAGGCTCTCCTGCCACCAGAAGAGGCACAGGACTCTGAGGCTTCCGGTCCAGCACCAGCACATCCCCTGAATCCAGAGCAAGGACATCCTTCCAATGACGCCGGACCCTTCCAAGGAGTGCAGAGACAGCCGGTGTTCCTGTATCCTGCCCTTCGTACCTGCAGAGGATGCTCACAGCCACAGAATCGCCTACTGCACCGCTCTGTACCAGGCAGATAGCTTTTTTACCAGCCCTTACCACAAGACCACCCTGAGGCGGTGCCACACAGACAACATCACCTATTCCCAGCCTTCCGGCCTCTTCAACATCCAGACCGGAACTGCCCATCTCCACCGACAGAAGAACATTCCCATCAGTATCAAAGGCATTCTTAAGCACACTCTCCACCGCATCCAGATCGGAATCCGGAATGCAGATATACATCTTGCGCCAGCTCTTTTCCCAGCTTACATCCAGCACTGCCAGAAGCAGGGATTCCTTCCCGGACGGAAAACCGGACTCGGAAAAGTACTCTGCCATCTTATCCTGCACCAGATCTTTTTCAGATCCCCATCGCCATAAACTGTTTAGGCAGCCTGACAGCTTCTCCATAAAGGAGGCTGCCACAGCCTGCTCCACATCGGAGAAGGGCCTGTTCTCCACAGCAGTCTTTCCATCGCCTCCCAGAAGAGTATCCAGCACGGAAAAGGCAAGCTGCCGTTCCAGGACAACAGCTATAGCACAGCCGGAGCCATGCAGTACCGCAGCAGGTGATGTAAGAACTGCATCCGAAAGTTCAGAGGCAGGAGAGGAAGATATTTCCTCCACCTTGACAACTGCCCGCTTTCTGAGCGCTCTTGTAAGCAGATCTGAACAAGTTGAGGCAAATGCATTAATGAAATCAGAGACTGCTGTCCGCATATTTGGTAAATATTTTATCAAATATAGAGTAAATTTGCAAACATTTTTATAAATATTTTATATAAGAGAATCAGGCAAAGGCATCCAGAAGAGCGGAACCAGTCTCGGGATACATGACCTTAAGCCACTTTTCTTTCAGGTCTGAGGCTGCAGAATGATGCTCTGCACAGCTCTTCTCCTCTTCGCCCACATGGATGTTCAGAGATGATATGATATAGTTATTTTTCTTGAAACGGTAAAGGAAATCGTAGAATTCCTCCTCGAAAAGATGCCGGATCCGATCATTTGCCACAGAAACATCCACTGCCAGGCGGTTTCCGTCAAAATGCAGATCCATTATCACCATCTCAAGGCCGGTGCATCTGAAAGCCAGCTTCATGGTGCGGATTTTCTCATCCTGCATGGCTATGTCCAAGATTTCCATCATATATTTTTTATCGTGCGGAAATGCCTTTTTCTTTAGTTGTCAAATGGGAACTTTTATACTACATTTGACTCAGGAGGGAGATATGGAGACTAAAGTCGCTCTTATTGCAATAATTGTCTCTGACAAGGAGGCAACAATCAAGCTGAATGAAGTGCTTCACGAGTCAAGTGAATACATTATCGGCAGGATGGGAATCCCCTACAGGAAGGAAGGAATCTCCCTTATAAGCATAGCAGTGGATGCACCGATGGACAAAATAAATGCCATAACCGGGAAATTGGGTGCTATCGCTGGAGTGAATGCAAAGACTGTATATCCTCAGAAGAACTGCTGACCTGGTGCGTTTTCCTCTTTCTTTTGAGATAAAAGATACTGGAATCCACTGTCCCTTTTGAGACTCCCAGGACCTGGGCCAGATCCTGATGCGTAACAAGACATAAAGCTTTTGCCGCAATCTTTTTAGAGATCCGCTCAATCCGGTCCCGGAGCCGTTGCATCCTCTCCTCAAGCCAAAGACGTTTGTCCGGGTCGGGTTCATTCATGATCTTATCCTGAATCACAAGAAGCTGAAAAAACCAACCGCTTTTCTTTTCCCTCAGCCGCCTCAATTCTTCCCTTTTCTGCAGCACCTTCTCCTTGACCGCCATGCAACATCTGTTTATGTAGTCTATGCTGTACCCTGTGGAAGCGGAAATCTGGGCTATGGAATCGTCATCAAGCCTGTCAGGATCGGAAAGAGCCAGGAAGAAAAGCCTCTGCTTCGTCCTCCCCAATCCTGTCTTCCTCTTATAGACTGCAACCGGTTCTTTTATCTCATAATTAAAGTCATCCCGGATTTTATATAATGAACTCTCATCCTCAAGGGATCCTGCTGCACACATCCTGCAGAACACCTCTTCCTTAAGCTCTTTTTCACGCCTCTTTTTAAGAAATGAATTCATCTGGTGCTTAAGTGATACATTAAGATATGCTTCGAAGGGCAAGCCGGAGAAAACAAAGGAATCTGCCATCTTTTTCAGACGATGATGCACGAACACAAAAAAATCGCTGCAGCGGTCCTGGTCCCAATGTTTAGTCCGCCGCGGATAATCGTAGACATAAAGACTTATGTAGCCGGAAATAGATTCATAAGATACTATCCCCTGCTGATAGCTGATGACCATGTCGGTCAAAGTCTGTTCGGATGGTTTTTTATTTCTCCTTCACAAGAAGATGTAATAAAACAGTAAAGCCGAGGGGAGAATTTTGTCAACCTTTTTTTTCAATTTTCCGGCGGAGGGCATTGGCTATGACAGAAAGGATTCCCGAGTCCACCATATCCCCCAGGTACATAGCCCGAAGAACCTCCTTCTGAAGGGGCATTCCGTACTTCTCAAGCACGCTCTGGCTTTTCTCGTATCCGAGGCAGTGGAGCACCGGGGCAATGACTGCAGGAGGTTCATCTTTAATAAGATTATAAAGGAAACCGCTTTCTAAATCCTTAAGAAAATCAAGCGGTGTGGACCTCTGGGCAAAGGGAGCATTCAAAAGGGCTAAACGCCATATTTCATTCTTCTTCATATCACTCCTTGAACTTGTCAGGAAGATGGATTATCTCCCGTGGTTTGCTTCCATTAGGAGGGCCTATTATGCCCCTTGCCTCCATCTCCTCGATAAGACGGGCTGCCCTGTTGTAGCCTATGGAAAGACGGCGCTGGAGATATGAGGCAGAAGCCTTGCCTGTTTCGGCAACTACAGCAAGGGCCTTGTCCATCAGGTTGGCATCGCTGTCGGCACTTCCGCCGCCAGAACCGCCGCCGAAGGAAAGATCCATGCTCTCTTCCTCGTCATCGTGGAAAATAATATCATCGATATAGTCAGGTTCGCCTGTCTTCTTGACCTCGGCCACAAGCCGCTCCACCTCTTCGTCGGAAAGGAATGCGCTCTGGATACGGGTCAAGTTGGGGGTCCATGAAGGCTTGAACAGCATATCGCCCTTGCCCAGGAGCATCTCGGCACCAGGTTCATCCAATATAACTCTGGAGTCGGTGTAGCTGGATACCATGAAGGCAATTCTGGAAGGAATGTTTGCCTTGATGACGCCGGTTATGACATCCACCGAAGGTCGCTGGGTAGCCAGGACCAGATGGATTCCTACAGCTCTTGCCTTGGCAGTAAGACGTGAAACAGCAGGCTCCAGCTGCTTGCTGGAAGTGAGCATAAGGTCGGCAAACTCATCTATTACAACCAGGATATAGGGCAGCGGGTCGGCAAGGAAATCGGAAGTCTTGATCGCTTTGTTGAAACCTTCTATATTCCTGACTTTAAGCTGGTCCAGGAGACTGTAACGTCTCTCCATCTCGTCTATGCAGTACTGAAGGGCTTGGAGCGCCTTCTTTGGATCGGTGATCACAGGAGTAAGCAGGTGCGGTACATCATTGTAGATCTTAAGCTCAACAACCTTCGGATCCACAAGAATCATCTTTACCTCGTCAGGACGCTTCTTGTAAAGGATGGTGGAGATAAGGGAGTTTACGCACACCGACTTTCCGCTTCCAGTGGTTCCTGCAATAAGAAGATGAGGAGTCTTGGCCACATCCACCACCTGCGGATCGCCCTCTATATCACGGCCAAGGATGAAAGGTACGGCTGCCTTGTCCAAATCAGGGTTCTTTACAGAGATAAGCTCTCTGAAACCTACGATATTACGCTTCTGGTTAGGTATTTCCACTCCCACTGCCCTCTTGCCCGGGATAGGTGCAACTATGCGGACACTCTGGGCCGCCAGGTTGAGGGCTATATTGCCTGACAGATTGGCAATCTTGGAGACATTGACTCCAGATGCAGGCAGGATCTCGAACATGGTGATTACAGGACCTTTCTTGATGCTGATTATCTGGGCCTCTATCTTGAATTCCTTAAGGGTCTCCAGCAGTATCCGGGCATCCTCCTTGGTCTCTTCGGTCACTACAAAGCTTGAGGAATCTCCATGATCCTCCAGGACATTCTCTATAGGAATCTCGTATTTTACAGCTCTTTTACGGGGTGCAGGAGCCGGCTTCCTGACAGGCTTAGGATCAGGCTTCTGCTCTTCCTCATCCTCACCCTCTATCTCAATGCTGATCTCAGAGTCATCATCAATCTCATCATCAGCCTCATCATCTTTTTCCACTTCAGGGACAATCTCAGGCTCAAGGTCGATCACAGGCTCTTCCTCATCATCCAGAGTGATCTGCTCATCAGGCTCCGAAAGACGGTTCAAGCCAAGGCTCAGGTATTCCGGGGTATGAACTTCCTCTTCTGCCGGTGTCTCTTTCTCAGCCGGTTCAGACTTTACTTCCTTGAAATCAAGAATCTCTTCCTCTGGCTTTTCATCTTCATACTCTTCTTCATCATCTTCATCGTCATCATCTCTGCTGAAAGGATTGAGCTTCGCAAGGTTAAAGTGCGGCATTCTGAAGGCAGGCAATCTGAACTTGAATCTGAAACCTCTGAATCCTGCGATCACGGCAATTCCATACAGCTCTATCAAAAGTGCCATGGCAATAAGGACTGCCACAAAATATTTAAGGGCTCGGGTCCAGAGAAGAACCCGGAGAAATGCTGCCAATGTCAGGAATGGGGCGATAGTAGCCATAAGGACATAGATAACTTTGCGGCTGAAATGGGGAAGAAGGAGGTATACAGCACAGAAAATCAGATATGCCGGGATATAGTAGGAAGCCCACAGGAACCGGAGTAAAAACCATTCTCCCACAGACACAAAAACAGGAACAGCTATTCCATGACCGGCAAAAAACATAGCCAGTGCCAGAAGTATTCCAGCGCAGAAAAGAACGCTGGCTGCAATAACGGTAAATCTTGATTTAGTCACACTTCCTCCCGAAAGACTACACTTTATTATCGGCAGAAAGAAGAAGTATTTTAATATTTATTTATTAAGAGGGATAATCAGAGTGGTGCCAGAAATGAGCTTGTCGGGACTTTCAAGTTTATTCTCGGATGCAATGCGTCTGTACATATAAGGATCCTTGCAGAAATCCCGGGCCAGCGACCAGAGGGTATCCCCGTATTTTACGGTATAACGGATATATTCCTGAGCCGGTGCAGGGGTTGCAGCAAGTTCCGGTTCTGATACCGGAGCTGGTGGCGGAACTGGAACTGGCTCTGGCTCTGGAGCAGGAACAGGGGTAATCTGTGGCTGTGGCGCGGGAGCCGGCTCTGGAGCAGGAGCTTCGGCATATCCAGGAAGATCCCGGACACAAGGGGCAGAAATCATATTGTAGAGCAGCATTCCTGTCACAAAAGCCATCATCAAGAGCAGCATAACCATCATGACCTGGAGACTTCTTATTCCCTTTACTGCAACTGGAGCTGGTTCAGGCTCACATCTCTTTTCTGCACATACCTGTCCTGCCGCAGGAATAATTCCCGGGAGCCGGGTCTCAAGTTCATCCTTCCCGCCGCCCCTGAGATCTGTGGCAACAGCCCTGATCTTTCTTCCATCGGTATCTACAAAAAGCTCGATCTCGGAATCGCCGGCATCATCATAGCCTATAGGATCAAGGAACAAGGACCCTATATGATATCCATCCTTATCATCTGAGGAATTGTATCTGAACAGGTCAATCTTAGCTTTTTTCTGGTTCCTGTTGGCAGGAGAGAGAACTACCCTCTTCTTCTCGGGACCATCGGAGCAGATTGAGAAAAATGTGCTGTCGGCCAGTCGTATTCCAATCATTTTTCTTATTTTACACCTAATAATTAATTTTAGCAATCTATTGTCAATCAGAGTACTTTTTTATATCATCAAAGTAACTTAAGGATGGAAAATCTATGATTAAAATCAATGAAAACTATAAGAAGCTCCAGGCTTCATATCTTTTCTCCGACATTGCAAAGCGGGTTGCCGCATTCCAGAAAGAGAACCCCGATAAAGAAGTCATCAAGATGGGAATAGGCGATGTGACCCTGCCCCTGGCAGATGTCTGTTTAAAAGCTTTCCACAAGGGCGTGGATGACCTTGCCGACAAAGCGACATTCAAGGGATACGGTCCCGAGCAGGGATACGATTTTCTCCGCAGTGCCATTGCAGAGCACGATTTCCAAAGCCGCGGAGCCAATATAAGTGCAGATGAGATATTTGTAAGCGACGGCGCCAAATGCGACACAGGAAACTTCCAGGAGCTTTTCTCAGCTGATGCGGTCATAGCAGTTCCAGACCCGGTCTATCCTGTTTATGTCGACACCAACGTTATGGCAGGCCGCAGCGGCGACTTTGTGAACGGCAGATACAGCAATTTCATCTACCTTGATTCCACCGAGGCAAACAACTATGTACCTGACCTGCCCTCAAAGAAGGCAGATGTGATCTACCTGTGCTTCCCCAACAACCCTACCGGAGCAACAGCCACCAAGGAGCAGCTTAAGAAATGGGTGGACTACGCCAAGGCCAACAAGTCCCTGATTCTGTTCGACGCAGCCTACGAATGCTTTATCCGCAATCCTGAGCTGCCAAAATCTATTTTCGAGATTCCAGGAGCCGACGAGGTTGCTGTTGAGTTCCGCAGCTTCTCCAAGACAGCAGGTTTCACCGGGGTACGGTGCGGTTTCACCGTGGTGCCAAAAAAATGCAAAGTATATGATACAGAAGGCAAAGAGGCTTCGCTCCACGCAATGTGGAACAGACGGCATACAACCAAGTTCAACGGCGCGTCCTACCCTGTGCAGTGTGCCGCAGCTGCCTGCTACACACCGGAGGGACAGGCTCAGATCAAGGAAAAGACCGACTATTATCTGGGAAATGCAGCAATTATCAAAAAAGCAATTGTGGATCTTGGCTACAGCTGCACCGGCGGCGACAACTCACCTTATGTATGGGTCAACACAAAGACAGATTCATGGAAATTCTTCGACAGGCTGCTGCATGAATGCGGCATAGTCTGCACACCTGGAAGCGGTTTCGGCAGCTGCGGTCAGGGCTATGTGCGGTTCAGCGCCTTCAACTCCAGAGAGAACACCCAGAAGGCTATGGAGAAACTGTCAAAGCTGCTTAGATAAATACTTTAAAAGCAAAAAAAAAGGGCTCCTGAGCGGGAGCCCTTTTATCTTAATCCTACTTCAGGACCAAACTTCAGACTATTACTATCTTTTTCAGCCGTTGATGATCTGTGCAGGGCACAGGCGGTACATCTCGTAACTGCCTGTCTCATATGCCTTCTGGAGGAAGGAACCATTCACTGTGATGTTCTGGAGAACACCGCATTCGTTGAACATCCGGTACATCTCAATCACATTTGTTGTGTCAAAGCCAGTCAGATCCAGACTTGCGAGGGAGCGGCACTTCTGGAACATACAGCTCATGTCCACTACAGATGCTGTGTTGAGATTTGTGCAGTCAATGCTTACAACTTTGGTGCAGCCGGAGAAGAAGAAAATCATGCTGGTAGGATTCCAATCCCGGCAGGACTCATCGAAGGATGCTGTCAGGAAACCTGATGTTGCCCATGGTGAACCTTTCACACCGTAGCCATTGGAGCTGACTTCGTATACCTTGCCTTCTGTCTCGTGATTCTTGTCATCATAGTAGAATGTAAGGTGTGTTCCCCTGAGGACTGCTTTTGCACAAGGGCCGCTGATTACTGTGGATACATCAGCTGCAGAAGTCTGTGAATTAACATTAGCTTTTGGTGTCAAAGCCTCTGCCTTTACAGATGCTGCATCGTATGTGTCTGATCCACCTGCTGCGTTGCATGAGCAGAATGCCGCTGCCATAACCAGTGCCACCACCATCATCTTTACTGTCTGTCTGAAGTTTGTCATTTTTTTAATCTCCTTTTTCAGTAACGTTTCACCAACGTTTCCGTTTACACTACCAACATTACTACACCGTTACTAAGTTGTCAATAGTAACGTAAAAGAAATTTTGAAAAAATGTGAAACTTTTCTATAAATACCTATAATACAAGCATTTAGCAATTCAGAAATTTTATAGAAACTGGGTAGAAATAGCAGAATATTACCAATGGGTACCAACATTGGTGAGCGATTTCTATTATTTATTTAACATCTTCTCGCTTTTCGCCACAACAAGAACCAACACGAGAACACCGAATACCCCGACAGGAGTTGCAAGCATATCGACAATAGGATCAATACCGATCACCATTCCCAGTGCATCAACCGGACAGCCTGACATGATAAGAAGTGAAGACAGGATAATTATACTTACACCTGGTATTCCGGGCATAGCCAGCACAAGGATAACTGTTGACAGAATCACAGAAAGAACTTTAGAAAACGGCATCTCTATGCCATAAATATTTGCCAAGGATAATACCACAGTAGGAATATATATGCACAAAGTGCTTTTGCATAATGTCAGTCCTACAGGAATACCAAACTGATACAGGCTTGTGGCGACTCCCAGATTTTTTGCAGCCAGCATTGTATCCGGCATTGAGGCAATGCTTGACGAGGTTGTGAAAGCAGTTATCAGCATCTGCATAGATTTTTTAAGCACCAGGAATGGATTGAATCCCTTTGCAAAAAGAATAATGACAAAGAACAGAGCCAAAATCAGGTTAGCAGAAACAGCAGTACAGAATATTCCCAGGACAGACAGCAGTCCCTTGGAACCTGTCATAATAATCATAGAGGAAATTGAACAGAAAATAAAAACAGGAAGAAGATTGATGAATAATCCGATTATCTTCATAAAAAGCCTGTTGAGCTCATCAAAGACAGAAGAAACAATTTTAATCCTGCATGCCCCACATGCCACACCGACCAGGACTGCCAGAACTATCAGCTGAACCATATTACCTTCTGCAAAAGGCCTTATGATATTGTTAGGCACCACATCGGTCAGGACGTTCTTTATCGACAGGACATTGCCCTGGACCGCTGCATCTGTTGCAAGAACAGCATTTAAATGGCTCCCTGAGCCAGTCTTGAAAAGCTGCACCGCAGCATATCCAAGGAAAGAGGAAAGAATCATGATGACAACAAAAACAGCAAACAGCTTGAGACCAACCCTCTTTATCCCTGCCATGCTGTCTGCCTGAGTAAAACAGGTTACTATAGAAAAGAAGACAACTGGTACTGCACACATCTTGAGACCATTCATAAATATGGTGCTGAATGACTGGAAAATGTTCTCATTGACAAAACTGCAGAACTGCTCCGGCAGTAAATATTTCATGACAGTCCCGGTAAC
>Ga0256405_10010126_pt1 | contig 12589 bp, 8 predicted proteins | sample RumenRJG_02DNA_FD_189096 | JGI IMG/M metagenome (GOLD analysis project Ga0256405, IMG submission 189096) | Bovine rumen microbial communities from Lethbridge, Alberta, Canada - RJG_02 | ecosystem: Host-associated > Mammals > Digestive system > Stomach > Rumen | place: Canada: Alberta | collected...
TCAATTATAAAAGTGCCATGCCAGACCTGCGCGGAACACATCCCTGTTGCTTGGATAGCCCGGCATGACTTGGTAGTCCGTACTCTTGTTCATAAACAGATGGTTTAGGTGTTGGTAATGCGCAAAGAAGCGCAGACGGATAGACCGTACGTAGAACCCTGCATAGACGTTTATCCAGGGGTAATTGCCGATTTTCGTATCCTGCTGGGTGGCGAACATGCCGGTTGCCGGGCAGAGGACAGGCGCCTGATAGCGTGTGAAATAACGCAGATCGACACCTATCTGGGCATCCATCGCGTGGCGGAACCACGACCCGTGGTAATACAGCCGGTGTTGCAGGATCACGAGCGGTACCGGCAGAACCGTCTCGTTGGTGCTGTGTTGGATTACTACGCGGTTCTCCAGGTTGATCCACGGCGTCGTCAGGTCGGCTCCTACATCGCCGGTGATGATCTGTACGCTGCCTCCGTACTGCTGCGGCTTCCAGTCCGACGCGGACACGTAGATAGGGTGTGTCTGGTTCTCGAAACTGAAATCAATCCGCGGCTTGAACCACTTCGTGGGGTAGGAGACTGTGGCGCCGCCCAAGAAACGGTACGTGAACCCGAAATCATTGTCCCACTGCAGGTGGTTGGAGCGGAACCGCTGCATATAAGGGCTCGGCGTCACGCTCTTGGCGTATGCGCGCGCGCCTATATATAAGGTGTCTTGACCGAGGCGGAACTTTGTCTCTATCTTCCCGTGTACGTCAAACTCGCCGATCTTGTATCCTAACACGCACACTTGGCCCTCTACCGTGTAAAGCACGTTGGCACCGCTGTGCTTGTGGATGGCGCCGCCCACGAACGTGTTGTTCTTCCACCGGTAGTCGAAGATACTGTCCGGGTCGTACGGCACGGAGTCGTACAGGAACCGCTGGCACTCGTTCATGGCGAACACGGTCGCGCCGAACTTCAGCTTCGTGTTGTACGCCTCGCAGAACGTCACCGCCAGACTGTTCCGTATCGTCAGCACGTCTGTCGTGTCGCCTGTCTGGATGGTGTCGTAGTAGTTGTTGGGATAGAAACCCTGGTCTGCCTCTTTCTCGATATAGCGTCTGTTGGAGTTATTGGTCTCGAACAGATGGGAGAACGTGATCAGCGGGATATACTCTGTCTTCACCGTATCTTTCTTCACGCGTCTTCCCTCTTCCACCACCTCCACCGAGTCGATATACTCGCGCTCTTTGGTGATGGCGTATTGGTTGTGCAGGAATCCGCTCAGGTACCGGTAGCCCGTCATCGCGTTCAGCCGGACGGGTATGTCTTCGGATTTCAGCTTGCCGCCTAACTCCGCTACGTCCTGTACTCCCCCGTTGTCGAACGACCGCAACTTGCTCCACCCGAACGCGCCGTGCATACTGTAGTGCGCGCCGGTGTAGCTGCCCCATACCGATCCGCGGAAGAGCTTGCCCGCCGTGTTGGCGAAATGGCCGGCGGAGTTGAGATAGTCCATCTCTACGCCTAAGTTCAGACGCCGGTTGATATTGCCGGTGAACAGTACGTGTACGTCGTTCTCCTCGTGACCGTTGGTGAAACCTTTCTTGTACGCTACGTCCGAATACGGCGTCGTGGTGTTGAAGAACCGCTGCTGCTGGGGTGTCACCACATACGGCGACCAGCAGACGGCAAAAGGATCGTCTATCGTCTGCAACCGGTCATTGATGATGCGGCTCTCGATGGGAGAAACCAGCACGTTGCCGTTCATCGCGCTGCTCATCGAGTACCGCTGCTGGACATCTACGTCGTGATAGTTCAGCACGGCCGTGTCCCGGAACGCAACCGTATCCGCCACAGCGGTGAAACCCGGCAGCTGCCAGGTCTTCACCACCGTCCGTGTACGGGGCGGTTTGGCAGCGGCCGAAAGGGTCGCTGCCAACAGCACTAATACTATGAATAATCGTTTGTACAAAATAGCGTATCCTCCTCCCCCTCCCCACAAGGGGAGGGCGGGGTGGGGTTCTTATTTCTTCTTCTTCTTCAGCTTGGCTTGGAGAGCCTGAATCTCCTCTTCCTGGTTACGGATCGTCTTGAGCAGCTCGTTCAACTCCTCGTTCTCGATGGTCGTCGGGTATTGCTCCTCTACGGTCTGCAGGAAGTCGGACAGCACGTTCATGTAGTTGATGAACGCGTCGTAAGCCGACTCGTACTGCGTCTCGCCCTGGTCGATATGGTTCATGTAGTGCAGGTAGTTCACGTCCTGCAGACGCAGCCAGTTGGTCTTCAGCGCCTTGTCCTGGCACAGGTGAACACGCTCCGCTACGGCGTACAGCTTGTTGATAGCCTCTTGCTGCAGGTCGTTGCCGGCATAGACGCTCAGATCCTTCGCCTCGCCGCTCCAGGTCAGCGGATACGGACTCGACAGCACGTCGTTGGCGGCCATCTTCTTGGCGGCCTCGGCAGGCGTCATGAAGCCCATCTCACGCTCCAGGGCGTAGTACGGCAATGCCTTCAGGAAATCGAAGATACCGCTTCCGGCGTTCTGGCGGATGCCGAACGTCTCCGCGCCTACCCAGATATTGATGATGTCCTCGCCTTCCGGCAGTGCCTGTAACTGGTTTGCGTACTTCTCGGCGTCAATCGGGAAATTGCTCCAGCCCGGATCGGAGAAATGGAAACTCAGCTCATCGCTCAGACCGGTGTTGCGCAGCAGCACTTTCATCTTCGGCGCACCGGCGGACTGATACACGTGGTTCGGGCTCTTCCAGCTGATTACGTGCTTCGCACCTTCGGCCAGGATGACTTTGTAACCCATCTTGTTCAGGTTGTAAGCCGTTTCGTCGGTGTACAGCAACTCGGTGTTCCATACGGTCTGGGCCTTCACGCCGAAGATAGTCTCTAACAGCTCGCCTTGTTTCTTGAATTGTTCTTTCATCTCGCTCTCGTTGTACTCCGAAGCCAGTGAGTAGCTGTACGGTGTAGCCAGAAACTCGACGCACTTGGTAGCGGCCAGCTCTTTCAGCACGTCAATCATCTCCGGATTGAACTGCTCGAACATCTCGATCATCGTGCCGCTCACGCTCAACGCGCAGTGGAACTTGCCCTTGCTCAGGTTGATCATGTCTTTGAGGGTGTTGCACAGCGGCAGATAAGACGTCTGTACAAGCCAGTTTACATGTTCCTCGGTAGCCATGTCGTCGTAGTAGTAATGGTCATGGCCGATTTCAAAGAAACGATAACGCTTCAGACGGTACGGACTGTGCATCTGGAAGCAGAAACATATATTTTTCATAATACTTAAATTACTTTAAACTTTAAACTTAAAAACTTTTCACATCTCCCTCCCTTGTGTGGGTGAAGGGCTTTGCCCGATCGAGCGTCCAGTGGACGGTCGTAGAACAAATCGGGGTGGGGTTATAGTGTATGGTTGATTACACCGTCGTAAATCTTGCGCACTTTCAGTCCTGCGTCGGACCACTTGATGTTGTTGACCTCCGCCATGCCTAACTCGTGCAGGCTCTTGTACATCGCCGGATACTTGACAATGGCGTAGATGGCGTCGGCCATCGCGTCGATGTCCCAGTAGTCGGTCTTGATGGCGTGCTGCAGGATCTCGGCGCAGCCGGACTGATGGCTGATGATGGAAGGACAGCCTACCTGCATCGCCTCCAGAGGGCTGATACCGAACGGCTCGCTCACACTCGGCATGATATACACATCGCTCATCGCTAACATCTCCTGAACCTGCTTGCCGCGCATGAAGCCCGGGAAGTGGAACTTGTCCGCGATACCGCGTTTGGCTACCAGGTCGATCATCTCGGCCATCTTGTCGCCGCTGCCGGCCATCACGAACCGCACGCCGTTCGTCTTGCTCAGCACGCGCGCTGCGGCCTCCACGAAGTACTCCGGACCTTTCTGCATGGTAATACGGCCAAGGAAAGTAACCAACTTGTCTTTGCGCTCCGGCTTGGTGAACTCCTCCGGATGAGCTAACGGCTCTACCGCGTTGTGTACAGTGCTCACCTTGCGCGGGTCGATACCGTATTTCTCAATCACGGTACGTCTCGTCAGGTTGCTCACGCATATGATATGGTCCGCCTCGTCCATGCCGCGCTTCTCGATGGCATAGACCGTCGGGTTCACGTTACCGCGGCTGCGGTCAAAATCCGTGGCGTGTACATGGATGACCAACGGCTTGCCGCTGATCTGTTTGGCGAACACACCCGCCGGATAAGTCAGCCAGTCGTGACTGTGGATGATGTCAAAATCCAGACTGTGTGCCAGCACACTCGCTACGGCTTCGTAGTTGCCTATCTCTTCGATCAGGTTGTCCGGGTACCGCCCCGAGAAACCGACGCAGCCTAAGTCGTCCGTACCGATCCGCCGGTAGTCGTATTTGATGCCGTCGCGCAGGTGGTAATACTCCTCCGGGCTCATCTTGCCCTCCATGCGCTGTTTGACATAGTCGTAGTTGACGTCTTTCCAGACGATAGGCACACTGTTGGCACCGATGATCCTCAGGAAACTCTGGTCCTCGTCACCCCAAGGCTTCGGGATGACAAACGTGATATGCATGTCTTCCTGCTGCGCCATGCCGCGGGTCAGACCGTAACTGGCTGTACCCAAACCGCCTAAAATATGAGGGGGAAACTCCCATCCGAACATTAACGCTTTCATTGTTGTGCCTCCTCTCCTTCGCTTTCGACTTTCGACTTTTCGCTTTCTTCTAATTGATATTTCTTGAGGGTGTCCATCACGCTGATGACGGCGGCTACACTCGGAGCATAACTCATGCCGCCGTGGCCTTTGTAGGGCGGGTTGCCGTCGTACATCTCGTTCAGCGTTCCGATGGTCAGCTGGTCCATCTCGGCCTCGAAACCGACCAACAGTCGCTCCATGAAGCTGATACCGCTGTACTTATAAACGTTCATATACGCACGGGCATACGCCGCAATCGTGAACGGCCATACCGGACCGTTGTGGAAATTGCGGTCGCGCTCCTGCTGCCCGCCGCGGTAGACAGGACGGTAGTCGCCGCTCTTCGGACTCAGCGTTCGCAAGCCCTTCGGCGTCAGCAGCTCCTTGGTGCAGATGTCCACCACGGCCTTCTGCTGTTTCTTGTCCAGCGGGCTGTATGGCAGACCGGCTGCCCATATCTGGTTCGGACGCACCTCGCGGTTCTCGTAGCCGTCTAACACGTAGTCGTTCAGATAGACGCCGTTCCAGAAGGTCTTCACGAACGCGTCTTTCGTGATCTCTGCCTGGTACTCCATCAAGTCGGCACTCGTCTCTTTGCCCATCTCGCGCAGCAACTCGGCGGTGAAACGCATCGCGTTGTACCACAGCGCATTGATCTCTACCACATAACCCGTCCGGGGGGTGATAGGCCAGCCGTTCTCCGTGGCGTTCATCCACGTCGCCGGACGCTGTGTGCCGTCCACCCACAGCAAGCCGTTCTGGTGAAGCTTGGCACGCGGATGGTTCTGCTTGCGGTAGTAGGTGATGATGTCTTTGCATAACTCGCCGTACAGCTCCGCCGACTCGCGGACGGTGTACTTGTGGGCGTATTTCTGGGCGGCGCGGACAAACCACAGCAACGCGTCCGGCTCGTCCATACCGGTCATCTTCACGTCATGTACACGGCCGGACATGAAGTCCAGGATCTCGCCGATAGCCGTCTTGTTGATGATGGCGTCCCAGTACTCCGGACGGTCGATGTCCAGCGTACAGCTCGGGGTGGCGAAGAACGCGTTGCGCGCATCGGCGTGGAACCACGGGAAACCGGCTAACAGGTAGCACTTGTCGCCCTCGCGTTTGTAGAACTGGCTCGCGCTGTTCTTCAGCGTCGAGAACATATCCAGACGCTTGTTCCGCCGCTCCAGCTCTTTCTTCCACGTCGCTTTCAGCGTACTGGTCTTGCACTCCGTCACGCCGGCGGCGAAGATCACGCTCTCGCCTTTCTTCATCGGCAACTCGAAATAACCCGGTACCAACAAATCCTCCTTGTCGGCGTAGCCGCGTTCTTTCTCCTTGCGGTATTCGATATCTTTGTACCATTGCGGATCGTGATGATAGGCAACGGCTTTGCTGAACTGCATATACAATGTCGGGAAACCCGGATACATGCGGTTGAACCGTCCGTTCTCGCACTCGTCCATGTTCGGGTTAGCCAGAGGGTTTTCATGTGTCAGCTCGTTCACGCTCCGGAACGCCAGGAACGGACGGAAACGTAAGGTGGTAGGACTGCCGCTCTCCAGTAACGTGTAGCGGATCAGCACGCGTGGTTCGAAACTTACCAACAAGCGCTCTTTCTCCAATACCATCGCGCCTACACGGTAGATGGTCTTCGAGATAAGCTCGCAGTCGAACTCGCGGATGTACTTGTGCCCGTTAGGGCTGAAATGGTTCTCGCCGTACTCGTGCAGGCCTAAGTTGAACTCTGCCCCGTGTTGGATCACGGTCTCGTCCAGCGAACTGAGCAGCACGTAGTTGTCGTCGCTCAGATGCGGAAGCGGCATCACCAACTGGCCGTGGTACTTGCGCGTGTTGCAATCGACCAGCGTGGTCGAGTTGTACACACCGGCACGGTTCGTTCGAATCATCTCTTTCTGAAGCGACCGCTCCAGATTAACAAGTACGGTCTTGTCAAAATTCAGATAACTCATGATGTGTGATTTAATATTAAGTTATTTTGTTTGTTGTTAGTTTTCCTTCTAGTCCCCCCTCCCCTTGTGGGGAGGGTCGGGGTGGGGTTACAGTTCGCTCACGAACTGTTTGATCCGCTGCTCCTCCGCGCGCTTGCATACTAACAGCTTGCCGCCTTCCTCGGCGATGATCATGTCTTCTACGCCTTGTACGATGGCCGTCTTGCCTTTCTCTAACACGACGATGTTGCCCTTCGCCTCGTAGAAATGTGCCTCGCTGTGCAGACTCACATTGCTGTTCGCGTCTTTCGTGCTCAACTCATACAGACTGCCCCAGGTGCCTAAATCGCTCCAGCCGAAACTCGACGGGATGACAAACACATTGTCCGCCTTCTCCATGATGCCGTAGTCGATACTGATGTTCGGACATTTCGGGAAGATCTGCTCGATGAATTTCTCTTCCTCTTCAGTGCCCATCAGCAACTCGCCCTCGCGGAAACGGTCGGCCACTTCCGGCAGCAGGTAACGGAACGCCTCGCTGATAGTCTGCAGGTTCCATACGAAGATACCGCTGTTCCATAGGAAATCACCGCTCTGCAGGAACACTTTCGCCATCTCCAGGTTCGGCTTCTCCGTAAACGTCTTCACCGGATAGATATCTTTCAACTTTCCACTTTCAACTCTATTCAGTTCGTCTCGCACGAACTGAATGTATCCGTACCCTGTCTCCGGACGCGTGGGCTGCATACCCAAGGTACAGATAGCCTTGTGCTCGCTCACGAAGTCGAACGCTTTCACGATTGTCTCGCGGAACTTCTCTTCTTCCAGGATCAGATGGTCGCTCGCCGCCACGACGATATTCGCCTGCATCTCCGGCTTCGTCCAGTCAATGTCCATATAACCGGGTAACTGTGATCCTTCCGAACCGACGGTTAACTTGCCGTCCTTGGTGAAGCCTTTGTTCGCTTTGGTGTAACCATACGCTCTTTGCAGACACAGCGCCCGTATATGCGCCGTTGCATAGGCGATGCACGGAGCCGTGTTACGTCGCGCCGGCTCACACAGGATCTGCACTTCGCTCAGATCAGGTATCTGCTCTAAGATAATCTGTTTATAGGCTACGTTCGTCACGATGAACATGTTCTCTATCGGTACGATCGGACGGAAACGGTCCACCGTCATCTGCAGCAGACTCTTTCCCGTGCCGAAGAAGTCCAGAAACTGCTTCGGCTTCTCCTCACGGCTGAACGGCCAGAAACGGCTTCCGATGCCGCCTGCCATGATCACGCAATAGTTGTTTTCTTTTTTTGTCATAATGTGTATAGAGTGTTTTTCAATGGTCGATGTTCAATTAGCGCACAAAGTTACAACTTTTTTTTTATATACGCAAGCGCACGCGAACTTTTTTATTAGAAAAGTACATTTTCGGGTAAAAAAAGAAAAAAATGGCGCTTGGTAAATGAGTAAATGAAAAAATAGTGTTATCTTTGCACCGTAATTTGGGAAAGAATGGATTTTTTGTCTTTCAAAACACGTATCGGTCGTTTGGCTCTCGCCGCTCTTTCGGTGAGTGTGCTGTTGTTTGTTTCTTGTAGCAGCTCATCGGTCCCCAAACCCTACGGATATTTCCGCATCACCACTCCCGATACTGCCTATACCCCTTTCTCCCTCTCCTTGGGAGAGGGTCGGGGAGAGGTGTACCCTTACTCCTTCTCCCTCTCGCAAAACGCTGTCGTTCTGCCGCGTACGGAGCCGGGAGAGCAGTATTGGGTCAATCTCTATTACCCCGCTTTGGATGCTACTATCCATTGCTCCTACAAGCCCGTCCGCAATAACCTCCGCGAACTGACCAACGATGCGTTGGAGTTCGTCTATCGCAACGCCTCTTTCGCCTCTTCTATACCCGAACGCGAATATGCCCATCCCGAAGCGAAAGTCTATGGCGTACTCTTTGATTTGGAGGGAAATACGGCCTCGTCATGCCAGTTCTTTGTCACCGACTCCACCCGTCATTTCTTCAGGGCGTCGGTCTATTGCAACTGCCCGCCGAACGCCGACTCCCTTGCGCCCGTATATGACTACCTCCGCACCGATATAGTCAAGATGGTAGAGACCTTTGAATGGAGATAAATGGTAAATGACTCAATAAATGACCCATACGGCGAAGCAGATCGTATGAACGAAGTGAATAAAGAAATGGTAAATGACCAAATGGTAAATAAAAAAGCGCTTGCGCTTCTCCTCGATCCCGAGAAAGCCGATCTCTCCGCGCTGCCCGTTACCGCGGACTGCCGCCCCGACTATATCTTCGTCGGCGGTTCCACCGGCGGGGACACCACCGCCTTCGTCCGTGCCTTGAAGAAAAAGCTTTCGACTTTCGACTTTCGACTTTCGACTGTTCCCATCATCCTCTTTCCCGGCAACGCCGCACAGTTTACCCCCGAAGCAGACGCCATTTTATACCTCTCTCTGCTCTCCGGAGACAACCCCGAATACCTTGTCCATCAGCAAGTTAGGTCCGCACGGCGCATTCATGCGTCGTCGGTGGAAGCTATCCCCACGGCATATATACTCATTGACGGTGGGGTGGAGACCTCTACCATGCGTGTCACCGGCACCAAACCTCTCGACCCTTCAAACGCCGAAGGCATTCAAACCATCATAGACACTTGTATCGCAGCCGAACTGATGGGTAAGAGAGTCATCTATCTCGAAGCCGGCTCAGGAGCTCCAACGCCCGTCTCACCGGACATCATCAAAGCGGTTCGTGCCAACACCTCTCTCACCCTCATCGTCGGAGGAGGCATACGTACCCCCGAAGCCATGCACGCCGCCTGGGACGCCGGAGCCGACATAGTCGTCATCGGCAACCACTTCGAGTCCCACCCCGAATCGCTTGCGGACTTTGTCCGCGCCGGTTCTACTGGTTTGACTGGTTCCTCTACCGACGAGCGTTTCATGCGCCTCGCCCTCGCCGAGGCGCAGAAGGCGCTTGCAGCCGATGAGATACCCGTCGGCTGTGTTATCGTCTCGCAGGGACAGGTCATCGGACGCGGGCACAACCTCACCGAGACCCTCTCGGACGTCACAGCCCACGCGGAGATGCAGGCCATCACCGCCGCTGCGCAGACCGTTGGCGGCAAATACCTGCCGGACGCAACCCTCTACGTCACCGTCGAGCCCTGCCCCATGTGCGCAGGAGCGATCGGATGGGCGCAGATAACTCGTATCGTCTATGGAGCACCCGACCCCAAAAGAGGATACAGCACCTACGCCCCACGAGCCTTCCATCCCAAAGCCACGGTCACTGCCGGCGTGCTTGAAACAGAGTGCAGAACACTCATGCAGAACTTCTTCATGAGAAAAAGAAAAACCGGAATTTCCGGATAATCAGGAATATCCAGTAAACATACGAAATTATGAACGACAAACTTGTCAGTACAATCACCCGTCTGAGTATCTTCATCCTCCTGGCAGCGCTCATCGTACTGATCTTCCCGAGGTATAACAACGCCTTCCGCTATCATTACGAAGTAGGCAAACCCTGGAGCTACAAGACCCTCACTGCGGATTTCGACTTCCCTATCTACAAGACCGAGGAGCAGCTCAACCGGGAGCAGAAGCAACTGCTCTCTACCTTCACGCCGTGCTTCAAGTATGTCCGCGGAGCGCAGCGGCAGGTGCTTGTCATCTCCCTTCAGGAGAAAGAGTGGCTCGATGAGAACGGCTTCTCGCGTATAGCCGTCATGCAGAACCGCGTCTCCAAAACCTACCCCCTCTCCGAGGTCTATACCCCGGGAACCGCGTTCAGCCATTTCGGCTATGAATGCGCCCGGAACCTCGTACGCGACACGGCTATGACCGACCAGATGAAGCAGAGCCTACTCGCTTCCCTCTCCCCTACGCAAGGAATGGTGCAGAAAGGCGAGAAGATCATCGGTAACGGGGAGATAGTCACCGACCGCTCCTACCAGACCCTCCACTCCCTCCGGCAAGCCTACGAAGATGAGTCGCTCGGAACCCACCAGCGCACCCTCTCTGTCATCGGAGAGGTCATCCTGGTGTGCCTCTTCTTATGCCTCTTCGTGGTCTATCTGTATGTCTTCAGACCGGCGTATCTGCGTAGTACTTCCACGGTGCTCTTCTTCTGCCTCTTGATGCTGATTGTCATCGCTCTGGCGTGTATGGCCCTGCATTTCGGGATCACGGTCTATATCATTCCTTTTGCCTGGGTGCCTATCCTGACGCGGGTCTTCTTTGATTCCCGAACAGCTCTCTTCCTGCATTTTACGACCATCCTGATTGCCTCGCTCGTCGTCCCTGCACCCGTGGAGTTCTTCTTCATCCAGATAGTCGTGGGAATGGTAGCGGTCTCTTCGCTCTCGGATATGACACGACGCGCACAGCTCGTCCAGACGGCTGCATGGATATTCCTCGTACAGACTATCGCTTATACCGCTATCTCGTTTGCACAGACAGGCGCATGGACATCCGTCAACCCGTGGATGTACCTCTATTTTGCGGTGTGCGGACTGCTCACCGTGGGATGCTACGGACTGATCTATCTCTTTGAGAAACTGTTCCGTTTCATCTCCTCTATCACGCTCGTCGAACTCACGGATATCAACTCCGAACTCCTCCACACCCTCGCGGAACGCGCCCCCGGTACTTTCCAGCATTCCATGCAGGTCTCCAACCTCGCTGCCGAAGCTGCGAAGACCATCGGTGCCAACGCCCTCCTCGTCCGCACGGGAGCTCTCTATCATGACATCGGTAAGATGACCGACCCCCTCTATTTCGTGGAGAACCAGACCGGCGTGGAAAACCCGCTCCTGAAGATGGACCCCCGAGACGCGGCGCAAGTGGTCATCTCGCATGTCACCGAGGGGGAGAAGATTGCACGGAGAAACCACCTGCCCGAGGCGGTCATCAATTTCATTACCTCCCATCATGGTACTTCCCTCGTGCGCTATTTCTATAACACCTGGTCCAATGCCCATCCCGGTGAGACGGTGGACCAGACCCTCTTCCGGTACCCCGGACCCAAACCGACCACCAAGGAAGGAGCTATCCTCATGATGGCGGACGCCATAGAAGCGCGCTCACGCAGCCTCAATGAGTTCACGGAGCAGTCTATCGCACAGGCGGTGGACCAGATGATTGATGCCCAGATAGCCGACGGCCAGTTTGCAGAGACCCCCCTCTCCTTCAAGGACGTAGAGGACATCCGACGCATCTTCAAAGCCCGCCTCACTGCCATCAACCATCATCGTATCTCCTATCCGACTCTCAACAAATAGCATCGACCATGCATGGGCGATCCAAATGAGAAAATAAGAAAATGAGAAAATAAGAAAATGAGAAAATGAGAAAATGAGAAAATGAGAAAATGAATAAATTATACTTGGCTCCCATGGAGGATGTCACCGATCCGGCCTTCCGTGCGCTCTGCAAGCGTTACGGAGCCGATCGCGTCTATACGGAGTTTGTCAATGCTGACGCACTCGTCCGGGATATAGCCTCCACAACCCGCAAACTCACCATCTCCGATGCCGAGCGTCCCGTGGCTATCCAGATCTACGGACGCGAACCCGAAGCCATGGCGGACGCGGCGCGTATCGTCGAGCAGGCCCACCCGGACTTCATCGACATCAACTTCGGCTGCCCGGTGAAGAAAGTGGCGGGAAAGGGTGCCGGAGCGGGGTTGCTGCGTGACGTGCCTAAGATGCTGGAGATAACCCGCGCCGTCGTCAACGCCGTCCATACACCCGTCACCGCCAAGACCCGCCTCGGATGGGACGAAGCCGACCTCCACCCTCGCGTCAATCCCTTGGGACTGCCAACCTCCCTCCCCTTGGGGGAGGGTCGGGGAGAGGTGTTTATTGTCTCTCTTGCTGAAGCCCTTCAGGACTGTGGCATCACCGAACTCGCTATCCATGGCCGTACCCGTTCGCAGATGTACCGCGG
>Ga0256405_10010127_pt1 | contig 12588 bp, 6 predicted proteins | sample RumenRJG_02DNA_FD_189096 | JGI IMG/M metagenome (GOLD analysis project Ga0256405, IMG submission 189096) | Bovine rumen microbial communities from Lethbridge, Alberta, Canada - RJG_02 | ecosystem: Host-associated > Mammals > Digestive system > Stomach > Rumen | place: Canada: Alberta | collected...
TGTCAGTAGGTCTTGCTTCACATTCCTGCTCATAGGTTGAGTACATATAAGCAGTTGAAGTAGCAAACTCAGCAGCGCAGGTATCAACTCTCTTGTAGGTTGGATAAACTTCAAACAACCAGCGACGAGCGCGAACTTTATCTTCTGTGGTCTTTAACAGAGTTGCTAATCTTGCATCAGAGAAACCACGAGCTTTTAAGTCGTGCATTTCGTCAGCATCGATTGACTTTAGTGTTCTACCACTTAAAGACTGCTCAATGTCGATGATCTCTTTAATCTGGCTTAAGAACCAAGGATCGATCTTGGTGTAGTCAAATACTTCTTCAACGGTCATGCCGATACGGAAAGCATCGCCTAAGTACCAGATTCTGTGAGCACCGGCGCTCTCTAATTCATGAAGTAACTTCTGACGTGCATCAGGTTTCTTCATGTCTAAACGAGGATCAAAGCCTAACTTACCAGTCTCAAGACCACGAAGAGCTTTCTGTAAAGACTCTTCAAAGGTACGACCGATAGCCATAACCTCACCTACAGATTTCATCTGAGTGGTTAGTCTGTCATCAGAGTTAGGGAATTTCTCGAAGTTGAAACGAGGGATCTTAGTTACAACATAGTCTAAGCTTGGCTCGAATGATGCAGGGGTCTTATCACCAGTAATATCATTGCCTAACTCATCTAAGGTATAACCTACAGCAAGCTTTGCTGCGATCTTAGCGATAGGGAAACCAGTAGCTTTTGAAGCTAAAGCTGATGAACGTGAAACACGAGGGTTCATCTCAATGATAACCATACGGCCGTTCTGTGGGTTAATACCGAACTGAACGTTAGAACCACCGGTTTCAACACCAATTTCACGTAAAACTGCCATAGCAGCATCACGCATGATTTGGTATTCCTTATCTGTCAGTGTCTGAGCAGGTGCAACTGTGATTGAGTCACCGGTGTGAATACCCATTGGGTCAAGGTTTTCAATTGAGCAGACAATAATACAATTGTCTTTGCGGTCACGAACAACCTCCATTTCGTACTCTTTCCAACCGATAAGTGACTCATCGATTAAAAGTTCATGAGTAGGGGAGAGTTCTAAACCCTTGTTACAAATCTCTTCGAATTCTTCAGGGTTGTAAGCAATACCGCCACCAGTACCACCCATGGTGAATGATGGACGGATGATGCAAGGGAAGCCAACCTGTTTTTGAACATCCCAAGCTTCTTCCATGCTGTGAGCAATACCAGCACGTGGGCACTCAAGACCAATCTTCTTCATGGCCTTGTCAAAACGCTCACGGTTCTCTGCCTTGTCGATAGCATCAGCTTTTGCACCGATCATCTCAACATTGTATTTAGCTAGAACGCCGTGTTTTTCAAGGTCTAGAGCACAGTTTAATGCTGTCTGACCACCCATGGTAGGTAGGATTACATCAGGGCGCTCTTTAGCGATGATGTTCTCAACAACTTTCCAGTGAATTGGTTCGATGTAGGTTACGTCTGCAACATCAGGATCAGTCATGATGGTTGCAGGGTTTGAGTTAACTAGAATTACCTCGTAGCCTTCTTCACGAAGTGCTCTACAAGCCTGAGTACCAGAATAGTCAAACTCACAAGCCTGTCCAATAACGATAGGACCTGCACCTAGGATCAAAATCTTCTTTATATCAGTACGCTTTGGCATCTGTTATCCCCTAGTCTTTCTTACGGTAATTGCGCATTAGTTCTACAAAGTGCTGGAATAGATACATTGGATCATGTGGACCAGGACTTGCTTCAGGGTGACCCTGGAAGCTGAATGCAGGAACATCAGTACGCTCAACACCCTGTAAGGTGCCGTCAAACAGAGATTTATGAGTTGCCTTCAGATTTGCAGGCAGTGTAGCCTCATCAACGCAGAAGCCGTGGTTCTGTGAGGTGATGTAAACAACACCAGTTGCTAAATCACGAACAGGGTGGTTAGCACCGTGGTGACCACACTTCATCTTGATTGTCTTAGCACCAGAAGCTAATGACAGTAACTGGTGACCTAAACAAATACCGAACAGAGGGATCTTGTGCTCAATAAATTCTTTAATTGCTTCCTGTGCATAAGTACAAGGCTCTGGATCACCAGGACCATTTGACAGGAATACGCCATCAGGGTTCATCTTGATAACTTCACTTGCAGGGGTCATTGCAGGAACGACTGTTACCTTGCAACCTAGAGAGGCTAAAATGCGGAGAATGTTGCGCTTGATACCGAAATCATAAGCTACAACGTTGAATTCTGTACGGCTCTTGTTTACATAACCCTGACCTAACTCCCATGTACCTTCAGTCCAGGTGTAGATTTCAGGAGTTGTAACTACCTTAGCTAGATCCATGCCTTTAAGACCTGGGAACTTACGAGCTAATTCAACAGCCTTTTCTTCAGTCATATTAGGATCTGTTGATAGACAGCCGTTCTGAGCGCCCTTCTCACGAAGAATTCTTGTCAGCATACGAGTGTCAATGCCGTAGATACCTGGCTTTTTGTATTTTGCTAAGAAATCGCTTAAATTCTGTGTGCTACGGAAGTTTGATGCAACTAATGATAAATCACGAATGATTAAACCCATTGCAAATACATCACGAGACTCAACGTCTTCGTCATTAGTACCGTAATTACCAATATGTGGATAAGTTAATGTAACGATTTGGCTAGCGTATGAAGGATCGGTTAAAATTTCCTGATAGCCGGTCATAGATGTGTTGAAAACGACTTCACCAACAGTTGTTGTATTCTCAGCACCAAAAGCTTTACCTTTGAATACTGTACCGTCAGCAAGAGCCAAAATTGCGGATGCGACCACAAAGACCCCCAAAAATGTTATTGAGTACACCAAGTGACGCAGATCGAATATTTGCTTGTTAAATACACTGATCTTAGTCTGGGATATTTTAGACGAATCCTGTTTTTTTTCAAGATAAAAATGCGATCTTAGTCTCGTTTATTTTTTACTTATAAAACAATAAATTAAAAAATCATGAGCCATTTTGATAGGCTCTAAACATAAACTCAGAATTTTTTGCTAGCGTATAAGGTAAAAGACAGCTAAAAACAAAGCTGAAAAAAATCCTTGAATTTGATTATGTTATTGCGAGTTTTTAGTAAAAAATCAAGCTCATTCTTTAGTATAATAACAAGCTATATGAGCCAAGCTTTAAGTCTTTATAGCCAAAATTACTAGTAACGTTACAAAGATTAGATAAATGAGTTTCAACAAGTCAAATCATAAGCACTGTTCTTGCAGACATTTACTGTCAGCAGTGTCTTTTGCACCTGTTACAAGCTCATTTACAAACGCAATTTCAAAATCATTTGTACTCGATTCAATTAAAAAATCTCTTCTCTCAATAGCACTTTCCTCTGTTTTAATGAGCATTGCTCTGTCAGCCTGCTCATCAGATGGTAAACCTTTAAAAATTAAATCAGGGGTAGATGATCCTGTAAGTATTGAGGTTAAAGGAGTGCAAAGTGAAGAGGTTGAACAGAATATCAACGCTTATTTAGCAACTCTGCCTACCATTTCTAAATCAAGAGCAAGACTGTACAGCCGAGAGATCACCGATAAGATCACTACAGCTATGCATTCCTTTGGCTACTACCATCCTACGGTTACTTTAGATTTTCCTAAAAAGGAAAGTCTTTTTGACAGAAGCTTAAAAGCTAATGTTGATTTAGGTAAGCCTTTATTTATTCGTAATTGTCAGATTGAAGTTATAGGTGAAGGCGCTTATTACAGCTCCTTTGCCAAGATCATTGATGAGAGCGGACTAAAGTCATACACCCTCTTAAGACATGGTAATTACGAAAAGTTAAAAGAAGCTCTAAAAAGAAGAGCTCTAGAAATAGGCTTTTTTGATGCAAAGATTATCTCTTCACGTATTTTGGTCTACAAAGAGCAGAACGTAGCTGATATCCAATTAGTTTTTGATACAGGTAAACGTTATCAGTTCGGCGCTGTGATTGCGGATGCTAAAACAAAAGAGCTGATGCAACCATCATTATCTTTACAGAACTTTGTAGAAGGTGAGTATTTCTCATCGAAAAAACTCTCAGATTATACTTCAGCTTTATCTCAAACTAATTTCTACAAATCAGTTGATGTAAGACCGTTAGTTGAAGAGAAAAAAGATGGCAAAATTCCTGTATCAGTAGCGCTTGAACGACAATCTAAAAATTTATTCAGAGTAGGTTTAGGTTACTCAACAGATGAGAGTGTTCGTGGTATTTTAGCTTGGGACAAGCCTTTAATTAACTCAAAAGGGCATTCTTTTAGCTCATACTTTAGAGTATCAAGTATAAAGCAGGATGCTCAGGCAATTTATAAGATCCCTCATAAGAATCCCAATTTAGATTATTTCTATATCAAGTTAGCTCAAACTCATACTGACTTTAATGATACCTTATCAGACTTATCTCATGCTTCATTCCATTATGTAGCTAATATGACAGGTGTCTGGAGACGTGATTATTATTTAGCTCTAGAGTATGAAGACTTTATTCAAGGTCTTGAAAAAGATAAGGCATTGAATTTAACTCCAGGTGTTATTCTTTCAAGACGAACCACCACCGGAGGTTTAGATCCTAAGACAGGTTACAGTATCAGTTTTGATAACCGTTTTGGTACCAAAGCGGTAACAGATGCTAATTTCTTTAGATCAGAACTTGTGATTAAAGGTGTGTTCTCGCCTACAGAGAGAACCAGAGTCTTGTATAAGTTAATGCAGGGTGGAATTTTTGGCTCAGATGCAAATAAAGTGCCTCCGTCAATGAGATTCTTTGTAGGTGGTGAGCAGACCTTAAGAGGCTTTGGCTATAAGAAACAGTCATCACGACGTTTAGGTTATCTTACAGGTTCTCGCTACCTAACAGCAGGAACACTAGAATATATGTTCCCTGTTGGTATTGAGAATTCTCGCGGTGCAGTATTTTTAGATTCAGCAATTTGTACTAATTCCTATTCAAAAGATAAATCGGTACTCTACGGACCAGGTATCGGCTTTAGATATATGTCAAAGTACGGAACCTTCAAAGTCGATCTTGCCTATGGCATTGATAACAAAAATGACAATCGACAGTTTAAGCTTCATCTGTCATTCGGCCCTGAGTTCTAACAGGAAAAGATAGAAAATAAAGAGTTAAATCATGAGTGCAAAAAAGACTATTAAAATAGCAGCTCTTGTAGGATCAGTAATTTCAATTCTGATCTTTTCAGCACTCTTTTACCTTTTTGCTACTACAAGCGGTCTGCGCTTTGTGATTGCAAGAGTAAATTCAGCTTTAAGTGATTATGTAAAAATTACAGCTGATATTGAAAAAGGCTCAGTATTAACAGGATTTAAAACTACCAAACCATTTGAGGTCTTAGTCTATGATGTAGTTGATGTCAGAGCTAAAAAACTCAATATTGAATATGACGGTTTAGGGTATCTTGCAATCTCTAGACTTGATATCAATTTAATCGATGCTGATACACTTGAAGTTGAGTTATTAGACTCAGATGACACTTCAAGTGATGACGAAACAGATGATGGTGAGAATTTCAGACTCAACATTCCTGTAAAAATCTTTATTAACAAGTTAAAACTTAAAGATTTTGCTTATTTGTCATCAGTAGTAGACGTTTTAGTTAAAAAAGCTGATTTGTCACTGCAGACCTATAAAGACTATGCTGCAGTAGATAAAGGTGAAATAGACAATCCAACTGTTCACTTAAAGTACGAGTCAGAGGATGACACTCCTAATAACTTACCTGAGATCTTAAGCTTTGATAATGGCAATGGTGCCATCGAAAAAATCTATGACATCTTTTTACCCTTAGATGCTGCACTACATAACCTGAAGTTAAAAGATGCTCACTACTATATGGATGGCTATGACACAGGTAATTTCAATGCCTTTGTAGATGTGTTCTGGTCTCAGTCATTATTAAAAGTTAAAACTATTGATGTGGAGCATCAATTAGGTAAAGCCTCCTTAAAAGGCTCAATGGATTTTATTGACTATTACAATCTAAACTTCAAATTAACAGGTGAGGGCGCAAAGTCTGAATATAACCTTAAGAATTATGACGGCTCTTTATATGGTTTAAAAGGTAGCTTCTCTCTGACAGGTGACTTAGTGAACATGAATGTGGATATGTCAATTGACAGTCCATATGAGGTCAAGGTAAAAGGCAGATTAAATCCACTTTCAAATGAGTTGCCTTGCTATTTATCAATTGAATCAGACAAACTTTTTTATCCTCTGCAGAATACGCAGTCTTTAAAGAGTAAAACCAAAGAGCTGTCCTTATCTGAACTCTCTGATGTATTCAGTGCAGTTGAAAAGTCTTTTTCTCCAAATCTTGAAAAAGAGGATCTCTTAAAGGACAGAATTATAGCTCAAAACTTGAAACTCCTGCTTACAGGAACTGTTTTTAAAGAGATGCATCTGACTTTTGATTCTGAAATCTCAGGACATGGTTTTACAGACTTAAAAACAGATATTGATGCTACAGTAACTTTAGATAAAGCTCATTTTAATAACTTCTCTTTAGAAGGACTTTTAGGTAAGAGAAAATTTTCATCAAAAATTGAAGGTGATCTTATCTTTACAGATGGACCTAGCTATCAGGGTAACATTAAGATTAAAGCTGATGATGCCTCAGGTTTACATGAAAAGTTAAAAGGAGAGTTCTCTCTAAACTCTGATCTTTCAATTGGCTATGATCTTGACAGAGATGAGGTTATCTTTGATGTAGCGTCATTAAAATCAGATTTTTACTTCAACTCTCATAAAGCCAATCTGAATGTTGAGAATTTTTTAGGGTCAGTTGAAGATGGTTTCTCTGTAGATGTCTTTAAGTTATCTCAGAATGATAATTATGTAGTATTAAAAGGTGATGTCTCAGAAGACTCTTATCTTGAAGGCTGGGTATCAATTTCTGATCTTTCAAAACTTGATCCAAAAGCAAAAGGCGCAGTTACAGGAAAACTGCTAATTGAAGGTTCCTTAGACGAGCCTAATGTCATTGTTTCGGGAAAGAGTGAAAAAATAAATTATGGTGAGCTGTTAGTAAATAAACTTGTCTTTGACAGTAATGTAAAAGTGGCAGCAGGTACCGTTAATTTATCAGTCATCTCTAATACCATACGTCTTGCTAAAGACATTAAAGCTTACAAGAAGTGCTCTTTAGATGTTGAAGGTACGCTTGAAAAGCACAGCCTTACTTTATCCTGCGGTTCTGATTCAGGAAGCTATCTAGCAGCAAACGGTGGCTATAACAAAAAGAGTAAGGTTTATTTTGGTACTGTCTCTAACCTTATTGTGGTAAGCAATGTTATTGATCCTATTTCAATTGCTGAGCCTGTGGAGCTTACATATAACAACGTAACTCACAAAGGTTCTGTAAGTACGATTAAACTTACAGATGGTAATGCTAATTTAGATATCTCTGAGATTAAGATTGCCCCTAATTCAGTATCAGCCATTGTTGATTTAAATAAGTTACAGTTAAAGCTGCTTAAAAAGTACTTACCAAAAGACAGTTTTGTTTCAGGTATTTTATCATTACATTCGGAGATCAGTGTTAACGGTAAGGTGCCTTTAATAAAAGCTAAGGTTAAAGCTCAAGACGGTGTGGTAGTTTATAAGTCATCTATTTTCCCATATGATACTGTAAACTTTGATTTGAATGCTAACTCAAGTCTACTTACAACCGATCTTACAGCTAATCTTAAAAAGGACAATGGACTACTCTCAGTCCATGCTGATGTAGCCGATCCTTACAATAAGAAAAACTTATCAGGCAAGGTAAAGTTAAAAGAGCTGTCCTTAGATCTGTTTACAGCATCTACTAATTCATTAAATTCCCTAAAAGGCAAAGCCAATATTGAAGGCTCTTTAGATGGCACTTTAGCTAAACCTTTATTTTTTGGAAAAGTTTCTGTTAAAGGCAGTGCAAATCCTAGCTACAACGTAGGTACCGTTGATGACTTTGATATTACCGTTAATGCTAATGGTTCGACCGGTATCTTAGACGGTGACCTGTCTTTGAACGGTTCAAAGGCAAGTTTAAATGGTAATTTAAATTGGGAGAATGAAGCTTTAGGTCAGCTTAATGTTGATGCTGACAATCTGCCAATCTTCTTATTAAGCTATGGTGAAGCTCAGGCTAATGTCCATACTAAGGTTACCTTAGATAAAATTTTAAAAGTCACCGGCAATGTAGAAATTCCAAAAGGCCTAATTAAGTTCAAGTCCATTGAGAACAGCGCTATAGCTCCTTCTAAAGATGAGATCTTTGTAGATGATGAGAGCAATTTAAAAGGCGTGATCACCAAACTCAATGAAAATGGCATTAACAACGACATGTCTATTGATGTGGATGTAACTCTTGGAAATGACGTTAAAGTTGATGCTATGGGCTTAAAAGCTGATGTCTTAGGTAGTGTAAAAATCCATAAGGCAACAGACAGTAATACTGTAAGAGGCAGTGGTTTAGTTTATTTAGAGCATGGTAGAGCAGAACTCTACGGTCATAAGTTCATCGTAAACAATGCTGAGGCTAACTTTAAAGGCAATCTCTTTACACCTTTAATCAATTCAGAGGTTGTAGTTGATCCTTCCTCAATTGAAGATGATGTTGTGGCAGGTGTAAGAGTAAAGGGCAGAAGTGACGATTTGAATATCACCCTATTCTCAATGCCAGCTATGAGTCAGAACGAGATCCTGTCATACCTCTTATACGGGCATGGACTTGAAAAGTCTACAGTTACAGGTAATTCTGATAACAGCAGTGCTCAACTTTTAATGACATTAGGTTTAGGCACCACTACAGGTATATTAAATTCAGTTGTAGGTATCTTTGGTATGGATGGAGTGCAGTTAGGCTCATCAGGAACAGGTGACGATACCCAGGTTGAAGTACAAACCTATTTAAGTAACAGAATTAGATTCTCCTATGGTTATGGTGTATTTAATTCTGTAAATGAATTTAAGTTACGTTATGAGATAATGCGCAGACTTTATGCTGAATTTATTTCATCACTTGATCAGTCTGTAGATTTGATTTACAGCTTTGAAGTTGACTAGAATTTCATATACAAGAAATTTAGACATAAGTAATATAGACTCAAGTAATACAGAATCATAAATAAAGTTTAAAGAACTTTAGGTGAACCATATTGAAATACGTTTTTACTGACAATACAACAGAAGCTCAGAATGCTGAAGATGCGGTTTTAGAGCTTGAATATAATGATCTTTTAACTAATCTTGGGGAATACTCTTTTAAGACTACAAAAGATCTTACACCTCGTTCATTTTCTAAATTACAGTTAAGAGCGCGTAATGCTTTAAAGTCTCTTTTAAATAACCCTCTATCAAAAGTAATGCTCTTATGTGGAAGCACCAGTGTCGATACTATTGATATTGCTTGTGCCCTTTTCAAAGATGTAGCTTCAATTACACCTACTATAGCTATTGCTCCTACAAAATTTGAGCTTTTCGGTTCAGAAAAGGAAAGTGGTGTTTTAACAGAACCAGGCTTTGTGGTTATGCCTTGTTCTCACTTTATTGATCATCCAAAGTGGCTCGGTATGGCTGATGCTTGCATTGCGATGAATGAAGGACTAAAGCTAGTTCTATGCGGTGATGCAACTGACTGTGCTACTTTAAATATGATGTGGCAGACATTAGATAATGCTGTGCGAGCTGATATTGTCCTTGAGTATCCAATATTAGGAGCTATGACCTTAATGGGCTCGTTAGTAGCCTCTTACAGTGAAAAGTACCACGTCAACGCTTTTGATGATAAAGCAATAAGTCTTTTATGTATCTGGTCATGCAGACAAAGTGGTGACAGACGCTATTTAGGTATTCCTGAGGCAAAGCTACTCTCATTAGTCATTGAAGCTAATCGCTATGCATCTTTAAAAGCTCATGGCAGTGAAGACTTTATAGTTACAGAACATGATGTTCTAAAGGCTATTGGCGCTGCTGACTTTAGAGTAAATTCTCTAGCTGAATCTGAACTTAGAAATCATCGAGACAATCAGATTATATTAGAGACCAAAGGTGAGGTTACAGGACAAATCAATGGCCTGAGTGTCATTGAAACTGCCGGTACCTCTTATGAGTACGGTGAGCCTGTAAGAATTACAGCTACATTAAGAGCTGGAGGTGATGGTGACGTCATCGATATTGAAAGAAAAGCAGAGCTTGCTGGTCAAATTCACGCTAAAGCAATGATGATCATCAATGGCTTTTTAGCAACAGAATTTGGTTCTGAACAGCCACTGCCAGTATCTGCAAGCTTAGTATTTGAGCAATCCTATAGTGAAATCGATGGTGATTCTGCCTCATTAACAGGTTTGTGTGCAGTAATTTCAAGTTTGGCAGACTTGCCTATAAGACAGGATCTGGCTGTAACAGGTGCAGTCGATCAGTTTGGTGACGTACAGCCTGTAGGTGGTGTTAACGAAAAGATAGAAGGTTTCTTTAAGATCTGCCGCTTACATGGACTTACAGGAACACAGGGCGTAATCATCCCTTACTCATGTATTCATCAGCTTGTTCTCCGTCCATCAGTTGTAAAAGCTGTAAAAGAAGGTCGTTTCCACATTTATGTGGTAGGACATGTAACAGGCGCTTCTAAAGTTCTGATGAAGACTAATTGGGGAGAGCCTGATGACAATGAGTCTATCTGTGGCAAGATCTGCACCCGCTTAGATGATCTAAGTGCGGTTAAAGCCTCAAAACCATGGTGGCATTTGTGGTAAGTAATCTTATCAAGCCTTCAAATATCTAATCTATTTTGAGCCTGCAAGACACAATAAAGCAGGCTCAACTCTATCCTTACTTTGTACTCGAATCCTAAGTTAAATTTTACCTTACACAATTTTCAAATCTGAATTTTTACGTTTTAAAGAGCGCTTATTTATCGTATTTGTAAAACATAAGATCCATTTATGAGATAACTCTATCTGTAAATAATACTTAACGCTAAGTTATTTCTAAGAATAACTAATTATTCTTAAAGACATAAAGAATGAATAACCATAAAGGAGTTCATATGAAAGTTAGAAACTTTTTAGCTGCAATTTGTTTATTAGGCTGCGTATCTGTAGCTTCAGCACATGGAAGCTATGGTTTCTTTTATGATGATGGAGATTCTAGTGTCTCTATAGGTAAATCAGGCACACATTCAGCTCCTGTGGCTCCAGCTCCACTTTTTGAGCCAAAACATGATGACCCAGAGCATCGCTTTGCTCCTCCACGTAGATTCGGTCATGATTTAAGACCTCGTTTTGTAGAGCATTATTAAAAGACAGAATTAAATGAAATCTAGGCTCATTGCTTTAGTTCTAGACAAGAAATATAAGTTTAAAAAATACTTTTGAAACAACTTTGATAATGACAATAGGTTTATTTATGAAGTTAAAGATTGTCTTATTAATCCTCATCACTTTAGGTCTGATTTCTCAGGCGCAAGCTGGTATGGGCTTCTACTTTGATGATGACGATACTTCATATTCAATAAGTTCTGGTCGTGGACATCATTATGCGCCTCCGCCTCCTCCTGCAGTAGTGGTATTGCCCCCAGCTCCTGGTCCTCACTACGCACCTCCACCACCTCCTCCTCGTGAGTTCGGTCCTGGTCCTTGGGATGGTCCAAGAGGTTTTGCTCCTCCTCCACCTCCACGTGGTCCACATGGTCACCACCATAGACATTTCGGCTAACCTTAGAAAAGAGAGTCTTAATCAAGGCTCTCTTGATTTTTTTATCTCTTACTCTTTATTAATCTTACCTTTCAACTTTGTGGGAGATCTTTTAATTAAGTTACAAAACAGAGCATTAAAATTTTCTATTGCACTCTTTATATGCAAAATTGTTCAATTTTCATAAAATTAGGACAATTAACCATTAAAGCTCCATAATAATGACATCAACTTTTATGGAGAAAACTCATGTCAGTAAAATCAACTTTATGTGGCGCACTTTTAGGCGCTATTGTTTCTATGTATTCATTTAGCTCTTATGCACAGGAAACCATCCATGTAGGAACAGAGCCTACCTTTGCTCCATTTGGTTTTGTTGACGATAAAACTTCAGAAATTGTAGGTTTTGATATCGATGTTATCAATGCTATCGGCAAAGCTGAAGGTATGAAGGTTGTTATTGAATCAATGCAGTTCGATGGTTTAATTCCATCAATTCTGTCTAATTCAATTGATGTTGCTATCTCTGGTATGACTAAGAATCCTGAGCGCGAGAAGATGGTTCTATTCTCAGATCCTTACTATGTAGCAGGTCAGGATTTAATGGTAAGAAAAGATTCTGTAGGTAAATACAAGAATATGGAATCTTTAGAGGGTAAAGGTGTTTGTGTTCAGTTAGGTTCTGTGGGGGCAATTGTAGCCGACAGTATTAAAGATGCTGATGTAAAAAATTTTAACAATGTAACTGAAGCTTATATGGAACTTAAAAAGCACGGGTGTGAAGCTGTTATAACCGGTACTCCTGTAAATCAGTTCTATTTAGTACAAACAGGCGATAAAGATCTTGTACATGTTCCTGAGAGTGTAGT
>Ga0256405_10010128_pt1 | contig 12587 bp, 12 predicted proteins | sample RumenRJG_02DNA_FD_189096 | JGI IMG/M metagenome (GOLD analysis project Ga0256405, IMG submission 189096) | Bovine rumen microbial communities from Lethbridge, Alberta, Canada - RJG_02 | ecosystem: Host-associated > Mammals > Digestive system > Stomach > Rumen | place: Canada: Alberta...
ACAAGGGGGAGGAAACCGGGTCTGAGATAGTTCCAGTGAATCCCGCCTACACGAGCAGGATCTGCACCAAATGCGGAAGGCTGAACGATCCGTTCAGCGAAGAGACCTTCCGTTGCAGATTCTGCGGTTTCACCAAACACCGTGACGACAACGCATGCGAGAACGTACTTAGACGCGGGATGGGGTTCGACATCCTTGGCACGTCACCGATTGCCTGAATTACCGAGGCGGAAGCCGAAGTGCGAAAAATGTGACGGGTGTGTGAATTCGTTTCCACACACTTCGTTATAGAACCACAAGGTGACATGGCCAACAGGAAGAACGCGATAATCGAAGCTACCATACGCAGGATCTCCACCCAGGGAGACACGTTCTCCACCTCGCAGATCGCCGAGGACGTGGGATGCTCGCAGGCTCTCGTATTTAGGTACTACCGAACCAAGGAAGGCCTCATGTCGGCATGCTTCGACAGCATCTGCCATGAGCTCGTGACCGTTCTGAGAAGTGTCGAGACACCCGACAATCCGGATACCGAGAAGGTCAATCTCTATGCGATTTCCGTGTGGGAGGCTTACTGCGGATATCTGGCATCGAAGTCCCATACCGCGAGGGCCTTCATGTTCTTCGTGAACCGCGGGATGAGATTCCCGAGAGGGTACCGGACACCGGAGGATGTGATCAGGAAGATACTCGGAGATGCCTACGGACCCATCATGAAGGTGTACCCGGATTTCGTCTTCGTGGCCGATTACATCATCGTTTTTTTATATGTGGCGGCCACGGGCCTTTTCGACGTGCACGATATCGATACCGAGGAGATCATGGAGAAACTCGACAGGATCATGAGATACGGTATCCTGGGATACGGAAGGGGCGAATGATCCGCTTCCGCTGACCGGTACACGGGTGTCTCGGGACTCTCCCGATCCTCCGGTCCGCCCGACAGAGGGAGTGATGGCCTTCGGCTCCGCCGGCAGGTCTCCGGGTCCTGGTAGATGTCTCGCCGATCGGTCTGCCCCTCTTGCAGGCAGACGGGTATGCACGGTTGATCGGGGATCCCCGTGTCCGGTCCGCGTTCCGCGGCCGGAAGTGTCCAGGGGTGCGTACGGCTTCGCATCAGGATGGCTGATTCCTTTTCCTGCACACTTTTGGTTTTTGGCGTTCTTCCTTCGCGGATCATTCGCATTTGAATCATACCCCAGGGGGTATTAAAGAATGAGTTATGCGGCCACTCACCTTATTTTGGAGAGATATGGTTGTAAGTAGACTTTTTACAGTTCTACATAACCGTTAAAAACAGTCCCGACGATAATTCAGGCATGTCTTTTTCTGTCACTTCTGAAAGGACGGAGAACCGCAGGAATCTCAAACGGATCCTGCTGGCCATCGCCGTCGTCATGTGCATGTCAGCGGTCCCGTTCGCTGTTTCCTCCGAATCCGACGCTTTGACGGCGGGTTCCGACGGTTATGTGCTCCGCATCGGTGCGGAAGCCACGGGTGATGAACTTACAAACGTCGGTATGGACGAGTTCGATTTCGGCATGAGCTACTGGATGAGTATCTTCTCGGACATGGGATTCAGAGAGCCCGGAAACCTTCCCAACAACATAAACATCGGCAGCCATTCGCTCAACGACGCGGTGGGTAATTCCATCTCCGGCAATACCAGCAACTACGTGGATGCTTGCGAATTCGACTATAAGAATGCCAAATTCACATACAATTCGGCTTCCGGAAACATCCTCGACTCCGTTTTCGCAGAGAAATATTCGGATTTCGCTTCTGCCGTCACGGCCTATCTCGGTAAGTCTGCGTATGAAACCGGTGATGTGGTCGTCATCTCCGGAAACATGAGCGGTTCTTCCGCATTAAAGACCTCCTATCAATGGGCGGATGTGAACGATACCCAGGTCGTGTCGACCGGCTATTCGATCGTTAGCGGACAGATCTGCAAGGCGGATGTTACCTACACCCTCAATCCCGATACGGAGAATCAGAAGACCATCACCTTCAAGATCGATTCCAAGTCTTACGGCAACGCGAAGGTATCCATAACTTATGACAAGAAGATCTCCGAGCTTGTCGACGGAGATACGTGTCATTATAATTTCGACTCCACTGAGACCAGTTATTCGGGTTCCACCACGGCCTCCGTTAACGGAACCGAATATGCCCTGGGTGATTATATCGACCAGGCAAAACCGTCCGATGGTACGGCTACGGTCGTAGAAAAAGAAGACCTCATAGTCGATGACTATTCCTCCTTCCTTAAGGGTAAGTCTGCGACAGACCACGTCAGTTTCGATACCGGTTACGGTGCCGCCGAGAAGCTGGCCAATAAGGTCTTCGATGATGCCAAGGGCGGTACCGATTTCATCAAGTACATACTGATTGCAGGGGCTGTCGCAGCCATCGCCATATTGGCAGTGCTTGCGTTCTTCGTCTTGAGGAAGAAGAAAGCCTGAAACCATCTAAGGCCCCTAACGGGGCCCACAATCATCTTACGTATTTCTTTAAATAGTAACCGTTTTTTTACGGGTGTTTTTGAGGAATTGAACCGTTTTTTTACGTGTATTTTTGAGGAATTGAACCGTTTTTTTACGTCTAATTTAGCGGATTTGAACCGTTTTTTTACGGTTGTTTTTGAGGAATTGAACCGTTTTTTTACGTCTTATTTCAGTGTTTTGAACCGTTTTTTTACGGATTATTTGGACCCTGCATCTGAGCCGAGGGAAGATTCGCATCAGCATTTGTGTTATCGCTATCACTCTGTGTTCGTCTGCTGTCGTTGGCCGAACTCCGAAAAATGGGTATGAGTCAGTAAGCGAAAGCATCAATATACGCCCCATCCGATTCATGGACACAGCGTACGCGCGAAGGAGACACGGAAATGGGTTTTTTCAAGAAGGACGAGGCTGAGACCGCCAGGGCCGATATGGCGAAGGCCGTCAGGAAGATCATGACCGAGAGGGGAATGGATTCCATCCAGGGTGCGGAGAACAGGAAGTCGATGGAGTTCGCCGCCACCCGTGAATGCGAGATAAAGGAGATCCTCGGGCACAATACCATCTCCATCAACGACTACAACCTGATGGATGCGCTGCAGAAATCCATTCTCATAGAGCAGAACTATGTCATCATCAGGATGCTCGACGAGATGCTGAAGAAGTGAGCATTGCATCGTGTAGAAGGGTTACAACCCGAGGTATCCCAGATACTCCCTAAATTCCAGGTCAGACAGGCAGTATGAACGTATAATCAATTTTTTGGGGGGTAAAAAGTGGAATATTTTCCATTTTTAGGGGGGTATTTATATACCAGTTCTATGACGTTTTGAGTGGGCCAGTGTAATTCGGTTTTTAATGTCCATTTTTCGGAGGGGAACACATCTTGGATTACTATTCTCACTTTCGGTGACCCCCCTCAAAAGTTTATATACCGTAAAACAGCGTATGTCAATCGATGCCGTATCGTACCGTGAAGATCCAGCTCTTCCCTAAACCCGAACAGGAGAAGAAGCTCTTACTGACCCTGCATGCCTGCAGAGCCACCTACAACGATCTCAACGAGTACTGCAGGGACTTCACTAAAAGATATGATGAATGGCGCGAGAGTATGGGTGTGAAGGAAGGAGAAGATGCTTCACAGTACGAAACGGAAACCAATCCCCTTCCGAGATTCCCTTCGGAATTCGAACTCACCGCAAAAGCAGGAGAGTTCAGGGAGATCAACCTCTGGAGACGGGATGCTTATGGTACTGCAGTCAGAGAAGTCGGCTACAGGATTCATAAGGCATACCAACGCTGGTTTGATTCTTTGATAGATGATCCTTCCGCAGGAAAACCCAGATTCAGGACTGACGGGAGATACGACTCGTTCACATATACAGAGTACCATCAATATCGCCTGGATACTCAGGGATTGTTCAAAGGAAAGAAGCCCCATATGTTCCTCGGAGGTGTAGGTTGGGTAAGGGCTTCCAACAATGGCATCATCAAAAGAGTTCCCACTGATTGCATGAAACAGGCCGTCATCTCCAGGAAGAAGATGGGTAAGAGCAACAAATGGTACATCACGATCTTCTGCGAATGTCTCGAGATACCGGATAACCGTACCTGGTACATGGATGCGGAAACTCCCGATCCCGTAGGACTGGATCTCGGAGCAAGGAGAGTGGCAACACTCACAGACGGCACGGTGGTCGAGAACCACCGTACCATGAGGAAGAACGAGAAGAAGATGGCAAAGATACAGCGCAAGATCTCCAAGACCGAGGAGGATTCGGAGGAACGCAGGAAGTATCTGGGTCATCTCAGGCATCTGCAGAAGAGGATCGACGACAGTAAGAATGACGTACTGCAGAAAGCAACCAGATCGATTGTACAAAATCGCACGAAGATCTTCGTGGAGGATCTTTCGGTTAAGAAACTGATCGAGTTGCAGGATAACAAAGAATCAAGGAAACTGTTCCGCGATGCGAGCGCGGGGACATTCATGAGACTGCTCAGATACAAGGGGGAAGAAACCGGGTCTGAGATAGTTCCAGTGAATCCCGCCTACACGAGCAGGATCTGCACCAAATGCGGAAAACTGAACGGACCGTTCAGCCAGGAGATATTCTGTTGCAGGTTCTGCGGTTTCACCAAACACCGTGACGACAACGCATGCGAGAACGTACTTAGACGCGGGATGGGGTTCGACATCCTCGGCAAGTCATCAATTGCCGGAATTACCGAGGCGGAAGCCGAAGTGCGCAATATCTCGGATTGAGTGGAATTCTATCCACACACTTCGTTATAGAACCATTCTCTCACAGGAACTGTCCTGATTGCGGGCAATACGGCAATGAGGTCGATAGAGCCAGATTCTACGAATGCTACAGCTGCAACAGAATTTACCTTGGAGACGATAGTACTCACAGGTATTGCCCCGAATGCGGCAATTTCGGCAACGAATTATGATTGGATAATCAGTCGTTCCGTTCATCAAGGCCCTGGTAGAGGTGTCGAAGAGGCATCCGTACTGATCCGAAATATTCTTCATGCCGGCCCGGAAGGGCCGGCTATATCTGTTCCCGAGCTCGGTGAAGGGAAGTCCTGTTTTTAGTCATTAACATACATTGGAATAATTGGGAACAGCATCCCGATTTCCTTTCTGAAGTCCTCCCTGTACAATGTTTTATAGTGTCCGTAACGATTTTTGTTACAGAAGCAGGATTCTTGGGAATCCTCCGCTGCCGGCAGGGAATATAGGGCCGACGGCATAGTATCCGGGTGATCGACGATGAAATATCCGAAAATTCCGACCATTTTCTTCATGGCAATCATGGTCGTCTGCGTTGCGGCCGTGATGTGCCAGGAGAGGGATTATGATGACATTGCCGATGCCCCCGGATCCTCCGTTGCGGATAAGGGCGCCGCCGTCTACGCCATGTCCGCCCAGCCGGTACTCATGGCCGTCACCCCCAAGGAACTGACCGTCTCCGGATTCACCGTCGATGACAAGTCCTATGACGGTACCACCGGCGGCACCATCCACGGCACGCCGGTCCTCAACGGCCTCGACGAGGGCGACAGCGTCACCCTGAGCGAAGGTACCGTCGTGTTCGAGAATAGGAATGCAGGCAACAACAAGCAGGTCAGCGTAAGCTTCGAGATCGGCGGTCCGGATGCGGCGAAGTACGTCCTTATCCAACCCGGTCCGATGACTGCCTCCATATCCCCTCGCATAATCGTTCTCGACACCGTCATCGATGACAAGGTGTACGACGGGACCACCTCCGCACAGATGAAGCTGCCGGATGTGCCGCCGGGCTCCATCATCGAAGGCGACGCCGTAATGATTATGAACTATTACAAGCCGCAGTTCTACACCAAGGAGGTCGGGAACAACAAGCACGTGTACTTCCCGGGATTCACATTGCAGGGTACCGACAAGGACAACTACGTCCTGTCCCAGCCCGATAACCTCACCGCCTCCATCACTGCCAAGCACCTGACCGTCACGGGCATATACGTTTTCGACAAGACATATGACGGCATCGCGGCGGCCGGATACGACGGCACCCCCTCCCTTTCGGGAGTCGCAGACGGTGACGTGGTCGCAATCGGCGACCTGATCCTGAAGTTCTCTGATAAGGACGCCGGGGCCGACAAGCCCGTCACTGTAGACGAGTGTACCCTCACCGGAGCGGATGCGGCCAACTATGTGGTGGATTCCGACCTGTCTCTCACCGCCTCCATCACCCCCGCCGAACTCGATGCAACCTATGTCGGCGAGACCGTCTCCTGCATCAACATTTCGCCCGCCTACCAGGTAACGGTGACAGGGTTCGTGAACGGGGAGAGCGAGTCCCTCCCCGGATTCGTCAGGCCTGTGGTAGATACCATGCCGCCGGCGATCGGCTCGATCCTTCTCACACCGTACGGAGGCAACCCCACCGGCAACTACACGTTCTCCTATAACTCCGGTGAGTTCATCAGGGCCCACCCCCACATGGATGACGGCACCGTAGGTTCCCTCGGCGTCCATATCTGCGACACCTGCCATAGGACGTATGTCGACAGCGCCGGGTTGTTCGAGTATGTCCCGACCGGGGAGGACAGCGCCGCGGTCTGCCACAACGGATGGAGCCAAGTCCATGGCTTGATCGAGGCCCACATGTTGGTAGACTATGCCAAGGACGCGAAGACCGCCGTCCCCGTCACCAATATGGAAGCGGTGTTCTCGACACTGTGGTCCGACAGCATCTACGTCCCCGCCGACGCGGTGAAGCAGAGCGGAGAGGCAGGCATCCCCGTGATCCTCAGGACGAAGGAGGTGAGTGCGGAGGTCCCCGCCGGCATCGTCAAGGGTATCGCGGGCACGGGCCATCTGAACGTTTCCGGATCGGTCGTCACGGATGTGAAGGAAAGCATGAAGAAGTACATCGACAGCGACACCGTGGTGGTGGACGTCTCTTTCACCCTGGACGGACAGCCGTGGACCCAGTTCGGGGACAAGGTGAGGATCAGCCTACCCTACGAGCTCAGGGCCGGCCAGACAGCGGATTCCCTCAGGATCATATGTCTGTCCGGGGACGAGCCGGAGTACTTCGATGCAACCTACGATCCTGCATCCAAGACTGTCTCCTTCGAAACCACGCACTGCTCCCAGTTCGCGGTCGCCCCTCCCGAGCCTGCTCCCGCTTCCGGAGGCATCGGACTCTCCCTGATCGCGGGTGTCATCATTGCTGTCGCAGCCGCCGCGGGCATCGCCGCGTGGTTCCTGTTCGTCAGGAAGAGGGCCGCCTGAGATACCTCCGCGGGCGCATGCATCTCCAAAATAGATGTTTTTGAGTTCCGAGAATATCCAGGTCCCTGCGGGACCTTAAAGGTGTTTCTGAAGAGGATCATTCCTCCTTCTCAGAGCCGATCCCGTATTCCTCCTCATATCTTTCCTGCGTCCAGGGGGAGTCTCCCCGGCCGGCCTTGTGGCCGCCGGGACGCTCATCGAGGAGCTTCTTAACCTCTTCGGGGGTGATGTGCACGGATTCCCACTCGAACTTCTTTTTGCTCTCCGGTTCTTTGCTCATGATTAATCATCGTGAGAAATGTATAACAACTCTCGAATGTTAGAGAAGTTAGCGAACATCTCTAGCATGGTGAGTAGGCATCCAATTCATGAAATAGTCTGATCGAACAATCAGTTCCGTTCATCAAGGCCGTGGTAGACGTCTATCACGGCCTGACCCTTCTCGGTCACCATGAACCTCCTCTTGGCGATGGGGTCCTCGGTGAGCCATCCTTTCTCGACCATCGGCGCGATGAAATTCCTCCTGAAGTACATCCTCTTCTTCTGGAGGTCCTCGGTCTTCTTGCGGCCGGGTTTGGGCATGTATCTCCAGATGCCTTTCTCGGCGAGTCCGTCGATGATGTCCTCGTAGGTCACGTATGATTTCTCCAGGGAGAATTCGCCGATGACGGCCATGGCGGTGATCAGTTCCATATCCTGTTTCTCCGGGTCGAAGGTGACCACCTTGACGGGTTCCTCGGTGGTCAGAACGGCCCCTACGGGCCTTCCGCCGCGGTAGAAGTGCCTGCGTATGTCCTCCTCGTTCAGAGCCTTTTCTTTGGGCTTCACGGTGAAGGCGGTGAGGACGGAGTACTGCATGCACAGGAGCATGGCCGCTGCGGAGTATTCCGGGGTACCGGAGGATATGTTGACATAGATATCTGTGAAATCATCCTCGTCAACCCTGACGATTGTAAGCAGTTCCCTCAGGACCTTCCTGTAATCGGAGGTGTCCAGCTCGTGTTCGCAAATGCGGATGTCCGGGAGCTTCTCGCGGAGCTGTTTTATCGTTTCGTCATAGAATTCTTCGTAGATGGGAGAGTCTTCGGTATCGTCCTTCAGGATGTGGATGCGTTCCGCCTTGTAGAAGACGGCGGGATCCACGATCATGGGTACATCGAGAGATAGGCAGGCGATCATCACGCGGTCCTTCCTGCCGGAAAACCGGGGAACATCCTGAAGCATGTTAGGTGCGACTTCGCAGGCGCAGCAGCGATTGGTCGGATATGCGAGTTCCTCTGTGGGGACGATTACGATCTCTCTCATCGTTCGGGTATCGGATGAAGGGGTTTTAAAATGTGGTTTTTCGAGGTCGGTTTACAGTAACACTCCTTCTTTCTCCGCCTTCCTGAATGCCCTCTGGTCCTTCCTGAATTCCTTCACGATCTCCGGGGGAGTGTCCTTCCTGAGGCCTTTCATCACGGGGAAGGAGGGGTCGGAGTAATCCCATTCGACGTAATCGAACCATATGGGTCTGGGCATAGTCATTGCTCTGCCTCCATGATCTCGAGAAGCTCAATCAGACGTGAGTTCCTGCCGACGGTCTCAGCTATCTCTCCGACATTGTCATCATTCGAATCGGTCTCCGTCATCGCCGCTGTTTCTTTTTCTTCGAAGTAGCGGGCGATGAGGAGCATGCGCTGGCGTCTGTCGGCCGGAAGATCGGATATTGCCTCTTTGAGGACTTCTGCATCGCGAATATGGGACAGGAGACTGTAGCGCACATAATCCCGGGGCAATGTGCCCGGAGGACATTTCGATTCTGCTTCGTCCGCCATGTTGAAGATGAGTTCCGATAACCGCAGCGAGAAACTGTACGCTGCATCATTCATACGGCCTTTATCAGTCTCGGCTTGTGTCTGAGTCATGATTGAAGATTGGATCAGGAGGATTTGTAGTGGAGGATGTTAGTGAAGTTAGCATTCAGACAATTAAACAATCCGCATAATGAGACATGTACTTCGTAGGGGCGGTCGTGGAGAAGTCTCTTACCGAGTCCCTCAAGTGGGCTTTGAGACTCAGGCACAAAGAGAACGGAGAACACGGTTTCGACGGGGATTGAACTCCATCTTACGGAGAAGGGCTGACAGTTATATTCGGTTTAGAGCAGATAGGCGCCCTTATACGGATCCTTGAACTCGATGTACTTTGTCACCCAGAGGTCATACGAAGGCCCATAATCCCAGATGGGGCTTTTACAGACAATGTCTTCCGCCATGACCTGGATTTTGTCATGGCATTCGAGTTTGGAGATATCGAAAGCTTTCTCTATCTCCGCGATGCCCAGATAGGTTCCGAGGATATTGCCTGCTACGGAACCGACCGAATCCGGTTCATGGTCAACGTTTATAGCACATCTCAGACAGCCCATCGGGTCATGAGCGTGTCTGAGGCAGGCGAACACTGCTGCGGCAAGTGCGCCGGCCGCGGAGCCCATTCCCAAGAGGACGGCAGTACCGCCTTCATCCGACAGTTTCAGTTTGATGAGATCTTCAGCCAGATCCAGAAGTTCGATCATCCGTTTCATGTGTCTGTTTTCTTCATATCTTATGATGCAGTCAAATATTGCCATTTTGACAGACGCTTTGACATCGTTTCCTTCGCATAGGTGATAGATTATGGATGTCAGACAGGCGGCGGGAATCCATCCCAGGGGATCGCCGTTGGTGGATGCCGCTACTTCCTCTCCCCACTCCATGGCCGTCTCTACCAGATGGCCGTGAGCGTAGGCGATCAGCCCCAGAGGGGCCACGCGCTTCAGTCCGGAACAATTAATGCAATCGTTATGCGGTTTATCGGGCAATCCCCGTTCGGAATATTCCCTCAGGTGTTCGATGCAGGCCCTGTCGTGCGAGCGTTTGGCAGTCATCGAAGGATCGCTGAGAAGCCACGAATCGGCAACCTGTCCGTCCGTCATCAGGCCGAAGCCTTGGGCTTTCGCCCATCCGCGGTATTTGCGGTATATGCAGTCGGCGAGGGGTTCGCAGACACCTTTCAGGTGTTCCTGGGTATAGTTGGTGAGAAAACCGTCTGCAGTCAGGAGGGACATCTGCGTACTGTCGGATATGTAGTACTTCCCGTTGGACAGCAGCGGTTCCTGAAGTCCGCCGGGACCATACTTGAACAGGACCATCTCTCTGGAAATGTGGCTTATGCAGTGGCCGAAAGCGTCGCCCATGGCTCCTCCGAACAGGCAACCCAGGGAACGGTCCAGTATCGACAGGTCTGACACGTCCATTCCAGGGCAGGAATGGTATAAAAATGGTAGGTTGTTATGGGACGGTGGTTCTTAAAATGATTCTGAAGACTGGGTGCTTTGATGATTCCCTCCAATCTGGGATTATGAGGGACTTCAGTCTTGTGCAGGAGAGGAAAGCGTGTTCATCCATCACAGGTACCGATCTTAACGACTTCAAAGAAAAGTCCGAAGTCGTGATCGGGATACTGAAGAAGTACGGCAGATAGGGGGCTTCGTTCAACAGACTGTTCCGGCTGGGGCATGAGAAGAAGATTAGCAAAGGGGACATGAAGGCCATCCTGGGTATTCTGATGGGAAGGGGAGTCATCCGTTGCGAGGATGACATGTACTACTTGATTTGATCTTTCTTCTATGACGGTTATGCGATTGAAGAAGTTTAGGTGATTGTTCTGGAGTTAGGGGTAGCTCATGAATGCCCTATCCTCGATCCACATATGATGGCAAGGGTATGGGTAACAAGGTTACTACTTTCGAAGTAGATTTGCATATTGTTTGATATAGCTAAAAATCGATGGAGTTTGTACTTGTTAAATTAATAGTATCATGGAGGCCAGATGAGCACGGATGATCATTCGACAACGATATCTGTTTCCGAAGAAGTCGATGTTGTTATAGTAAACTCTGATAAATGTAAGAAACTGAAAAATTCTGAGGGCCAAGAGAAACGGGTTGAATCCGCATTGAGGTTCGGATTTGGATTGATCGATTCGTCGAGCCGTCATTCGAAAAAACCATGTTATCTGGAAATTGCTCAAGAATTTGTTAAAGAAAATAGAATAAAGGTACAACTCGATGATGATATTCCAAAACATACACTGAAGGTAATTAATGGCATACTTGATTCATCGTTGCACGGGATAGCTCCTAGTGAACCGAATAAAGATTACAAATTAATGATTGCTGTAAACAGTTGTTTAGATGGAGACTATTGTGGATTGTTAGATGACCTAAGCAGGCAGGTCATTATGTTTGCTTGGATTGTCAACATGTCCTCGTACAAGGATGGGCAGACGTCAAAACAAGTCATTGTTTTGCCCTATTGGTTGGTTTATGAATGGTACATCGGTCATATTCTAATTGAATCTTTTTCGAAAGTTTATTATCAAAAGCGTATAAAGTTCATGAATAATGTTAAAAAAAGCAAACAGCTGTACATCGTACCGGACTTTATTTGCGAAAAAGATCAAGAGATTGTTGTGTTCGATGCTAAGTTATCCGGTGACTGGAAATACATCAGAGATTGTTTTTATCAAATGCGTTCTTACATTTCATCGCTCGAAAAGTGTCGTACAGGATATCTGATTATTAATGGTATGGATCAGAAGAGATGTGGGAGATACGAGTCTCAAATAACCAATTTGATTAACAATGAAGTCTCTTTATCTGGTATATCTATCGAAGTTGTTTATTATGACATTTCGGATGAGAACGTATCGATTGAAGGTTTAACTGAGAATTATAGCTTCAAATGAGTTGATATTGATGGTATACTCTACGGACTACTGTATAAACCTAGCCTATTCGTATCGTGATGGAACGAATGGTATGCCGATTAATCTGACGCTCGCAGCAGAATGGTTTAAAAAAGCAGCAATAACTGGTAATTCGGTTGCACAATTCAATCTTGGCTGGCATTATGAGTTTGGCAAAGGTGTCGCTCAATCTTATTCGGAAGCAGCGAAGTGGTACAGGCTGGCGGCAAATCAGGGCAATCCGGGGGCTCAGAATAATTTAGGCCGCCTTTACGAAACTGGCAAAGGTGTTCCGCAATCATATTCGGAAGCAGCGAAGTTGTACAGGCTGGCGGCAGATCAGGGCAATTCGTACGCTCAGGGCAATCTAGGCGAGCTTTACGAAAATGGCAAAGGTGTTCCGCAATCATATTCGGAAGCAGCGAAGTTGTACAGGCTGGCGGCAGATCAGGGCAATTCGTACGCTCAGAATAGGTTAGGCTGCCTTTGCCGTGATGGTCAGGGTGTCCCTCAATCATATTCGG
>Ga0256405_10010130_pt1 | contig 12585 bp, 9 predicted proteins | sample RumenRJG_02DNA_FD_189096 | JGI IMG/M metagenome (GOLD analysis project Ga0256405, IMG submission 189096) | Bovine rumen microbial communities from Lethbridge, Alberta, Canada - RJG_02 | ecosystem: Host-associated > Mammals > Digestive system > Stomach > Rumen | place: Canada: Alberta | collected...
TTGTATGCTTCCTCATTCTTCCCCGTTTTGCCTTTATTTTAGGCCGAATTGCGTTAATCTTCCCAAATCGCTTCGCTTTTACAAGCTTTTTTCGTAACTTTGCCGACAAACTGAGAAAAATGGAAATAAAGATTCAAAACATAGAGAGTATTCGCGAGGCAGCCCGCGAATTTATCAACAACATTGGCGAACACAAGGTGTTTGCATTCTATGGGAAGATGGGGGCTGGCAAGACAACTTTCGTTAAGGCCATTTGTGAAGAACTGGGTGTGAAAGACGTCATCACCAGTCCGACCTTCGCTATCGTAAATGAATATGAGGTTTCTCTCACCTCTCACCTCTCACCTCTCACCTCTTCCAGCATCTACCACTTCGACTTCTACCGCATCAAGAAGCTCGAAGAGGTGTACGACATGGGCTACGAGGACTATTTCTATAGCGGTTCGCTCTGTTTTATAGAATGGCCGGAACTTATAGAGGATTTGCTGCCCGACGATGCCGTCAAGGTGAGCATTGAGGAGCAAGCCGACGGCACACGCACCGTAACATTTTAAATGACAAGAAAACTAAAAACCAACTATGATGAAAAGACTACTAACACTAACACTGAGTTTCCTGACTGCAATAGCAATCTTTGCCGTACAGGAAAAGACGGATGTGACAGCTACCTATGTAAAGAACGCATCGTTCGAGGGTGATGACATCACATCACTACAAACAAAGACAGAGAGTGCCGACGGACTTCGCGGCTACATCGTGACAGTGCCAAAGGAATGGACTGTCAACAACGGAGCCAATGCGGTGAGCCTGATAGTGACGGCCGACTGCTATACAGACAACAACTTCGGAAAGGTGACCACACTGGCTGACGGTACGCAGGCCTACTACTTGCGCATGGGATGGAGCACTGGTGCAACCACCTTGAGACAAACAATTTCTTCGCTCCCTAAAGGTAAGTACCAACTGAAGGCAAGCGTCCGCTCGGCCTACGCAAACTCGGCTACGTCCTCATTCGAACTGGTGGCTGGAGCAAAGAGCACATCGGCAGCCTTCGCTCAAGGCTCTCAAGGGTATTTCACCTCAGAGAAATGGGGTATTGAGACACTGGATTTCGAACAGACAGCCGACGGCAGCATTGACATTGGAATCAACATCACCTGGCAATCGGGTGGTTCATGCCTCATGATCGATGACATCAGGCTCTATGCCATGCCTGATGACTATGTAGAGCCAGAAGAGCCTGAAGAGGTGAGCCCGACCGAGGGTACTGTGGTCAGTGATTTCGTCGCTGAGAAAACTATGAAGTCCGACTTGCTACAGATGCTGGCAAACTTTGCCACCTACCTGAAAAACGACTTCCAGGAGGCGCAGGCCCCCAACAGTGTGGGCGAGGCCTGCGGCTGTTTCAAGGGTGAGAACACCATGGCCAATGATGAAAGAGGTGTTCGCCCCAATGCCGACCTGAGCATGATCTGTGCTTTTCTGGTGAAATACGGCAAGGACAAGGTGACATTGCCCCAAGGGGTCACCTGGAACGATATCGAGACGATGGCCATGAAGAGCCTGGTATTCGCTTACTCAACGCATAAGGCCAACAAACTAAAGGTTTGCGCAGGCAACAACTACTGGGGATCGACGTCTACGAGCGATGCCGTATGGGAGAGTTCTCTATGGGCCATGTCGGTGGCTTACTCGGCATTCTTCCAGTGGGACAAGTTGAGCGACACACAGAAGAACTATATCTATAAGCTGCTGAAAGCAGAGTGTAACTATGAGCTCTACCGCAGCATACCCACTGGCTATGCCGGTGACACGAAGGCCGAAGAGAACGGATGGGAAGCTGATGTGCTGGCTGCCACGCTGGGACTTTTCCCCAACGACGAACTGGCACCGAAATGGTTTGCACGTCTGCGCGAGTTTGCCATCAACAGCTACTCGCAGAAAGACGATGCTACAGACAACACCGTCATTGACCCCGATTATGACAGCAAGACCGTGAAAGACCTTTATAAAGGCCAAAATCTCTACGATGACTATACGTTGCAGAACCACAATTATTTCCATACTTCATATCAGAACGTGGTTATCCAGGAACTTGGCGAGGCTGCACTGGCATTGAAACTGTTCCAGCAAGGACTTTACGGTGAAGAGAAATGGAAGACCAATGCCTTAATGCATAATAACGATAAGGTGATGCAGGAGGTACTCTACTGGCTGGCACTGGCCGATGGTGAACTGGCAATGCCAAACGGTAACGACTGGAGCCTTTTCCTCTACGACCAAATTACTTCCTACTCAACCAATGCCTGCTTCCTTCGTGACCCTCACGCGCTGATGCTGGAGAACCTGGCCTACAAGATGATCAAGGCCCGCCAAACAACTACCAACGACGGTTCTTGGCTGCTACGTGCCGACGTGGGTGCACGCCGCATGGGTGTAGAGGCTCATCGCGTCATGATGACCTGGCTGATGCACGAAGTGCTGAGCACCGCCAACCTCACACCCACTAATTGGAACGATTTTAATTGCGAATACAGTGCTGCGATGGTTTTCCCATCGCAGAACATCGTCCGTGCTGCCACCGGCGATCGCTTTACCTGCTTCTCATGGAGCACAGGCTTGAACAGCTATACGGGCTACATCGCTGCCAACTCTATTGACAAAAACAAGATCATCGTACCCTACCGCGCCAACAACACGGGTAACTTCCTGGGATGGTACGAGGTACAGGGCAAGGGAACCAATGCCACACCAGTGGTTAGCGGCATCTACGACCTGCGCGGCAACAGCTACGTGATGAACGGCGAGCTGAACACCAACGACGCTACGCTCAACAACCGCTTCGCCCTGTACTCTACGCCCGGCAATGCTGTGATATATATAGATTATGTACGCGCGAATCAGGATGCCACAATTACTGCTGAAAAGGGCGGACTTCTGGCTATCAGCGTAGATGAACTGACAAAGACAAAGCGCACGTTCTACACCGACTCAGACCAGAAACAGCTTGACGGCAGCACACTGACATACATGGACGGCAACTGGCTCAACATTGACAATGCCGTGGGCATCGTCGTGCCGGCCCACCGCCAGTTTGCATTTGGCGAACGAAGCAACAACAACTCGGTGATGACGGCCCGGCTGTATGCACTCTATAGCAACGGAAAACGCACGGTGAAGGCCAATGAGCACGTGGCACAGCGCGCCATAGCCTACTACAGCAACACCGATGCCGCCACCACGCAGCAGATGTCGCAACGCTTTGCACAACTCGGCATAACAGAAGGATGGAACGGAGTCATTGCGTTCGACCCCGACGAGACAGCCTACTTACTGCTTGCCAACTTTGCCAGCGACCAGAAATGCCAGCTTAGCAACCTGACCACTGCGCTGGGGGCGCCGGTATTTACCGAAAAGACGCTCATCAGCAACAGCGAGGCCAGCGCCACTTTCATGGCCGAGGAAAACCACTCGGTGGCCAACGTGCTGCGCTTCTTCATTGAAGGAACAGGACTTGAGGCCGTGCAAGAGAAAGACAACGATGCCGCCATCTACCTGCTCAACCAGATAAAAGGTGAAAACACCATCAGCGTCTATGCAGCAGGAAAGAAGAAACAGGTTGTTTTAGGACAGAAAGTAATCAAGATTTCTATCGTTGGAGGCGAGCTTCTGGTCGAGGAAGCTGCCGGGTTTCCAGAAGAAACTGCTGAAGACCTCACGCAAGGCTACAAAGAAATAACCGGCGAGACACTTGTCAATGCCTCGTTCGAGGAAGACGAGACCTACGCCAAGGCCGACGGCAACGCCACCTGTGATGCAGGAACATTTAATCCCTGCTACGTAAACACGGTAGCAGCAGCCAACTCAAAATGGCCGAACATCCTGCCTGTAAAAGGATGGACAAGCGGCAATGCGCTCAGCGGCGGCTCTAATTTCTGCCGTATGTACTCTATGCCCTACAGCATGACACAATATTGCGTCAGCCCGAAAGCCGTGGGCAACTATGCCGCCCGCTGCTCCCGACCCGTTTATGATGAGAACTGCGGCAACAGGGTGCTGACGGTGCTGAACTCCTGGGATTCAGGCTCTAATGCCATCACGCAAAGCGTCACACTGCCGGCAGGCCAATACCGGCTGCTGCTTGATGCCCGCATGGAATGCCCTAACCTGACGGCAAACAACGGCAAGGCTGTATCTACCAGTGGCAACAACACCTGCACTTCGCTCACCGGCATCAAGATTGGCACAAAAACCGACTACCGTTACCCCACAGAAAAGAACAGCTGGCAGCAGCTCTGCTACGACTTCGAACTAACCGGCGAGCAGGCTGTCACCTTCTCATTGGGTTTCAAGACATCGGCCAGTGCCGGTGCTGCCAACAACACGCTGCTTTATCTTGACAACCTGCGCCTGCTGACCAAGGAAGAAGCCCCCAATGGCATTCGCCAGATTCAGAGCACCAACGCATCAGCAGCCTACGATCTTCAGGGCCGACAGATTCAAAACATGGCTGCTTATCATGGAATTTACATTGTAAAAGGAAAGAAAGCATTCATGAAATAAAGCAAATAATGGCCATTATTCAAAAAATTTTGGCCATTATTTAAAAAATTTTGGCCATTATTAAAAAAATTCCGGCCATTATTTAAAAAATTCCGGCCAAAATTTTATGCAGTTCAATTCCCGCTGCTTCGTCATGTTTCAGGAAAAGAAAGCCAAAAACACCATAAACAGAAGCCCCCGACATCCGCTTTTCAGTCAGATCGGGGGCTTTTTCGTGCGTTTTCCCTCGCTCGACTCTGCCGCTTGCCATAGCAAGAACTTTGCACAAAAAAAATTGCCGTAAGGGGTTTAGGAAATCGGGGGGTCGTGTGTATTAAGAGTGTATGACAGATCAAAGAAAACTCGAAAAGCTGTTTCGACAGCATTATCGTCAGATGTATCGACTGGCCGTCATGCTTCTGCACGACGATGCTGAGAGCAAGGATGTGGTACACGACATCTTTGCATATCTGCTCCGAAGTTCTCAGGACCTTCGGGAAGATACAGCTGAATCATATCTGCTTACAAGCGTACGAAACCGATGCATGAACGTGATTCGTAATCGACAGATACAGGAAAGGGCAGAACGCCTCTACTTGCTTGACCTTGACACGACCATCACACCGACGGAACAGTTAGAAGAAGAGCTGAAAGCCCTATATAAGGGCATAGACCAATTGGAGCCACCCGTTTGTCGCAACATCATCATGCAGCATTTCCGCGATGGTATCACCTTCAAGGAGATTGCCAACCGGCTGAACGTCAGTGAAACCACTGTCTATAAGCACCTGCGACGTGCGCTTTATCAATTACGTACACATCTTAATAACAAATGAGCGTATGAACAAGACTGATCTTTTGCTCCAGATGATGGAACAGCCACAGCATTATACTGCAGAAGAGTGGCAGAAGATACTTGCCGACGAAGAGTGCCGTGAGCTTTACACACTGATGTCGAAAACACAGAGTGCCATAGATGCTGCCCGTGCCGAAAAGGAAGTCACTGACGAGATGATTGATGCCGAATGGCAACGACTGAACGATGAAAAGCAAGAAGTGAGAAACGAAAAATATCCGCTTCTTAAATTCGCCGCTATGTTCGTGGGCATTCTCATGCTTTCAGGCATTGCCATTGCAGCCATCCAGAGCCTCACCCACAGTTCCTCTCCGAATGGCGAGGAGAGCATTTACACGCAAGCTCAGGATACCGTCGTCAAGCATTCCACTCCTGCATCCACAGGGAGAGAAGCAGGGGCCCGTATCTACGACAACGTACCTTTAGGAGAGATTTTCAAGGAACTCTCTGATTACTATAACGTCAAGGTGGTTTATCAAAACGAAGATGCGCCCCGCCTCCGATTGTTCTATCAATGGAAGCCGGAATATACGTTGGAGAAAGTCGTGGAGATGCTCAACAACTTCGAGTGGATACAGATTCAGGCCGAGAATGATACCCTATTCATAAGAACCACCGCCAACCCCGCCAAGGATTGCTAAAAAGTATTCCATGATGAAAAGATTATCACTCATACTATTGATGTGCGTCATGGTATCTGTTGCAAGCGCACAGGAAATCACGCATACCTTTCAGAATGTTCCCCTTTCCGATGCCCTGAAATATGTTCAGACACAAGCCACTGATTACAATATCACTTTTATCTATGATGAACTTGAAGACTTCCGCGTAACAACCCATATACAAAACAAGTCCATCACCGATGCCATCCTGCAGATTGTTGGCTTCTATCCAATCCGTGTGGTCAAGAGTGGAAAACATGAGATTTATGTGGAGTGTACCCACAAGACTGATCGCCATCTGACGGGAACTATTGTAGATGAGAACAGCCAGCCCGTGCCCTACGCCAATATTTACCTGCTTCATCCATCAGACTCAACCGTCATTGGTGGAGGCGTGAGCAACGAGGCTGGCGTTTTCGTCATCCCATGTGAAAGGAATCCTGTCCTCGTCAGAATCTCATACGTCGGCTACAAAACTGTCTACAAGCCATGTAGCGGCACAGAACTCGGCACCATACGGATGCAGCCTGAGACGATGACCATCAATGGGATTGTCGTACTGGGCGAACGTCCCAAGGTGCAGCTGCAAGGCAATTCGCTCGTGATGAATGTAGAGGGCACGGTGATGGAACGGATGGGCACCGCCGAAGATGTGCTCTCGCGGGTGCCTACCATTTCAAAGAAAGGAGATGTGTTTGAAATCCTGGGTAAGGGTGTGCCCTTGATTTACCTGAACAACCGCAAGCTGACCGACTTGCAGGAACTGAAGAATATCCAGTCGGACAACATTAAGAACGTAGAGATAATCCAGAATCCCGGTGCCCGGTATGATGCGACGGTCAATGCCGTCATTATCATTCACACCAAGCGCACGGCAGGCGAAGGTCTCGGCGTGGAGCTAACCTCATGGAGTCGTAAAGGGCATGGCTTTGCGAACAATGAGCGTATCAACCTAACCTATCGAAAAGGAGGACTTGAATTGTTTGCCAATCTCTTTGGGGCATACAACAAGCGGTGGGAGAAGGGCGAGTTCGAGCAGACCGTCTTTGCCGACACGTTGTGGGTCGTTACCAACAAACAGAAAGACGAGGTTTATAATCCATTCCTTGAAGGCCGTTTCGGATTCAACTACCAGTTGGACGATAACAACTCTTTAGGCGGATTCTACCAGAACACCTACGACTACGTGAAGACTTGGAGCGACTATGACGATAACCTACAAGCTAACGGCAATATGTATGACCGTTTGCAGAACAGCAGTGTCAACAGAGCCGAAGGTACACCCAGGCACCAAGTGAACCTCTACTACACAGGCAAAATAGGAAAGCTCGCTATTGACTTCAATGCCGACTACACCTATCGTGACCAGCGTAATCGCAACCAGCAGCAGGAACTGAGCGACAAGTATGACAACCGCGACGTAAACACCTATGCCCTGACGCGCAGCCGACTGATGGCAGAGAAACTCTTCGTGACGCATCCGATAGGGAAAGGACAGATTGAACTTGGCGAGGAATATACCAATACCCGCTGGAACAGCAGTTTCGAAAACACGGAGGGCTACATCGCCAACAGCAACAACGAGCAGCATGAGCAGGCCATAGCCCCCTTCATAGAGCTACGCCAACAGATTGGCCGCCTTCAGTTGTCTGCAGGCTTGCGCTATGAACACGTTACATCGGAATACTTCGTTGGCGGCATCCGATGCGATGACCAAAGTCGTACCTACAACGATTTCTTTCCATCGGTTTCCTTATCAACTTCTGTAAAGAAGATGCAATTATCCTTGAGTTATACTAAGCGCATTAAGCGTCCGTCTTACTGGCAGTTGAGCAGTGACGTCATCTATGAGAACCGTTTGAACATGCAGAAGGGTAATCCCTACCTAAAGCCCGTCAAATACCATAACGTGAACACAATGGCTATGTGGAAATGGCTCTATCTCAACATCAACTTCTCCCATTGCGTAGATCCCATCCTTTACACGGCAAAAAGTTTCGAGAATGATAGCAAAGTAAACCTTGTGACCTACAAGAACTATGATCATCTTGATTGGCTTACCATTACGCTGGGAGTACAGAAAGATATAAAACTGGGGCATGAGGTCACATGGACACCCCAGTATAATGCCTCATTAATGAAACCATGGCTCAAAACAAACTTCATGGGTGAAAGGGTACGGGCAGGCGCATCAACGGAAATGCAGAAAAGTTTCAGTAAGCCCATGCTGTCGCTGCAATTAGGCAACATCGTTACCTTTCCTCACAACTGGATAATACAGGCCGACTTCAATGTACACACCCACGGCAACAGCGGTGTAAATGCCAATTTCGACTGTACTAATCCTATTCTTTCACTTAGTGCCAGTAAGGACTTTTGCAAACGTCGCCTTAATATCAAGCTCTCAGGCAATGACCTTTTCAATGGTGCAATCAATCGTTTCACACTCTATAGTAATCGCATGATGATACGCAAGATGGAGGACAATGACTCGCGCTGCGTCACCCTCTCCCTGCGTTATCGCTTCAATGTCACCCCATCGAAGTACAAGGGGACGGGCGCTGGTAATGCAGAGAAGAACCGACTATAAACTCTCTCTCGTTAGGGCAGTCGTCAGCCTTCGTGCTGACGCTGCCTATCCACCAATATTGTAACATTTAACGCCAGACAAATCTTTTGATGCTTTTTCGAGCACATGCTCACCCTTCACCAGAGACTGCCAAACAATATGGTAACGACTCTGACGTGGTACACTTTGAATCAGGCTATTAGTGTCAAGGACAATCTTCATTGCCTATTTCAGTTTGTGGAGATCCATCTCGTTGATTTCATCGTGCATGGACATGGCCGTCCGAGGACGGCTTTTTTAATAAGGTGCTGAAAGAATGTCACATAAAGCAAAGATGAAATGCACAAAAGTTGATTTCTTTTGTAAAAAAATGCACGAAACGGGTCGCTAATATATTAAACATGATATGTCTACGACCGTTTTCATGCAATTCTTTTTGGCTAATTGAAGAAAAAGAAGTACCTTTGCGGCATAGTTCAACAAATAATCAAGATGGTATGAATAAGCTTTTCATTGGACGCGAGAAAGAGCAGCAGCAGTTGAAGGAATACATCAATTCTGAACAGTCTGAATTCATTGCTGTGTATGGACGTAGGCGCGTTGGCAAGACATTCCTCATACAGAAAGTCATCGGGTGTGACTATGCTTTTTACGTAGCTGGCATGAATAAGGTTTCGATGCGCATTCAGTTGAAGAACTTCATGCAGGGCATCAGGAGAAACTGTCCAGAAGTGCCACTTGCCAAAACATGGCTTGATGCATTCATGGCACTGGAGAGTTATTTGGAAGCCCTGCCAAAGGGGAAAAAGATTGTCTTTATCGACGAAATGCCTTGGATGGATACACCCCGCTCAAATTTTGTCAGTGGCTTGGAACATTTCTGGAATTCATGGGCATCATGGCGCGATGACATCAAACTGATTGTATGTGGCAGTGCAACGTCATGGATTATCAACAACCTGATTAAGAATAGAGGCGGCCTTCACAACCGTGTAACCCACAAGATTCCGCTGAAGCCCTTTACACTAAGAGAGTGCCAGATGTATTTTGATGCACGTGGATTCCGTCTGTCAACAAAGCAGATTGCCGAGTGCTATATGGTACTTGGTGGTGTGCCTTTCTATCTGTCAAAAATGAACAAGGGCGAAGGAATAGCCCAAAACATTGACAGGCTTGTTTTTGCTGAGGATGGCGAACTGCATGACGAGTTCCAAAGTTTGTACAACTCGCTGTATAAGAATGCCGCCAATCACATAAAGATTGTTACGGCATTGGCAACCAAGGGAAAAGGACTGACCCGCCAAGAAGTACTTGAGAAAACGAAACTCGCCGATAATGGTAAGTTCTCCATGATGCTTGAAGAGTTAGAGAGTTGTGGGTTTATCCGTAGTTATGAACCTTTCATTCAGTCAAACGGGAACCAGACGAACCAGAACTCCAATGAAAGAAAAAGCACAGATACACTATACCAGCTTGTCGATTCTTTCACCCTATTCTACTTTCAGGTCGTGAAGAAAGCAAATGCCCACGATGGAAATTATTGGTCAAACAGCCAAAACTCCCATTTTTACAGCATCTGGAGCGGTCTGTCATTCAAGATGCTATGTTTGAACCATGTAGATCAAATCAAGAAGGCACTGGGAATCTCTGGCATAACAGCCAATGTCTTTTCATGGTTTGGCAAAGGAGAACAGCGTTCTGCACAGATAGATATGCTTATTGACCGTGCAGATAGGACTATCAATATCTGTGAAATGAAGTTCTGGAACAAAGCATACACAATGACCGCCAAGGACGAAGATGACATTGAACGCAAGGTCTCAACATTCATCGAGACAACAAACACCGACAAGAATGTCATTGTAACCATGATAACGACCAAGGGAATTTGCAGAAATGAGCATTCTGAATGCATCCAACGAGAAATTACCCTGGACGATTTGTTTTGCTGACGACAAAGAGTTATATGCCCCAAACTATCTGAGCACGATTCGCAAGTCAACCACGTTCGAAAGCAAGAAATAGGGCAAAACTCTTTAACTAGTTTAAGACCTGCACCCCCGGCGACCACTTTTTGGTCATGTCGGTGGCTTTTTCGTGGGACTTTCAGTAACTTTGTGGCTCGGAATATCAATAAAACAAAATGATTATGACCAAGAAAACTATTATTACAATGATGCTCGCCCTCAGCGGTCTCAATATGATGGCCACGATGACCTCGCTGACACAGGCGGGCGTCAAGGCCGACGGCACGTGGTATTCACCCAAGGAAGGTGAGCCGTTCCCGCAGTTCTCAGAGAAGGACATGGATGGGCGCACATGGACAAACGACAGTGTGAAGGGGCGCGTCATGGTGCTCAACCTCTGGTACTCCGGCTGTGGTCCCTGCCGAGCAGAGATGCCCATCCTCTCGGAGTGGAAGAATCAATTGCCCGGCGTGATGTTCTTCTCAGCCACCTACCACGATGCCGAAACGGCCAAGCGCATCACCGACAAGCACCATTTCACATGGACGCATCTCGTTGAGGCGAAGGATATGATGGCGTGGATTGGCTATGAGGGTTTCCCGCTGACCATCGTCGTCGATAAAAAGGGCATCGTCCGCCACACCGTTCACGGCACCAACGAGACGAAGCGCGAAGAACTGTTAGCAAAGATCAAAGAGGCCGAGGCAGAATAAATGCACCCACGAGAACCCGCCAAGCCTCTTCACAATGCTTAAATCGGCAGGTCGTTTTATTTCAAAAGCAACAAGATCGACGCTCAAATATCAATTTCCCATCAAAAAGTTTGGTCGATTCAATAAAAAGCACTACCTTTGTACCCACCAGAACCCGCCAAGCCTCTCAACGATGCTCAAATGTGCGGGTCGTTTTATTTTTATACGATGAGCAACAGAATCCCATTCCAGAAACCATACGCCAGTGCGCACGACCTGGTCAGCCTGCTACAGTCGCGCGGCCTGACGATAGCCGACACTGCCAAGGCTGAGCGATACCTCGAGTTCATAGGCTACTACCGTTTGTCGGCCTATATGTATCCCCTCCTGCAAATGCCCAAGGAGCAGCACCGCTACAAGCCGAACACTACGTTCGACCAAGTGATGATGCTCTACCGCTTCGACAAGAAACTACGCTTGCTCATCTTCAACGAGATTGAGAAAATTGAGGTGGCCGTGCGCAGCGCCATCGTCAACATCGGCAGCGACATGACAGGCAATCCCTTCTGGATGACCGACGGCAGCAATTTCATCGATGCCGCAAAGTTCCGTCACACGATGGACTTGATAGACGCAGAGCTTCACCGTTCACGCGAAGACTTCATCGTCCACTTCAAGCAGACCTATTCCAATGCCTATCCGCCCGCTTGGATATTGGCCGAAGTGCTACCCTTCGGTGTCATCACCAACATCTTCAGCAACATCAAGACCCCGCGCATCAAGAAGAGCATTGCCCGCAAGTTCGGCCTGCAAGTAGCCCCCTTCGAGTCGTGGCTCACCATCGTCACCCTAACGCGCAACTCCTGCTGCCACCATGCCCGTGTATGGAACAAGCAGAACACCATCCGTCCGATGCTCCCCAACCGCATGACGGGCAGTTGGATCACCTTGCCGACGGACACGCTTCGCATTTACTTTGACCTTTGCATCATCAAGTATTTCCTCAACATCATTTCGCCCAACAACAACATGAAGGCGAAGGTCGATACCCTGCTCTCCGCTTACCCGTCCATCGACGTCACCGCCATGGGCTTCCCTCGCGGATGGGAGAGCGAACCTTTGTGGCAATAATCGCCGTTTCGTAACCCTTCTCTTCCAAATATTCACAAAACCCCTGAACATTTGTTCAGACTTTCACCCCCGATAGCATTTTTTGTCTCGCTATGAACGCTTTCGTTGGAAATTTAGTAACTTTGCAGCCAAACAAGCACTGACGATGGAACAGAAATTCGGGAAA
>Ga0256405_10010131_pt1 | contig 12583 bp, 8 predicted proteins | sample RumenRJG_02DNA_FD_189096 | JGI IMG/M metagenome (GOLD analysis project Ga0256405, IMG submission 189096) | Bovine rumen microbial communities from Lethbridge, Alberta, Canada - RJG_02 | ecosystem: Host-associated > Mammals > Digestive system > Stomach > Rumen | place: Canada: Alberta | collected...
TTATTAAAATATAAAAAATTCACCAGTAATTAAATTCAAAATAATGTTTGAGGTCACAGTGAATATGATAAAAACAGGAGCATTATCAAAATTTAAAGATCCATATAAGCATTCTGTGCTCAAATAAGAATAAATCTGACAATCCTGTTTATGAGGTTACATAAATGATATTTTTTATAAATTTATCAAAATGTTAACTGCACATTAAAATTAGCAAAACTAAGACTTATAGAATAGAGACACAAAGCTTTTGAAAAAAAATATAAAAAATTGTTGACGTGCATGAATTACGATATATAATGTAACGGCTTTAGCGATAGTCCAGTTTCTCTAAAGCACATCAGTTTGGGGGTATAGCTCAGCTGGGAGAGCATCTGCTTTGCAAGCAGAGGGTCAACGGTTCGATCCCGTTTACCTCCACCATGAATTGATGTAAAACCCTGTGGGGGTATAGCTCAGCTGGGAGAGCATCTGCTTTGCAAGCAGAGGGTCAACGGTTCGATCCCGTTTACCTCCACCATCTAACGGATGTAAAACACCCAATGTGGGGGTATAGCTCAGCTGGGAGAGCATCTGCTTTGCAAGCAGAGGGTCAACGGTTCGATCCCGTTTACCTCCACCATTCAGAAGTTCTGAATATCTTGAACGTGGGGTTATAGCTCAGTTGGGAGAGCGCTTGCATGGCATGCAAGAGGTCATCGGTTCGATCCCGTTTAGCTCCACCAACGTTCAACTCATCTTTGGGGGTATAGCTCAGCTGGGAGAGCATCTGCTTTGCAAGCAGAGGGTCAACGGTTCGATCCCGTTTACCTCCACCATTCAAAATTTTGAAAAACATCAAAAAAATCAATAAAATATCATATCAAATAAAAGTAATTTATCTTTTTTAAAACTTTAGTCACATATATTATTTTTCAATATGTTATATTTTTCATAATCTCTTATTTTTTTCTGTATAAAAGGTTTGGATATATGAAAATTTCTAATTACATTAAATCATTAGTTTTAGGTGCCTGCGTTTTAGCTTTTGTGCCAGGATGCGGAACAGTGCACAAGGAAGGCAAAGAGAATTTATCTATAGCAACCTCCTTCCCTGCCCCACCAAGTGGTTATGCTGGCATTTATATCTATCGTGATGATGGCGTTCTTGCTAACCTCACAAAGGTTACTGTTAATCTCGATTTTGCAAACAAGAGCCTCTATATTGACGGTCATTACATCGGTGATACTGATTCAAGTGTTTTCTTTTATCGTCTTGTAAAACCAGGTGAGCACGTATTCCAGACTGAGTCTGTTACCAGCGAAAATGACCTGAAAATGTACGTAAACGAAGGCCACAATTACTACATCGAACAGTATGCTATTCCAGGAGTTCTGCAGAACCATATTGCTTTAAAGCTGGTTTCAGCATCACATGCCCAGCCAATCATCAAGGAACTTCCTCTTGCAAAGAATGCTGACAACAAGTCAAAAAATCTTAAGGATGCAGACTACTCAGAAGGCAAGGGTTCAATCAGCGGCGTAAAATAATTTAACCTGTCTGAACTGAAACTTTGCGTCATTAAAAACAAAGACAGGCTCAGTTCAAAAACTTTGAAAGCATCCTCAAATAGTACGACCCCTGTTATTGATCACCTGATTGATAACGGGGGTAGTTATTATGAAATCTTACTTATCTTCATATGATGAAATCTGTTATTCATCATTCAATGTTTCTGATAAAAACTGATCTACCCGCTTGGAAAAAAAATATTTCTTTATGTTTGCAAACATTCTTTGCGAATGACTCGAATGGGATATTCTGGGTATGTTGTGCGTTTTATCGAGTTTCAATAAAAAAAATTTCAAAAAACATACCCATTGGCATTTCTTTTTTATCTTTTCCTATGCACTAAAAAAATACATGTATTTTTTCCCAAATAAATTATGTTCTCTTTTAACGAAGAATAATTTGATTTTGTGTTGTGTATCAAATATGAACTTTCAATTTTGTATATATATCACAGAGATAAAAATCTATATAAATATAATTAAAAAAATTAGAACTTGTTATTTATTGAGAGCAAATAATATGATGTTTAAAACTTCCATTATTTCAGTGTTAATCGCATCCTTACTGAGCTCCTCAGTATGTATGGCTGATGACTATGAAAAATCCCCAAACGGGTACTCACTTTTTACTGTTAAAAAAGATTCTGTTACCTTTTATTATGAATACCCGGCTGTTCTAAAAGGTATTACCGATGTGGATATCTATCCTCAGGTACATGGAACCATTCAGGAGATCTGCTTTGAAGATGGAGCAAAGGTTTCAAAAGATCAGGAACTTTTCATCATTGATCCAAGCTCTTATCAGGCTGTTTTCGACAAAGCAGTTGCAACAATGGATTCACTAGGCTCCAAGGCAGAAACTGCAAAGCTCATCAGAGATACCAATCAGGCTTTAAAGACCAGTAAGGCAATTGCATCCATCGATGTTGAAAAATCACGAAATGAGTATTCATCAAATGTTGCAGCCTATAGAGCAGCCCAGGCAGAGCTTAAGGCAGCTCAGATTGATCTTGAAAGAACCATTATCAGAAGCCCTGTTGACGGCTATCTTGGTATGTCATCTGTAAGAGTTGGAACTTTAGTTACTGAAAATATGTCCGCCCCACTGGTACGCGTATCAGACAATTCCAAGGTATATGCTCATGCCTGCGTATCAGAAGATATGTTTGAGTATGTAATGAACTCAATACATAAAACCAATCCAGATGAAAAGTTGGTTCAGAATGACTACGTAAACCAGATCCAGCTTAGAAAGGCTGACGGACAGGTTTATGACAAGCTAGGTTCAATTACCAACTTATCTGGTTTAATCGATCCTGAAACAGGTTCAGCTGAAATTAAAGTGCTTTTTGACAACCCTGATAATATTCTTCACTCAGGTGGTACTGGTACCTTAATTGTACCTTTGGTACTTGAAAATCAGCTTGTAATTCCTGCAACTGCTACCTACAACCTTCAGAACAAGACCTTTGTATACGTAAATGACAACGGCAAGGCAAAGTCTGTTGCAATTGAACCAATTCCACTTGGTGATGGCAAGAGCGTTGTTGTATCCAAGGGAATCAAGGAAGGCGACGTTATTATTGCTGACGGCGTAGGCCTCGTTGAAAATGGAGCTGAACTCTAATGAACACAAGGTTTTTTATTGACAGACCGATTTTTGCCTGCTGTATTTCAGTAATGCTGGTTATACTGGGCATCATCGGTTTAAAAGCTCTGCCTGTTGAGCAGTACCCTGATATTGCTCCTCCTACAATCAATGTTACCACTACCTACAACGGTGCTAATGCTGATACTGTAGTTAAAAGTGTTATTACCCCTATTGAGCAGGCAATCAATGGTGTTGATGATATGATGTACATCAAATCAACAGCATCCAACACCGGCAATGCCACCATCACTGTTTACTTCAAGCAGGGTACTGACGCTGATATGGCAGCAGTTAACGTGCAGAACCGTGTATCTACAGTTCTTTCTGTGCTGCCAGCTGAAGTAAGAGATTTTGGTGTTACCACACAGAAACAGCAGCAGGGTCAGATTAAGATCTTTTCTTTAATCAGTGAAAACCCTGATTACGATGAGAATTTTATTTCCAACTACCTGAGAATCAATATGGTTCCTCAGCTAAAGCGTATTCCAGGTGTTGGTGATGCTCAGGTATTAGGCAGCAAATATGCATTAAGAATCTGGCTTGATCCTAAGAAACTTTTCCAGTTTAAATTAAATCCATCAGATATCGCCGCTGTATTAAAAGAACAGAATCTTGAGTCACCTACCGGTATTTTTGGTAATGATTCTGATACTGTTTTCTTAACCTCAATGAAATACCGTGGTCGTTTTACAGAGCCTGAGGAATTTGAAAACATCGTTATTAAATCCCTTCCTGATGGAAATTTATTAACACTTGGCTCTGTTGCAAAGATTGAACTTGCCGCACAGGACTACAACTTTAAGGCTGTTGTTGACTCATATCCTGGTGTTGTATGTCTTGTAAGTCAGGCCGGCGGTTCAAATGCAACAGAAGTTATCAGAAGAATCAATGCCCTTCAGGAGCAGATAGCAAAAGAACTTCCTCCAGGACTTCATTTTAAAGATCTGTTCTCTGTTCAGGACTTCCTTGATGCATCCATCCATGAAGTTGTTAAAACTCTGATTGAAGCAATCATACTGGTAGTTATCGTTGTATTCATATTCTTACAGAGCCTTAGAGCAACTATTATTCCTTTAATTGGTATTATCGTTTCTCTTGTAGCAACATTTGCATTTATTCTTGTTGCTGGATTTACCTTAAACCTTTTAACCCTGTTTGCTCTGATTCTGGTAATCGGTACCGTGGTAGATGACTCTATTGTGGTTGTTGAAGCGGTTCAGACCAAACTTGAAAAAGGAATTAAGAATCCATACAAAGCAGCAGTTGCAGCTTCAGGAGAAATCGCTACAGCTATTTTCACTACATCTCTGGTATTTATGGCTGTATTTATCCCTGTATGTTTCATGGGCGGCACATCTGGAACCTTCTATACTCAGTTTGGTGTAACCATGGCTGTAGCTGTTGGTATCTCAGCATTAAACGCCTTAACCCTCTCCCCTGCTTTATGTGCTCTGCTCTTAAAGCATGACGGCTATGATGATCCTGAAAATCAGAAAGGATTTACATATCGTTTCCATGTTGGCTTTACAGCCGCATTTGAAAAGATGTCTGAAAAATATGCATCAGTGCTGAACTTCTTTATCAGAGTTAAGGTTGCTATTGTTGTCTTCTTAGGCGTGGTTATCGGCGGTTTAATCTTCCTGATGTCAATTACAGAATCAGACCTCATCCCTGATGAAGATACTGGTATCGTTTTCATGAGTCTGACTACATCACCTGGCTACACTCTTAATCAGACTGATAAAGCCATGCGCGACGTGGAAAAGGTTTTTGCCGATATTCCTCAGATTGAATCAGCTGCAAGTATCACCGGATACAACCTCTTATCTGGTGGTGAAAGCAGTTCTTCTGGTACCTTTATTATCCGATTAAAGCCATGGGAAGAACGACCTAATCCTGAGGATACCAACATTGGTGTAATTTACGACATTTACTCCAGGACCTATCAGTACAGGAATGCAAAAACCTTCCCATTTGCACCGCCAATGATTTTAGGTTTTGGTGTTTCAAATGGTATTGAAATGTACATTCAGGACAAGCAGGGAGGCTCTCTTGAAAAACTTGGTGAAGCAACTGACAGCTTTATTGCAGAACTATCAAAGAGTCCTGCTGTAGCTGCAGCTTATTCATCATTTGATCCTCGCTTCCCACAGTATATTGTGGAAGTGAAAAATGCTGTATGCAAGCGCAGGGGCGTGTCTCCTCAGGAAGTATTAAATACCCTGTCAACCTATGTTGCAGGCAGCTTTGTATCAGATATCAACCTGTATGCAAATACCTATAAGGTTGTTCTGCAGACAAAGCCTGAGCACAGAATCAGTGAAGATTCTCTTTCAAGCTTCTATGTTCGCAACAACAAAGGCAAGATGCTGCCTATAAGACAGTTCCTGACCTTCACTCAGACCTATGGTCCAGAGTTAATCACCAACTTTAACCTGTTCACTTCAATCAGTCTGAATGTTTCAATTGCTGACGGTTATTCAACCTCTGATGTTCTCAAGGCAATTGAAGAGGCATCAAAGAAGGCTCTGCCAAAGGGATATGGTTATGACTTTGGTGGTCTTACCCGTGAACAGGCTGAAATGAATCCTTACGCACAGGTAATCGTATACGGAATGTGTATTCTCTTTATTTACATTATTCTGTGTTCGCTGTACGAGAGTATCTGTATTCCTCTTGCAGTTTTAATGTCTGTGCCATCAGCTCTTGCCGGCGCATTCCTGCTTGCAACCTGTTTTGGTGTTTCAAACAATATTTACATGCAGACAGGCCTTGTTATGCTGATTGGTCTGGTATCAAAGACTGCAATCTTATTAACTGAGTTTGCCTCAGAATTAAGAAAGAAAGGCATGAGCATTGTAGAATCTGCAATTACCGCAGCAAAGATGCGTCTGCGTGCAATCTTAATGACATCCCTTACTATGATTGCAGGTATGATTCCTATGGTGCTGGCATCAGGTGCCGGTGCTAACGGTAATATCTCATTAGGCGTCTGCGTGGTAGGTGGTATGTCATTTGGCATTTTAGGTCTTTTAATCACAACTCCTATCTGCTTTATTGCACTGCAGTATATCCAGGAGAAGTTTGCAAGAAAGACTCCATCAGATGATGAGAATAATGAAAACGAGACTGCAAATCAGAATGCCTGATTAGAACAATAATCTTTGAAGGTCTGCACAATCAAATGCAGACCTTTTTTTTACACTATCAATTAACAACTTTTTGTGCAAAAAATAAAGCATTCAACAGGTCAGAATGTGAATAATTCACAGTTCTGCCTTAATTGCATAATTTTTCACGAATATATCACAAATAAAATTTGATAATACAGTATAATCTTACCTAATTGATACTAATAATTGAGGTTTATATGAAATTTAAAACCGCAGCCCTGGCACTGGCTGTAAGTGCAACCTTAAGTTTCTCAGCACAGGCTGAAGACTTAATGGATATTTATAAAGAAGCTCTTCAGAGAGACACCGCTGTTCTTCAGGCAAAGGCTGAAGCCGATGCCGCTCACGCAGCTATCAGTGAGGCTACAGCAGCATTACTTCCTCAGATTGATGTAATTGGCGATATTACCAAGAATCACACCAACGTAGTTAAGGCTTATGACGACAGAGCAAGCAACAAGGTTGCATCTGCCAAGGTAACCCTTTCTCAGACTATCTGGCGTCACAGCTCATGGGCTAACAGATCAATTGCTGAAAAGAACGCAACCTTAAAGGATCTTGCCTATTCAGATGCCTTACAGAACCTTATCATCCGTGTAAGCACTGCATACTTCAACGTACTTCAGGCTGCTGATACCCTTGAATATATGAAGGCAAACAGCATTGCTCTGCGCAAACAGCTTGATACTGCTGAGAAGAGACTGCAGGTTGGTGTTATTGCTGAGACTGACAAGCTTGAGGCTCAGGCAGCCTATGACCTTTCATGCGCATCAGTAATTACAGCTGAAAATGAACTTATCAACTCTTATGAAGATCTTCGTCTGCTTATCGGCAGATCACTTACAGAAAAAGATCTGGCTAAACTCGATGCCACTAAGTTTGATACTCCAGCCGTTCAGACTGCTATCAAACAGATTATCAAGGATGCAGAAAACAATAACCTGAAGTTACAGCAGGCTGTTGTAGCACGTGATATTGCCAAAGATCAGATCACTTTAGCTCAGTCAGGTCATGAGCCTACTCTTGATTTACATGCATCAATGGGTACTCAGTATACTGATTACTCTGCACACAACCCACAGGCTGGCTTCGTTGACAACAACTCATGGAACAGATCTGTTGGTCTGACTTTAAACGTGCCTATCTATCACGGTGGTGCAACCTCAGCAGCATCTGACAAGGCACAGGCTATGTACATTGCTCAGTCAGAAATTCTTGAGAATGCACACAGAACTCTGATTGCAAATGTTAACAACAACTACAACAACGTTAACGCTGCTATCAGCTCTGTAAAGGCTTACAACAACACTGTAAAATCTGCTGCATCCGCTCTTGAAGCAACAGAAGCAGGTTACGATGTTGGAACCCGTACCATGACTGATGTTCTTGATGCTACAAGAAACCTTTACAATGCGCTGCAGAAACAGGCAGCAGCAAGATATAACTATATCAACTCACGTCTTGCACTTCTCTATTCTGAGGGCGGTTTAAAGGTTGAACATATTTCTCAGGTAAACGATGGTCTGAAGAAATAAGTAAAGGCTTGAATTATAAGACAGGACCTGAATCGCAAGATTCAGGTCTTTTTTTTAGCTATATCAGGATTTGAGCTCTTTTAAGGCACCAATGGATCTGTTGTTGAAGATGGTATTTTCCATAGTCTCAAGCAGATGATGTCTGGTTTCAGGAAGTACCCTGTAAACCACAGCAAAGAAAAGAATACCTGAGAACATGAAGAAGGCATAGACTGCCATAGGTCCGAATAGGCGTCCAATCTTGGTGAAGAAATACATACCGATCATCATCAGGATGACGTTTGCAATCATAATTACAGTAAAACCAAATTCTCTTCCCTTAATCGGCAGAAACTCTGTGTAGAGAACTGTCATCATCACTGACATTGCAAGCACAGAAGAGAAAACAAAGCCGGTCATGAATACTGAAACCAGAACTGATGCTGCCGTATGATCAAGAATATGATCTGCTGCAGACAGCATACAGATATATGTAGCAAACAGCATAGCCTGATTAAAAATAATTGAAAACATTAAAACTTTGCGTCGACCTACAGAGTCTGCCAGAATAAATCCCATGTAGGAGCCTGCAAATGCAGCTGACAATGTGGCATATAAAAGTGTGCTTATCATATCGTAGCGGGCATTAGGATGAAGCTGACCTACAGAGACAAAGAATGCCTTTAACATATCCATGCTCATATAAGGGCCGATGATGCAGCCAGAACAGTTAGCAAGGAAGGTTAAAAACAGTAAGAACCAGAGCTGACGACGATAGACAATACTTCTGAAGAAAAGCGTAATGCCCTTGTCTTCACCTAAAACACATTCATTGATAGCGGCAAGTTCTCTTGCAGCCTCAGAGGTTGAATAGCGCAGACGGATCAGCACTGAAAGAGCCTCATCTGATGATGAAGATAACGCAAGATATCTAGGAGATTCAGGCAGTCTTAAATATCCGATGATTAAAAGCGGTACAGATAAACACAGCATAGTCACCACTGAAGTAATGCTGTTATATGGAAGAACATCCTTTAAAAGGGCTGCAAAAAGAAGCCCCAGACATAAAAAGACACTTATTAGAGCACCGCTTTTTCCTCTTGATTTGCGCATTGAAATCTCACTTATGTAGCAGACTGCACACACAAAATAGATGCCAAAGCAGGTACCTACTGAGAATTCGGCAATAAACAGAGTACTGAAGGTTGGAGCAAGCGTGGATGAGCACTGACCTATCACGCCTAAAGCGAAGCTACCTAGAATGGGTAAAATTCTGCCTGAGGTATTAGCAAGTCTGCCACCTACGAAGAAACCTACAAGAGCACCAAGCAGAAAGGTACTGATAATACTGTCCATATCGTAGATTTCAAGCATAAAGATATTGATTAAACGAACCTTGCTTGACAGGACACCACCTAAGTTAAATCCAAAAATAGCTGCCATGCAGGAAACTACAGTGATATACAGAAATACCTGTACTGAACGATTTCTTGATATATTAATATTTACTGCCATTTTGGTTAACTTTTTTTATTGATCTTTACCACGTAATTTTAGTTGTTTTGGCTATTAAATGCGACCTTTTTCACAATTTTTTTTATAGTTTTTGCAAAATAAACGCACCTGAACTTCCTTGTATTAGCGCTATGTAAGATATAAAATATTAGATAATTCTAGAATATATGGAGACAGACGTGTTTTCACAGACCTGCATCAGTGCTGGTGTCAGAGTTTTAAAAGAAGAAGCTCAGGCACTCTTAGATTTAATTCCTGCCATCGATGACAGCTTCGTTGCTGCCTGCAAAATCATGATGGAAACCAAGGGCAAAGTAATTTTAACAGGTGTTGGCAAATCTGGCCACGTTGCCACCAAGATTGCATCTACCCTTGCAAGTACCGGTACTCAGTCTTTCTTCGTTCAGGCAGGTGAAGCTGCCCACGGCGATCTTGGAATGATCGGTAAAGAAGACTGCGTCATAGCAATTTCAAATTCAGGTGAAGGTAACGAGCTTAAAATTTTAATTCCGATTTTAAAGCGTCGACAGATCCCTTTAATTTCCATTACAGGAAATCTTGAGTCAAGCCTTGCCAAAGCATCTAATGTGGCATTAAATGCTCATGTAGACCATGAAGCCTGTCCTTTAAATCTTGCACCAACCTCAAGTTCAACAGCTGAACTTGCCATAGGTGATGCACTTGCAGTTGCCTTAATTGAAGCAAGAGGCTTTACAGAAAGAGATTTTGCCATGAGTCACCCAGGTGGTGCACTTGGCAGACGATTACTGGTTCACTGCCAGGATATTATGCACAAAGGCAATGAAATTCCTGTTGTAAAAGATACCGTATCATTAAAAGACGCGCTCTTTGAGATGACCCAGAAGACTTTAGGGTTCATCTGTATCGTCAATGCCAACCATGAGCTTGCCGGTATTTATACTGATGGAGATCTGCGCCGATCTCTTGAAAAGGGAGCCACCATCAATTCCCCAATAAAAGATCTTATGAGCACCAGTGTTCGTGGAGTTGTAAAAGCTGAAACTCTGGCAGCTGACGCTTTAGCTTTAATGCACAATCTTAAGATAAACTCTCTTGTTGTGATTGATGATAACCGCCACCCTATCGGTGCTTTCAATCTGCACGATTTAATGCGTGCCGGAATTATTTAATTATTCTGGAGAATATATGCTGGATCAGAAGACCCCAATGTTTACAGGCAAGGTTACTGTTGTGGGCGATGTAATGCTCGACAGTTACTGGAAAGGACCAAGCTCAAGAATTTCTCCAGAAGCACCTGTTCCTGTTGTAAGAGTTGTTGACAAGGAAGATCGCGCAGGCGGTGCAGCTAACGTTGCTATCAACATCTCTTCTTTAGGAGCTCCATGTTCATTGGTCGGCATTGTAGGCGAAGACAGAAACGCCGAAATTTTAGAGAAAATCGTACGTGAACATCACATTGCACCAGATTTTGTGTATGAAAGAAATCTGCCAACCATAACCAAACTTAGAGTTTTAAGTCGCAACCAGCAGCTTTTACGTCTTGATTTTGAGGATTCATTTTCAAATCTTGATGAAGATGCTGTGGTTAAATCCTTTGAAGAAAGTATTAAGGACTCTAAGGTTATTATCTTCTCAGACTATGGCAAGGGCTCATTATCATGCATCAGACGCATGATTGCCATTGCCAATGAAAAAGGAATTCCATCTCTTGTAGATCCTAAGGGAACCGACTTTTCAAAGTATGAAGGTGCTACCCTGTTAACTCCAAACATGTCTGAGTTTGAAGCTGTAGCCGGCAAGGTTCACTCTGATGAAGAACTTGAAGAAAAAGCTTTAGAGCTTATCAGCAAGTGTAAATTAAAGATGTTGCTTGTTACCCGCTCTGAAGACGGAATGTCCTTAATCCGTCCAGGCATGAAGCCAGTACATCTGCCAACCTATGCCCGTGAAGTTTATGATGTTACCGGTGCCGGTGATACTGTAATCGGTACACTTGCAACCTGTCTTGCATCAGACTTTGATATCGTTACCGCCTGTGAGTACGCAAACTCAGCTGCTGGAATCGTAGTTGGCAAGATTGGTACCTCTACTGTATCTCCTGATGAGCTTTTAAGTGCCTTAGGCAAGAGCTCAGGCTATAGTAAGAACGGTATCATGACTGAAGAAGAGCTTATCATGGAGGTAAGACGTCTTCAGGATAAAGGCCAGAAGATTGTAATGACCAACGGCTGCTTTGATATTCTCCATAAGGGACATGTAAGTTATCTGCAGCAGGCCAGAGCCTTAGGCCACAAACTTATCGTTGCTGTAAATTCAGATGACTCAGTACGTCGTTTAAAGGGCCCTACCCGTCCTATTGTACCTGAAGATGAACGTATGGCAGTACTCAGCGCTTTAGGCTCTGTTGACTATGTGGTTTCTTTTGATGAGGATACTCCTCAGCGCCTTATCTCTCATATCCTTCCTGATATCCTGGTAAAAGGTGGTGACTACAAGGTTGAGCAAATCGCAGGTCACAAAGAAGTATTGGCTCATGGAGGCAAGGTGATCATTTTAAACTTTGTTGACGGCTGTTCTACCACCAACATTGTTAAAAAGATTAAAGAGCAGAGCTAGAGCTTATGGCTGACATCACCATCAATCCGGGCATCAACAGTGTTGATTATGCCAATGGCTATGCACTGATTAACACTAATCAGTGCTACTTTATTGATGTGCGCGAAATTGATGAGTATCAGTCAGGCTTCATTCCTCCAGCAATCAACTTCCCATTAAGCACCTTCAGCAAGGAAGAAGCTTTAAAAGTGCTTCCTGATATTGCTAAACCAGTCATTATCTACTGCAGAACCGGAAGACGTTCGCTTGAAGCGGCACAGAAACTAAAAGACTATGGCTATTACTACCTCATCGATTTAGGAGGGATCAGTAAATGGCCATACAGTATTGAAGTGCCAGCCGACAGAAAGTAGAACAAAAAATCTTGTAAAGACTGTTTGGAATTCATACGTACGAAAGCATCTTCTAAATCTGACAAAGATTAAAAAGAAATTCGCTCATCCAATCTCAATAATTTTTTTCAGAATTATAAATAAAGCTGTTGTGTTTAAAAACACGGCGAGAGTACATCTAAAATCATCATAGAAACGAAGATCTTGTATCGGGCATATAGGTGCTCATTCGCACCACGAAATTTAAGA
>Ga0256405_10010134_pt1 | contig 12579 bp, 10 predicted proteins | sample RumenRJG_02DNA_FD_189096 | JGI IMG/M metagenome (GOLD analysis project Ga0256405, IMG submission 189096) | Bovine rumen microbial communities from Lethbridge, Alberta, Canada - RJG_02 | ecosystem: Host-associated > Mammals > Digestive system > Stomach > Rumen | place: Canada: Alberta...
GAGGAAATTGAATTATTTAATAATTATGGAAAAGAAAAATTATTGTAAAAAATAGCTTATTTTTCATTAATTATTTATATTTGTAAGTAGATAATTTTATATATTATATTAATTTTTATTATGGGGGATATCATGTCAGAAGTCTCATCAAAAGAATTATATGAATTTAAAAAAACTTTAAAAGAGTTATCACAAAAAAGAGGAAGAGGTACAGAACTTGTTTCAGTATATATCCCTCCTGACAAACAGCTCAGTGATGTCGGTAAACATATGAGGGATGAACTTGGGCAGAGTGCTAACATCAAGAGTAAACAAACCAAAAAGAATGTTCAGTCAGCTATTGAGGTTATTTTGCAAAGCATACGTTTATACAAACAACCTCCGGAAAATGGTATTGTATTATTTGTTGGTATGATTCCTAAAGGTGGTCCTGGTACTGAAAAGATGGAAAAATATATTTTGGAGCCACCTGAACCGGTTACAACTTACTGGTATAAATGTAATAATGAATTTTTCTTAGAACCTCTTGAATACATGATTGAGGAAAGGGACACTTATGGTTTGGCAGTAGTCGACAGAAAAGAAGCTACTATTGCAACATTAAAAGGTAAAAAAATTACTCTTGTCGGTCATTTGACCAGTGGTGTTCCAGGAAAACATAAGGCAGGGGGACAATCACAAAGAAGGTTTGACCGTGTAATTGAGGATGAAGCTCGTGAATTCTTGAAACGTATTGCTAGGCGTATCAATGATGAATTTTTACCATTAAAAGATGATTTGAAAGCGGTTGTTATTGGTGGACCGGGTTTTACTAAAAATGATTTGGTTGATGCGGATTATATCCAATATGAGATTAAGGATAAAATCATTGCAACTGTTGATACTTCCTACACTGGTGAATTTGGTATTCGTGAAGTTATAAATAAATCAACTGATCTTTTAAATGAATTGGATGTTATCCATGAAAAAGAAGTTATTCAAAAGTTTTTGGGTGAACTTAGAAAAGATGATGGTTTGTATTCCTATGGTGAAGAGGAAGTTAGAAACAACTTGATTATTGGTGCTGTTGATACTTTGCTCTTATCCGAAGATTTGGATTCAATGCGTAAAACTTTCAAATGTGGAAGCTGTGGTTTTGAAAAAGGAATCACTGTTAAAAATCAATCTGAAGCAGATTCACTTGAAGAACGTTGTCCTAATTGTAATGAATTGCTTAAAGAAGATTCTTCTGAGCTTTTAGTTGATGATTTTGTTGAAATGGCTGAAGAAATGAATACGTCTGTTGAGTTTATTTCTACTGAAACTGAAGAAGGAATGCAACTTTACCGTGCTTTTGGTGGTATTGGGGCAATTTTAAGATACTATGTAGGACACTAGGATTTTTATAATCCTTTACTTTTTTTTTATTTTGTTTTTGGTTTTTTTGTGTAATTTTTTTTGTTTTTTTTCTAGTCGGACATATACTTCCACCGTTTTGTGTTTTTTTCTAGTCGGACATATACTTCCACCCAATTTTGTTTAATTTAATTAATAATTTTATAAACAATGATTATTATTTTTCAGAATTTTATATTATTATTTATATTTTATTTGATTTTTTATATTTTTGTTTATAAAATAACTATTTTTACTAAATATTGTATCTTATTATAATAAAACTTCTATAATTTTATATAAATTTTTTTAAATTTAATATTTATTTGTCTAATAAAATTATTAATATAATTAATTATATTCGATTTTTTTTAAAAAAATTGAAAACTATTAAATATAAGAAGGTACAAAAAATTAATTGTCATATCAAAATAATATTTGATAATGAATATTGGAGGAATAATTTTGTCATACGTAGACGATGTAATTGAAACTATTATTGAACAAAACCCTTCCGAACCAGAATTCCATCAAGCTGTACGCGAAGTATTGGAATCCTTAAGGGTTGTTATTGAAGAAAATGAAGAAGAATTTAAGAAAAATGCACTTCTTGAAAGATTAACCAATCCTGAAAGACAATTCAAATTCCGTGTCCCATGGGTAGATGACAACGGACAAGTGCAAGTAAACACAGGATACCGTGTCCAATTCAATTCAGCTATTGGACCATACAAAGGAGGATTACGTTTCCACCCTTCAGTAAACCTCGGTATTATTAAATTTTTAGGATTTGAACAAATCTTCAAAAACTCATTAACCGGACTTCCAATCGGTGGAGGAAAAGGAGGATCAGACTTTGATCCTAAAGGAAAATCAGACAGAGAAATCATGGCATTCTGTCAAAGTTTCATGACCGAATTATGCAAATACATCGGAGCAGATACTGATGTGCCTGCTGGAGATATTGGTGTAGGTGGTCGTGAGATTGGATTCTTATTCGGTCAATATAAAAGAATTAGAGGATTATACGAAGGAGTATTAACTGGTAAAGGATTAACCTTCGGCGGATCTCTTGCAAGAACTGAAGCTACTGGATATGGATTATTATACTTCACCAATGCAATGTTAAAAGCAAACGATATTGATATTGCAGGTAAAACCATTGCAGTATCAGGTGCAGGTAATGTAGCTATTTATGCAATCGAAAAAGCACAGCAATTAGGTGGTAAACCTGTAACCTGTTCCGATTCAACCGGTTGGATTTATGATCCTGAAGGAATCGACGTTGAATTATTAAAAGAAGTAAAAGAAGTTAGAAGAGAAAGATTAACTGCTTATGCTGAAGCAAGAGAAAGTGCAGAATACCACGAAGGTAAAGGTGTATGGACAATTAAATGTGACATCGCATTACCATGCGCAACCCAAAACGAATTATTATTGGATGATGCAAAAGCATTAGTTGAAAATGGTGTTTTAGCTGTAGCTGAAGGAGCAAATATGCCTACTTCAATTGAAGCAACCGAATACTTACAAGAAAATGATGTATTATTCGCACCAGGTAAAGCTTCAAACGCTGGTGGAGTAGCTACTTCCGCTTTAGAAATGTCACAAAACTCACAAAGATTATCCTGGACCTTTGAAGAAGTTGACTCTAAACTTCAAGCTATTATGGAAAACATCTTTGCAAATGCTGCAGCTGCTGCTGAAGAATATGGAATGGATAAAAACTATGTAGCAGGAGCAAACATTGCAGGATTCCAAAAAGTTGTTGAAGCAATGAACGCACAAGGAATTGTGTAAATTTATTTTTAAGAGTTTTTAACTCTTATTTTTTTATTATTTTCATCGTTTTTGAAGAGAGTTTATTACATTGATTTTTTTGGCTGAAAGTAGAGTGTTTTTTGTGTTAATGTGTTTTTGTGCAAAATCAATGTTCCCAAATTTTTATTGATCTTCAAAATATATTCTCTGTTGGAATAACTTTAATTTTTATTTAAGTTATGAATAGTTATTCTCTTAGTGAATAACTTTTATACTTATTCTAATAGTGAATAATTATTCTCTTAATGAATAATTTTATATATTATTTAAGGTTATATAATAGTGAGGAGTAAATATGATACCCTGGGGGACTAGAGAAAATCTTCGTGAAGATGAATTTTACAACAGAATTGCAGAAATAGATAATCTTAAAAGTCTTTTACAAACAACATCTAATGGCAATGCACCACAAATTTTATTAACTGGTCTTCGAGGTGTTGGAAAGACAGTTTTTCTTAAAAAAATTAAAAAAGAATTAGATAATGATTATTTAGTGGTATACATTAATTTTTCTAAGGCAGAATGTTATCAAAAAAGAAACATGTCTGTAATGGGATTAATGGAATTTTTCTTTAAGGAATTTTTAATTGAAGCAAAAAACAAGAATCTAAACACATTGGATAAAAGAATTGAGAAATACTTTAAAGTAAATGATTTTAAAATCAAGGAGTTCATTCAACTTGATAAGTTCCCAATACCTGTTTTTGGCAGTGAGACTAATGTTGAAAAATTAATGGATTTTGTTTTAACATTGCCTGAAAAAATTCATGAAAGCAATTCTGATAAAATAAAAGGTGTTTTGATTTTCATTGATGAATTTCAAATCATTAAGGAATTGGACGATTATAAGGAATCATTCTTATGGAAATTAAGAAGTTATATTCAAAATCAAAATTATGTGTCCTATGTTTTTTCCGGATCAATGAGTATGCAGGATGAATTAATTTCTGAAATTGCAAGCCAAAGAGGTGCATTTGGAGGTAGAATGCTTACAATCAACATATCTCCATTCAGTAAGGAAACTGTTAAATCATATCTAACGCAAGAGGTTCCGAATTTAAAATTTTCCGACGAGGGATTTGACAGGTTTTTTAAATGCACTTCGGGGATTCCTGCATATGTCAATATTTTTGCAACATTGCTTCCGAAAGACATTGAACTAGATGAAAATCTTGTAAAATCAGAATTTGAAGATAAAATTGAAGTCATTAACACTCATTTAATTGTAATGTGGGATAAATTAACATTGCGTGAACAATACATTATAATATCTTTAATAGATGGGCCTTTAAAAAGAAACGAAATTGCAAAAACACTAAATGTTACTACTGGTTCTATCAGTAAACCATTAGTTAATCTCCAACATCAAGAATTAATGATTTTGGATAATAATCTCTATTATTTGTCTGAACCAATACTTAAAAGATGGTTAGAATTGGAATATGAGAAAAATGGAACATATCCATTTAGATTAGATTAATATTATCTAAAAAGTTGACGGTATCGCCCAATTCCTACATAGAAATCGTATAGATTTCCTTGTTTATTTTTTTGTTTTTAACTCTTATTTTTTTATTTCGCCATTGGAACTTTTCTGAATCAGTATATTAATTGTTTTTTAAACTTAACTTCAATCAAGTTAAGCAAATTGTAAATTTGACAATGAAAAAGTTAAATTTAATGTCTATTGCTTTGAAAACATATCTTTTGAACACATATTCTGAATCAAAGTGGTTGAATCTTCATTCATATGCATCGTTTTACTGGTCATGGTCAATGCTTGTAAAGTCCTTTTTATCCAGAAACAGAGTCCCATATTTTAATGCCCGAATTATTCATTTAAATCTATCATAATAGCTTTTTCATGATCATATAACTCTTTGACATAATTTAAAGTTAATGCAATAATCTTCTCCTTATCATTCAAATTTTCATCAACATCACTATCTTTATCAATAATGTCTGTTAAATTATTTTTCAATTCATCTGAAACAATATTAACATCGAGGTAACTCAATATAAAATTACAGATGTCTGTTATTTTAATCTGTAAATAATATAATTCACGATTTTCATCAGTGACTTCAATATTTTCACGAATGATATTTGTCACGACGAGTAAAGTGGTTTTATTAACAAATCTTCCTCTGCATTTTTCCTTTATTAAATCAAATGATTTCAGATTTAATCTGCAGCATTCTCTTAAATTGTTTTCAGTTTCTATTTCAACGGAGTATGGCATGAATTTGAAGTTGAACAATGATACTACGCATACTCCAATTGTTACCCATAATATTTTTAATTCAATAGCTTCTTGGGGCGAAATATAGATTAACGCAGCCATTAAAGACATTATTGTTGTAGATGTCGTTAAAATGAATTTGTCTTCACTCTTCAAGGCCATGACGAAAATACAGACAACCATTACCATAAGCGGTGCTGCTTGAGATATTGGGATGTAGTGCATCAAGACATTAATTACTGCAAATATGAACGCTCCTAAATATGTTCCCTTAATACGTGCCTTCGCAGTGTATGCCAAATCGTTAATGTAAGGCATCATCAGGGGAATTGTGATAAAATATAACCATTTGCTGAATGGCAAGTTGAACATTAATGTCAATAATTGCCAAATAAACATTATAAAAGCCATTTTAAATGCAAATATGAATTTGGGAGATTTGAAAGTAATCTGGCTTTTAATGATTGGTTTCAACAATGTTTTTACGGTATTTCTATCAGGAATATTTTCATCAGCATCAAGGTCATTGTTTACTTCATTTGCAATAATCTCTAAGTTCAACAGAATCAAAGCCATATCCTTTGTCTTTAATTCAATACCTTGAAAAATATCATCGGGATTAATTTTCTTGATTTTAGATAGGGTATCTTTTGTATACATTAATTCGTTTTCTGTTAGATTTTTAGTGGAGATTATATGTCCTATATATTGAAATGACTTCACTACATTTAAAACAGATTGGTGGGTTTTTGTTGGAAAATATTTGTATTCAAACTTATTGTAAATAGCTGAATAGAATCCATTGGCTGTTTTGAAGCTATTGGATGAAACCTCTTTTCCTGCCAATTTCAAGTCGATTGCTTTGTTCAATTCATCAATCAGATTGGATATTGTAGTTTTAGTTAATTTATAATCTTTTTTCTTATTGACTATTATATTCAATCCCACAATAAAGACTGCTCCGAATGCCAATGACAGCAGTCTCATAGGCAACAGTTCAATATCTATAGGAATTCCCACCATCATGAAATAGCACATAAGATAAGGTATATAAACATCAGTTCCGAATAGGTTATGTGATGTAAAAGTGGTTCCAAACACCACAATGAACGTAAATATGCATCCCCATATTGTCAAAGGATTGTTTAAATAAGAGGCAATCCCTAAAATCAACAGCAATGACAGTACTTTGATAAAAGAAGTCTTAGGTTTGAACGATAAGTCATTGCCCAAACTCATGAATGCTGCCAATACCATTATTAATCCAATAACTGCGTTTTTGCTTCCAAAAACTATCATGTATAATGCCATGAATGAAAACATTGCAAGAAACATGATGAGTTTTGGCTTTAAAGATTGAATCATAATTTTCCAATAATAAAGTTTTTTTAATAATACCTTTAAATAATGCAAGTAATAAGTATTTCCATTTATAAAACGGGATTTTCGTATTTTTCTTAATTATTATTTCTTTTGTCGTTTTGAAAATTTTTTAAATAATACATTTAAATACTATAACCAAGTTAAAATATATTAAATACTTTTTTTAAGGTCATATTATGGGAAATAAGTTAGTGCGTGGTAGTTTAATTATTTTTGTTGGTAATATAATTTTCCGTATCGGAGGTTATCTGTATCGTTTTTTAATGGCCACACTTTTAGGTCCGGTAAACAATGGTATTTTAGGAACTACCATGTCATTTCAAGGAATATTTCAGACATTGGCAGCGGGGGGACTTCCGCCTGCAATATCTAAATACATTGCTGAATATAATGCCGTTGAAGACTATAATATGGCTCGCCAGACAATTTATACCGCTTTAAAAATCATGGTATTTCTGGGTTTATCCTTGGGATTTTTGATGATTTTTGTCATTGCCCCATTTATTGCTAATAATTTTATGCATAAGCCTGAGGTTATGGTTCCACTGCAGATCATTGGTTTGATTACTCCATTCAGTGTTATTATGGGAGCATTTAGGGGGGCATTTCAGGGAGTCTATAAAATGGAGTATATAGTTTATTCCCGTGCTATTGAACAGTTGGCAATGATTTTATTCGCTACTGCGTTTGTTTTGATAGGATTTTCAGTTGTTGGTGCATTATGGGGTACTGTCATCGGATATTCTCTTTCCGCTGTTTCCTGTGTGGTCATATTTAAATTATATATGGGACAATATATTCCTCAACCTAGTGATGATTTTGAATTTTCATTGCGTGATGAGCTTAAACTTGGTGCAATGCTGGTTAAATTTTCCATTCCTGTAATTATTACTGCAATTGCTGAAATGCTCATTTATAATATTTGTACAATTATTATGGGTAAATTTCTGACATTGGCGGATATTGGTTTTTTCACAGCTGCAGATCCTATTGCGAGATTACCTTTGATGATTTCCATTTCTATTGCAACTACTATTTTGCCCGCCTCTTCTGAAGCATTCAAGGTTAATGATATTGATTCTCTTCAAAAATATGTTGGCGAAGCTTATAAGATATCTATGTTATTTGTTATTCCTATGTGTATTGGACTTGCATTGTTTGCAGTTCCTACATTGCAGCTCTTATACTTCAAAAATCCTGATTATGTTGCGGGAGCTTCAGCATTAGCAATACTGTCTATTGGAATGACATTTTATTCAATATTTTCCATATCCACAAGTATTGTTCAGGGTGTTGGAAATCCTAGAATTCCTATGTATATTTTGATTTTTGGTTCTGTTGTCACAGCCGCTCTCTGCTGGATATTTGTTCCATATTTGGGTATTGCCGGAGGTGCGACTGCTACAACCATTGCTTGTTTCTGCATGATGGTTCCATGTATGTATTTTGTATTTAAACTAACTAAAACCAAAGCACCTAAACTTCCTATTGCTAAGATTGTGGCAGCTGCTTTAATCATGGGTTTGGTTGGATTTTTCATTCCAAAAACTCCTTTATTTTTGTTTCCTGGCATTATCATTTGCATAATTGTATATTTCTTTGCATTAATCTTGGTTAAATTTTTCACACAAGAAGATATTCTAACTTTAAGGGAATACTCATTAAAATTAGGCCCATTATCCAAAGTCGTTAATAAAATTTTGAATTTTGTTGAGAGATTGGAGTTTAGAAAGTAATATTGATGTGATATCTTGACAAAAAATACATTAAAAAGAAATGATTTGCTTTTTTCATTATGTGGGTTGAATTGCAGTTTGTGTCTTTCATTCATTCGTGGAAACTGTACCGGATGTCAGGAGGGAAGTTCCTGTGCATTAATATGTGGAATAGCACCATGTAGCATTGAGCATGGAAACATTGACTATTGTTTTGAATGTGGGGAGTATCCATGCTCCAAGTATGATGGAATAGATAAGCGTGATTCCCTAATTTCACACAAAAATCAATTAAAAGACATGCAAAAGGCAAAAACAATTGGCATTGAAAAGTATCATGAAGAACAACTGGAAAAAAAGAAGATTCTTAATAAGTTTCTGTCTGATTATGATGCTGGTCACAGGGATGTTTTTTTCGCTCTTGCCGTTAATTTGCTTGAACTTGATGATTTAAAGAAAGTATTAAAAGAATGTGATGAATCAACTATTAATATGAATTTGGATGAAAAATCACAATTCATAAAAGAAAAGTTAATTCATTGTGGTGAAAAAAGAAATATTGAACTTAAATTACGTAAATAATTTAAATTCATTCTAAAAATGATGCTAATTTTTCCATATATTCTCCTTTCTTAACTTCTTTTGTTGTTAATGATAGTGTTTTCAATGGTGATTTTCCAACAAAGTCTTCCATCTGTTTAAAAGCTGATTCAAAACCGCTTGAACCTGCAGTAACAAAAAATTTTACATTGTTGAATTTACCTTCGTTTTGTTTGATGTATGAAATCATAGGGTTTGCGGCTTTTCCTGCCCATACCGGAACTCCAAGATATACCATATCATAATTTGACGGATCATACTTTAAATCTCCGATTTTAATGATTTTTGCAGTCATGCCGTCTTTACCTGCACGTGCATAACCTATTTTTCCATCATATTTTACTTCAGATATTATTTCTTCACTATCTGCATTTAATCTGTTTGCTATTTCATCAGCCACTTTTTTTGTTATGTCTGTTCTGGAATAATATGCTACTAAAATGCTCATAATAATCACTCTTTATATAAAATATGATGTATAATATTAATTAAATATTGAGGTGATATTATGGCAGATAAGATTGCACTGGCACCATGTAATGGCATGAGTCCTAACGGTTTGGTTTCACGTGTCGCCGTGGGGGATTGTCGGGAGGAACATGATGATGTAATATCCATATGTATGGGTTCAACTTCAGCGGATATTGATGGAAAAAATAATGAAATGCTTAAAAAATACCCTATTATTGCAGTCAATGGCTGCGATGGTGCATGCGTAAATAAGATTCTAGAAAATAAGGGCATTAATGTCTTTAAAACTGTTGCAGTTGTTGATGTTTTAAAGGATTTTGGCGTTTCAAGTAAAGATCCTTTCAGATTGGATAGTGAAGGCGAAGAATGTGTTAAAATAATTAAAAATAAATTGGATGAAAAAATTAATGAAATTAAGGATTATTGATTTTATTTTTATTTCAAAATGGATTTTTTTCCAGTTACTAGAATATTCTAGTAATGGATTTAATAACATATTAATAACAATATTTATATTATTGCAACAATAAATTTCATATTATGGCAAAAGATGACAGGAGTCCATTAAATCCATTCACTGGACGTAAACATTATGACAAAGTTAATGATGATCAATTTTTAGCAGAATGCTATCGTGAATATTATGCTATTATTAACAAAGCTCAAATTATAGATAATACGCCTGAAGGTCAATTAATTTATAATGTTGCAACCAATTTAATTAAGGCAGTTTATAATTATCTGTCTTCAATTGGAAGACTTGACTATGTTGAAGATTATTATGATTGGGAATTTCATTTGCTTTTAGATAATACTGTAAATGCATTCTGTATTCCTGGAGGTAAGATTGCAGTATTTTCTGGAATTTTATCTGTTGCCAATAGTGAAGAGGAATTGGCTTTTATTTTAGGTCATGAAATGGCTCATGCATTGCTTGACCACACAAGAACAAGAGCCAGTGCTCAAAATACAAAAGATACACTGACCACTGTCTCATGGTTCGGCAGTTTTGCTTTTGATTTAATTGGTATGGGAGAGATAGGTGGCCTTACAAGAGCTGCCGTTAATGGTGTGGATATTGGTTCTCAGTTTTTACTATTGAATCCATGGGGAAGAGACCAGGAACTTGAAGCAGACAGATTAGGTATGTTAATTATTCATTGGGCAGGCTATGATATCACGGGCGTTCCTGCATTCTGGCAGAAAATGAGCGGTCAGAATGCCAACAACTTTGATTTTTTTTCAACACATCCTGCAGATGATAAAAGAATTGCTGTCATGAGGTCTTTAGTGGATGAAATTGAAGATGGCATTGATTATTCAAGGCCTGTGTTGGCAGATCGTCCTGATGCCAATTATGCTCCTAAAGTCGAAAACACTTCAATGAAGGCCTGTAAAAATTGTGGGCATAAAGAATATGAAGATGCGGTATTCTGTACTAATTGCGGGTCTAAATTTGATAGTCATCTGTTTTGTCCAAATTGTGGTGTAAACATTAGTGAAAGTGATCAATTTTGCACTTCATGCGGTTTTAAATTACATGATGACAAGTCAAAATGTCCTAACTGTGGTCAGATAGTAACACAAGGAGATGTTTTTTGTACTAATTGTGGTAACAGACTCCAATAGATAATTTTATTAATTTTTTCAACGAAAGATATTGTTGATGAATATTATAAAAAAAATACCTGTTCCAGTTTCTGGATTGATTTTAGCTATTTTATCTTTAGGAAATCTTTTGGCGGTTTATAATTCAAATATCAGGTTAATTTGTGGAATAATTGGTATTTTATTGATTTTATTACTTGTTTTAAAGTTAGTTTTTTATCCGGAGGAAATTAAAAAAGACCTGTCCAATCCAGTAATTCTGTCAAATTCCGGAACTTTTTCCATGGCTTTGATGATTTTATCTACATACCTTAATCAATTTAATGGCACTTTGGCATTAAGTGTTTGGATTTTGGGTGTAGCTTTACATATTCTATTGATTGTTTGGTTTACTTATCGTTATATTATATGTAAATTTGATATAAATGTGGTCTATCCCAGTTGGTGGATAGTCTTTATTGGAATAACTATGGGTGCTATTACTGCACATGTTCATGGCCTTAATGAAATCGGATTTTACTTTTTCATATTCGGTTTTGTTGCAATGATTGTTACATTGCCTTTAGTGGTTTATAGATATTTGAAGTATCCGAATAAGCTGGATCAAAATAAGCCATTAATCTGTATTTTCACAGCTATTTTCAGTATATTGATTGTGGGATATACAAATTCTGCAAATGTTATTTCTATGGAATTTTTACTTGGATTATACTTGACTGCTTTTGTGTTTTTCATATTTGCATTGATAAAAGTAATAGAGTATCGGAATTTGGATTTTTATCCAAGTTATTCTGCATTCACTTTTCCATTTGTTATAACTGCAATTGCATCAACAGAAGTTTCTAAAATTATAAATTATGATTCTTTAAATATTCTTATTTTAATCCAAACAATAATTGCTGTTATTTTGGTGGTTTATGTATCATATAATTATTTAAAATTTTTACTCGATTGATGTAATTTTTATATGACTATAATATTTATATACTAATCATGACATAGTAATTAATGAAAATTAAAAAAATCCATATTTTTTTTAATTATTCGTGTGCGAAATTTTGATTTGGATTTGTAGATTTTCTACTTTTCTAAATTATTATCTTTTTTTCTCAAATATTATACCTATTTTAATCTAGTTTTTGCATGCAATAAATTTTGACTTATTTAATGGAATATTGTTTAAAATAATCATTTTTAACAAAATAAATCGGGATATGTGCAAATGAGTTAAAGAAATATTTGTGTCATATATTGGGTGATGAATTTTGGTGTTTATATTATGGTTGAAGTATAAATCTTACTAAATAAACTTTTAAATCACCATTTTTTGGCTGATTTTTTAAATAAAAATAAGGGATTTTAATT
>Ga0256405_10010135_pt1 | contig 12577 bp, 9 predicted proteins | sample RumenRJG_02DNA_FD_189096 | JGI IMG/M metagenome (GOLD analysis project Ga0256405, IMG submission 189096) | Bovine rumen microbial communities from Lethbridge, Alberta, Canada - RJG_02 | ecosystem: Host-associated > Mammals > Digestive system > Stomach > Rumen | place: Canada: Alberta | collected...
TGAATACACCCGAGGTTGTTAAACTCCCTAATAGGAGCTAACACCTCTAGATGAAGATAGGTCTTAAGTAGCAATATTTAAGGTCTGATCTTCGAAGCCTCTCCCTTTAGGGAGAGGTTATTCACTCAGCGTGCTATAAACTCATACAATGCAATTTTAGATAAGGCTTTAGAACTCAAAGGTTTAGATACTGGAATTATCCGTGTGGGTACCATCTCAAGTATTACAGTGCATTGGATGCCAAAACTCATAAAAGGCTTTCAAAAACTCTATCCAAAGGTGCAGTTTCTTTTCCATCAAGGAGATTATTCATCAATTCCACAGTGGATTAACGAAGGCTCAATTGATTTTGGTTTTGTAAATCCTATTGCTTGCCCTGATCTTATGACCATACCTATAAAAGATGGTGAGTTTATGGCGGTAGTTCCTCCAAAGCACAAGTTGGCATCTAAGGATAAAGTAAGTCTTAAAGATTTAACCTATGATCCATATATCTTGCTAGAAGAAGGCCACTACTCCGAGCCTTTAAAAGCTTTTGAAAAAGAAAAGCTTAAACCAAAGATTAAATACACTGTCCATGATGATTACGCAATTATGACTATGATTGAGCAAGGGCTAGGCATTGGAATCCTAGCTAAGCTTGTTTTAAATCGTACTAATTACGATATTAAGGTTTTGCCAATAGAGCCTCCTATATACAGACATTTAGCAGTTGGGGTTAAAGAGTGGGGACAGCTACCTATTGCAAGTAAGATCTTTATTGAGTACATGCAAAAGCATGTTAATGAGCTTGATTAGATCTAGTTTTGGCACAGAGAAATATATAAAAACAAGATTGCAAAAGGTAATTTACAGCTCAAATTTTCAAAGTCACTAACATAATCACTTACATTTTCTTGAAAAAATTGTGCAAATAAGTGAAAATCACTTGTAAAGCCTTTGATTTTTCAATGCTTTAAAACTTGGCACAGAAATTGATACATAACTATCAAGTAAAAAGATAAAGTCATTAAATTGACTATAGAGGTAGTTATGAGTATGTCAATTACAGGTTTAGGTCCAAATACATCAATGTTAGCTCAGTTACAGAAAATGCAGCAACAAATGCGCATGATGACTGAACAGCAACATGGATTACGTCAAGACTTACAACAGAATGTAAATAAGTCTCCTGTAGATAATGGACTTAAAGCCAATAGCCAAGTAAATGGCATCAATGAAGTAAAAGATAATGCTCCTGTAGATAACGTAGGTGCATTTGCTAATATGTTAAATCAAGCTTTTGAAACAGTTAATAATTTACAAAACGACTCTACAAATAAACAGACTCGTTTTGATTTAGGTGACAGATCAATGACACTATCAGATGTCATGATTGCGTCTCAAAAGGCAAGCATCTCTTTTGATGCCACCATTCAAGTTAGAAATAAGATGCTTGAAGCCTATAGAACAATTTCTCAGATGCAGATTTAATCTGACATCTTTTTGATGAGGTTACACCATGGCCGACAACGAGTTTCCGGTAGCACCTAATCCTAATAATGAACAAGGTGAGACCAGCCAGGCTCTGACTACAACTGAAAATAATCAGCCTACCTCTACTGATGTAGCAGTAGCTACCCCTGAAGTAGATGCATCTTCTGATGATACAGAATCAAAAGCATCTTGGTTTAAATCCTTCTTCCAAGACGGTGAGATTGTTCATCGTCTAATTATCTTAGGCTTTTTAGTCATTTTTGTGGCTGCAATTATTTTTGCGGTTATTTCTTTTACAAGCCCAAGTAAAGCTCCTGAAACTCAAAGAAAACTAGGCCAATACTCAACCGATGAAATTGGCGCAGTTTTAGATTTCTTAGAAAATGACGGTTATAAGTATAAGTTAACCGGTAACAATACCATTGTAGTTGATGCAGCTGATTATGGTGAAATTACTGAGCAAATGCTTCGTAAGGGTATTGCACTTCCTCAGGAGAAAACTGATGAAGGTGATAACATCATTATGTCAGACACTGGCTTTGGTGTGTCACAGCGTATGGAAAACGAGCGTATCAAGCATGGCCGTGAGGTTCAGCTTGCTCGTGCTATTGAAAGAATTGATGGCATTCACCATGCTACCGTTCTTTTAGCAATTCCAAAGGATAATGTCTTTGCCCGTGAAAAGAGTCGTCCAAGTGCTGCCGTTGTTGTTACTTTAAAGCAAAACGCCTATCTAACTCCTGAGAATGTAAACTCAATTCGTTTCTTAGTTGCATCATCTGTGCATAACTTAATGAGTAAGGATGTAACAGTAACTGATCAAAACGGCCGTCAATTAAGTGCCGAGGTTAAAGGCGATAGCGCTGAGAGCAAAATTCAAAAGGAATTTGAGCTAAGAACCATGCGTGAGGCTCAATACCGTGATAAGTTAGACTCTATCTTAACCCCAATGCTAGGTTTAGGTAATTACTCAGCAGAAGTTGATGTTACCTTAGATACTACCGTTCAAGAAGAAACTTCTCAGTTATATAACCCAGATTCACAAGCTGTACGTTCTGAGACTTTAAAAGAAGCCTCAGGTAATGATGAAAAGACCAATCCTTACGGAGTACCTGGCTCTTTATCTAATCAGCCACCTGCTAATGCTGCAATTCCTCAGCAGCTTAAAAATGGTACTGCAACTGCTGATAAGAGTACCTCTGATAACAAAAAAGAGTCTCGTGAAGCAGTTCGTAACTATGAAGTTGATACCACAGTGCGTCACACCGTTCGTCCATCAAATGTGGTACAGCGTTTAACTGTATCGGTTGCTGTTGATTACGTTCGTTCACTTGATAAAGACGGCATGGTAGTTTACAACCCACGCAGTCAAAGTGATTTAGATAAGATTGCTGATCTTGTACGTGGTGGTTTAGGTTTAAATGATGCGCGTGGTGACTTTGTGAAAGTTGAGACTGTGTCATTCCCTCATGGTGATGTAAAGCCTCCAGTTCCATGGTATGAGCAAGAGTTCTTCTACCGCATGATGCGTATCGGTGGTTCTGTAATCATCGTTCTAATTATCATCATCTTTGTAATTAGACCTCTACTTAACAAGCTATTACACAAGGATGAAAGCGAGCTTAACCCTGAGATTGATCAAGATGAGCTTGATTCTCAGTCAGCTTTAGATGGCTATGATGATTTCAACTTGATTGCTAAGAATAAAGAGCTTGCCGATCAGGTATACACCATTAACCATGAAGGTGGTATTGAGTTACCAAACCTACGTAAAGAAGCTGATCTATTAAAGGCTGTAAGAACCTTAGCTTCAAACGAGCCTCAGCTTACTGCTGAAGTTATTAAAGATTGGCTTGAAGAAGATTTCAAAGAGAAAGCTTAGGAGTTTTTTAGGAGATTAAAAATGTCAGATGATGCTAATACCTTAACTCCGGTAGCGCCTGCAAATCCAGCTAATACTGCTGCAAATGCTGCAGGTATGAGTAATACTGTTCTAGAGCTTACAGAAGATGAAAAGCAAGCTTTAGAAAACATGACTGGTATGGATAAGGCAGTGTTGTTAATGCTGTCTTTATCAGAAGAAGATGCTGCTCAAATTTTCAAAAACCTAGAGCCAAAGCAAGTGCAAAAGCTAGGTATTAGAATGTCTGAGATGGCAAGCTTTACTCAAGATCAAGTAAACGCAGTGCACAAGCACTTTCTAAAGGATGTAACTAAGCATTCAAACTTAGGTCTTGGCAATTCAGATTTCGTACGTCATGCTCTAGTTTCTGCTTTAGGTGCTGAAAAGGCTAATAACTTAATTGAGCAGATTTCATTAGGTACTGGTTCTCGTGGTCTTGATTCACTTAAGTGGATGGATGCTCGTCAAGTTGCAACTATCATTCAGCATGAGCACCCTCAGATCCAAACCATTGTTTTATCTTACCTAGAGCCAGAGCAGTCTGCTGAGATTTTAAGTCAGTTCCCAGAGGCAGTACGCTTAGACTTAATCATGCGTATTGCAACTTTAGAGGAAGTACAGCCTGCTGCTTTGCAAGAATTAAACGAGATCATGGAAAAGCAATTTGCTGGTGCTGCTGGTTCTCAGTCAGCTAAGATTGGTGGCTTAAAGAGTGCTGCTGATATTATGAACTACTTAGATAGCTCAACAGAGAATCAGTTAATGAATGCAATTCAGTCACAAGATAAGGAAATTGGTAACCAAATTCAAGATTTAATGTTCGTATTCGAGAACTTAAATGCTGTAGACGATCGTTCAATTCAGACCTTGTTACGTGATGTTCCACCTGATGTTTTACAAAAGGCTTTAAAAGGCGCCGACGATGGCCTAAAAGAGAAGTTCTTCAAGAACATGTCATCTCGTGCATCAGCATCACTACGTGAGGATTTAGCTTCAATGGGTCCTACTAAGTTATCTGATGTAGAGGCTGCTCAAAAGGAAATTCTTACTATTGCAAGAAAGCTTGCCGACAGTGGCGCTATCATGTTAAATCGTGGTGGTGGCGGTGGCGACTTCGTTTAGTTGTTGCACTCTTAAGTGAGAGTACCATCCACCTAAGAATTGCTGTATATCATCAACATGAGGCCTTTAGTAGTAATGCTTTAAGGCCTTTTGCGTAAAAATTAAAAGTTAAATAAAGAGTAGATCCAATTATGATGGAAGATGATTTTTTCCCAGATTCTAATTCAGGAGCTGAGACAGTTGAGACACATAAAACTGATGTCTACGATCCACGTAAGGTTGATAAACGTTACAACCGTAAGGTATCTACTGTAACTAAAGCAGAGGCTAATCCCCACTATAGGGTAAAAACTTGGCCTACTTTATCTGACGAAGATGAAGATATCGATCAAACTAATGCTTTAGGTATTAGGGTAGGCTTTTTTGAGCAGCAAAGACAAAATCTAAAAGCTGCGATGAAATTAAGAGAAGAGATGGCGCAAAAGGCAGCCATTCTTGAAGCTCAAAAAATCTTAGAAGAAGAGCAAAATACCCCAACTGAAGATGAAAATGGCGTTCATGGCATTTCTTTAGAAGAGCTTGAGAAGATAAGACAAGATGCTTATAACGAAGGCTTTAATCAAGGCCATGAAGAAGGACTGCAAAAAGGCTTAGAAGAAGGTTTAGCTCAAGGTCATCAAGATGGCTTTAATCAAGGTTTAGAGCAGGGCACTAAAGAAGGCTATGACAAAGGCATGCTTCAAGGTAGTGAAGATGGCTTTTTAAAAGGTCATAGTGAAGGTTTAGACTCTGGTCAAAAGGTAGTATTAGAGCAAGCTGAGAGATTTAGATTTTTAGCTGACAGTCTTGCTAACCCTTTACGTGAGGTAGATCGTGATGTTACTGATGAGCTAACCTACATGGTCTCAAGACTTGTTAAAGTCATTACCAAAAAAGAAATAGCTGGTAACAGCGAGTTTTTAAAAGAGACTGTTGAAAAGGCAGTTTCAATCCTTCCAAACGCTAAAAAGGGAGCTACCATTTTATTAAATCCTGATGATTTAGTAGTAATTGAAACTGTAATTGGTAAAGAGTACATGCTCTCTCAACATTGGGATTTAAAGGCAGATGAAACTTTGGAGATGGGAGACATCAAAGTTGTCAATGAAGAGTGCGAGATTAACTGGAAACTAGATGACCGTATTGACTCTTTATTAGAAGACTTCTTATCTCAAGCTTATAACAGCTCACAAAAAGCTTTGCATGAGAGTATTGAAGGTTGCCCTGAATTCGATGAGACTCCTAAAAAGATCTTAGCACCTCGTAATCTAGACGATTTAGCACCTGCTTTTAAAGAACAGATGGTAGAAGAACAACCTATTCAAGAAGAGTTACCACAAGAGCAAATAGATCCAAATATAGAGCCTCAAGAGGTTGCACCAGTGCGTAATGCTCAAGATGATTATGCAGCTCAGCAAGCTGCAGCTAAAGCTATGTTTGAACAAAGCATGCAAAATCCTCAAGGCAACTAGGTGTTATCATGAGTAACCTCTTAAATCGTCTTCAATCTATAAATCTTCCTAAAAGTGAAGGTGAACCTGTAATTTGCGGAAGATTAACCCGCGTAGTAGGTCTTACCTTAGAAGCTGTGGGTATTAAAGTACCTGTAGGTCAGCGTTGTAGAATTGATACCGCAACAGGTCCTATGATTGCAGAAGTTGTTGGCTTTTCAGGTACTACTACCTTTTTAATGCCAACTACTGAAATTATCGATGTGCAAAATGGTGATCTTGTAACTCCAATTTCTGGCACTGATAACTATCCATATGGTCTACATCTTTTAGGCCGTGTGGTTGATGGTATGGGCAATCCTATTGACGGTTTAGGTGAGTTTAAAGATCAAAAAACTTACTGGCATGCTAAAAAGTTAAATCCTATGGCTCGTCGTCCAATTAAAGAGCCATTAGATGTAGGTGTCAAAGCTATCAATGCTCTTTTAACTATCGGCCAAGGTCAGCGTATTGGTTTATTTGCAGGCTCTGGTGTAGGTAAGTCAGTTCTTTTAGGTATGATGACCCGTGGTACCACAGCTGATATTGTAGTCGTAGGTCTAATAGGTGAGCGTGGCCGTGAGGTTAAAGAGTTTATTGATGATATTTTAGGTCCTGAAGGTAGAGCTCGTTCTGTGGTTATTGCTGCCCCTGCGGACGCCTCTCCTTTAATGCGTTTAAAAGGTTGTGAGACTACCTTATCAATTGCTGAGTACTTCCGAGATCAAGGCTATAACGTTTTGTTAATGATTGACTCACTTACCCGTTATGCTATGGCTCAGCGTGAGATTGCTCTAGCAGTAGGTGAACCTCCTGCTACTAAAGGTTACCCTCCATCAGTATTTGCTAGACTTCCTGCTCTTGTAGAGCGCGCAGGTAACGGTGGTGAAGGTCAAGGCTCAATTACTGCTTTCTTTACCGTGTTAGTTGAAGGTGATGATCTGCAAGATCCAATTGCCGATTCTGCTCGTGCTATCTTAGACGGTCACATTGTGCTCTCTCGTGATTTAGCTGACTCTGGACATTTCCCAGCAATCGATGTTGAAAAGTCGGTCTCTCGTGTAATGCCTGCTGTTGTTACTCAAGAGCATATGATCATGGCGCGTACTATAAGACAGTGCATGGCTAAATACACCCAAACTAAAGAGTTAATTCAAATTGGTGCTTATCAAAAGGGAAGTGATCCATTAGTTGATCAAGCCATGATGATTAGACCTCATATTGATGAGTTTACGCAGCAAGGCATGAAGGAGATCGTCCCATTTAAGCAATCTTTAGATGGATTAAAATACCTCTCAATGCTTTTAATTAACGATGCTCAACAAAAGATGGATGCCATGACTGGTGCTAATAACCCAAGAGTTGCTGTCCCTCCTCCAGGACAGAGCCAACAATTACAAGCACAAAACGGTAGTGGCGGTGCCTCATTAAGACCTAGCCGTGGATAGCATTAAGTTTGTTTTTTCCTTTTTGTCAGTTTTACAGTAGTTTTACTTAGTTTATGAGTGACGATAAAGCCTTACATTTAGTTCTCGATTTAAGAGAGAAAGAAGAGCAAGACGCACTTGAAATGTGGGCTAATGCGAAAAATCAGGTGGCTAACTTTCAAAAACAAATTGAGCAATTAGAACAATTTGAAGCTATCTATCAAAACGAGATGGAAATTAAATCTCGCAATACTATTGATATGAATATGTACTTTTCATATCAAGCCTTTATTGATAAGTTATCAAAGATCAAACAAAGACAAGAATTAGGTTTAGTTCAATTACAAGAGCAAGAAGAGCGCGCTAAACAAAATTACCTTGAAAAGCAAAAACAAAGAAAGATCATCGAATCCTTACTCAAAAAACATCAATACGAGCGCATGGTCAAAGCTGCTAAGGCTGAGCAAAAACTTACTGATGATATTGTTAGCTCTAAAATGGCAAGGCGCTTGATGGAGAACAATGATAGGTAGTTGTTCTTTCGTGACTCTTTCTTTTAATCATTAACCTTCCCAATTTCTCTTTTTCATTTCCTTTCTCTTTACTAGATCTCTTTAAAATCACCCTAAATTGTTTAAAAAGTAACATTTAAATTATTAAATCTGATAAAAATATAACAAAGTATTGTTTAATAAAATGCAAATCTAACCTAAAAATTTTGATGTAATACACAAATCTGATTAGATTTAAACAAAATGTCTGTATTTGTATTGTTGTATTTGATACATTTTACTAAAGAATACTAATAAAGCCGATTTATATCGTATTTATACGATGTCGAGCTTATAACAACAAAATAATAATCTAGGAAAGAATCTTATGCTAAAACTAACCAAGGGAGCTATCAGTTTCTTAACTGCTCAATATCGTGCTATCTATAAGCGCGCTTATCTAAAAGGCTTAGCCTCTGTCTTTGCTTTAACTGTTGGTACTGTTCCAGCTGTTGCTCTAGCAAGTGAAATTACTAATAATGACTATCGTGAAGTGGACAATGGCCAAAGCTTAGATGTCTCAAAGATTGTTAATAATGGCACTTTAAAAATTAAAGGTGGTGCTAGTGTTAAAGCTGTTGACGTCAATGAGATCTGGGATGATGAGAATAATACCTTCACCGCAGGTACCACCAATCACGGCACTTTAATTATTGATGCTACAAGTGATAATAAAGCTACTGTTACAGGTTCTATTGATAATACTAATACCTTAATCACAAATGGCAGTGCACAGCTTAACGGCAGTATTAGAAATACTGGCAACATCTCTTTAAATGCAGCGGGTGGCGAGAGTACTGTAACTTTAAATACCATTTTAAATAAAGATGATAATGGACAGCGTGGCTCAATTACTGTAGGTCCTAATGTTAGTTTAGATGCTCAAAAATACATCAATAACTTTGCTGATTTAACTATCGCTAAAGGCGGTACTTTGCATTCTGACACTGACGATACTTACGTAACTAATAAGTCGAGCGGAGTCTTAAATGTAGAAGGTACTTTAGATACCAGAAAATTAGACAACCAAGGCGTGTTAAATATTGCTGATGGTTCCACTTTTAAAGTAGGTGATTTCATCTTTGGTAAAGGTGGTGTTGTAAATACCTCAGCAGATAAGTTCTATGTAAAAGCTGATGGTATTAAGCAAATTACTGTAGATGGCGGTGACGTTTTAAAAGAGATTGACGTTGCAGATGATGGAACTGTTACTGTAAAAAACGGTAGTGCTTTAAATATTGTCAACAAAGGCACTTTAAATATCAATGGTGGTAGTGTAGGCAATGTAAAGAGCTCAAACAAACTTAATATCGATGTAACCGAATCTAATGCTCAAATTAAATCAGTTACTGTAGAAAATGTACATGATAATTGGGAAGATTGGGTTGGCGTTGGTGCAAACAAGTCTTTATACATTGAAAATAACTTTGATTCTGTAAATGGTGGAAAATTTGCTCCTTCTGCAGGTGGCTCAGCAACCATCGGTGGCAACTTTACAGCTAAAAATGGTGATGCTTATAAAAATCTTTTAAAAGTAGGCAAAGGCTCATTATCTGTTTTAGGAAAAACTACAGCTAACCAAATTAACGTTTGGAAAGATTCAGAAAATAATTCAGGATCTTTAGAGTTTAATGAGACAGACATTAAAGATAGCATTTCTATTGAAGACGGTAATGTAACCTTTAATAAAGTTGCAAATGCTCCAACTGTAAACTTCTCTGGAAATCACGCTGTGTTTAGACAAGGCGTAAATGGCAACTTTAATTTAAAGAACCATGAAACCAATGACGTAACTCCTGAGGCTACTTTATTTGCTGATGTTAGTGGCTCAATTTACACTGCAGGCAATACCTTACTTACTTTAAGATCTTTTGCTAAAGACTTTACTAAAGAAGAGTTTGAAAAGGTTTATGGTAACGTTAAAGTTGATAGTAATGCCAAGCTCAGTATCAAAAATGGATCTGATTTAGATACGTTAACCGTTGACGGCTCTCAAACTATTGATGTAGAAAACGGTACTTTAAGCGCTAAAGATATTGAAGTTGTAGCTAATGGTACTTTAATTGTAGGCAGTGCTGCTAATATCGCATTAGGCCAAAATGGTACTTTAAAAGTAGCAAATGAAGGTGCTTTAGATAATCGTAAAGCAGGCTTTAGCTTTGATGAGCTAAAAGGCAATTTAATCTCTAACGCTAATACTACGGTTAAATCTGTTGTAAGTGGCAGAATCACTGGTAGTGCTCCAGTAGTTGCTAACTCTGTAAATGTAGGATCTGCTACTCTTACTGTAGATGATACAAGAGCTGTTTTAGATATTAGCAATGCAGTTAATACTGCAAAGCTTGTTGACAAGCAAGCTGATGGCACATTTAAGACTACCTCTTCTACTTCATTAAGTGCTGATGTTGATGCTCCTAATACTAAAGAGCTTAAACATGGCAATGCATGGTCTGCAAATAGTGTTATCAACAAAGGTACCATCAAGATTGGCGATCTAACTACAGTCATTGGCAACAAGGGATTGTCTGCAAAAGATCGTAATGCTTTAAACAACCTTTTCCAAAATTCAAGCAGTAAAGGTTTACTTGATATTGGCAATGTGCAGACAGTAGTTGCTGATGGCGATGCTGTAGAAGGTGGTTTAGGTTTTGTTGAGTTTAAAGACGGTGACAATAACACTAAGCTTAAAATCGTTGCGGGTAAGACTTTAACCTTAGGCTCAAAAGATGCTGCAAAGCAACTAGCTACTAAAGTAAATGGCAATGTTGCAGATGTTGAGTTTAATACCGGCACAGAGACATTACATGTTTTTGGCTCTGGTACTTTAGGTGATATCGGTGGTAAGTACGCTAATGGCAATTTTGAAGTTGATTCAACTAAGACCGGTAACCTTGAAGTTGAAAATGGTACTTTAAACGCTCGTAATATTGCTGTAGAGAAATTAGATTTAGATGGCAATATAAATGCTAATCAAATAATTGCTAATGACAAAGCAACTTTAAAAGATTATGCAAAGCTTAATGCTAATGCAATTACTGTAAATACTTTAGAAGAGAATAGCAAAGGCATTACCATCAATGCAAACTCAGGGGACATTACTGTTAAAACTGGTGATGTCAAAGTAGGCGAGAATTCAACTATCATCGGTCATAATCTTCAAAGTGGGGCAAATGCTGGTGTTAGTGAGGTAAGCTTAGCTCAAGGCACCAAGGTTCAATTATCTGGTGCTCTTTTAGCTAAAGGCGTTTATGCAACTAACACCTCAATTGAGACTAATGATTTAACCACAGAGCAGTGGTTTACAGTTGAGAATAATACTAGCACTGTAATTCACGGCAAGGGTTCTATCGGAGGCGATGCTTCTGTAAATGGTGGCTCACTAGATGCTAATACCTTAGAGTTAAAAGGCACAACTTCTATCACTGGTGGCGCTAATGTTAAGGTTGGCACTTTATTAGGTGACAGGCAAATTAACATCGGTGGAGCTGACGGTAAGGTTAACGAGGTAGCAATTAGAGAGCTTGCTACATCTGGTGCCTTGGTTATTGATCCTGACTATGGTCAAAAGGCACAGGTAGTTACTGTTCAAACTGGTGTAAATGGCACTAGAAACATTGATGCTAAAGTAAATGTGGGTCAAAACTCTGTATTTGCCTTTGGAAGTTCTGATTCTAAAGCAAGATCTGATCTATCAAAACTTGGCTATACCGATGATAAAGGCTCTTTAAAAGAAGATGGTGTTGGCGCTGTAGCTTATCTAAATCGTACCATTGGTATTGAAAATGGTAATTTAGTTGTAGATAAGTCAATTACTAGTACTTCAACTTCTGTAACTGATGCCGGTACTTTAAAGATGGCTAGCGGATCTGCTGTAGTACTATCAAGTGATGCTTACGAAGATGCAGTAGCTCAAGATGGCGTTTTAATTAGTGGTGTTGGCACTGGTGCGTCTTCAGCTCAAATTCAGTCTGGCTCTAAGATCGCACTAACTGGTAGAATTGACTCAAGAGTCTTAATTAAAGATGTGTATTTTGCAAAGACCACCGCAGGTGAAGGTGTTGATACCTCAAATGCTCAAGTAACCATTGATAATAAGTCAAACTTCTATGACATCACCTTTGATGGTAAGAAGTTTACAGGCTCTGTATCAAAGAAGCTTGATTTCAACCTAGCTCTAGCATCTCGTCCTGTAGTTGACTATGTAAAACAAGCTATCTTAACTTTAAGAAAAGGTGCTGGCGTGGGGGCAGAGTTTATGCTCACAAACAATATTGAAGATTACGGTTTAGCTATCAATAATGTTGCTCACGTAGCAGCTTACTCTGGTGCCTTTACTGCAGCAAACCTTGCAAGTGATGTCTTAGTTGATGCTGTTTCAAATCGAGTAGGTGGTAGCCACTCTCAGTCACAACTTCATAATCAAAAGGATGAAGGAATTTCTGTATGGCTAAATCCATTCTTTAGAAATGCCGATACCCAAAAAGCTCAAGCACAAGGTCAAGTTTATCAATAAGCGCACGTAAAACACCGTCGTTTACGGCGGTGATATAAGTGCGCGGTAAAATAATTTGACAACTCTGTTGTAAGACTATAATATAACAGTTATGCATGCAGAAGTAATCTCGATTA
>Ga0256405_10010136_pt1 | contig 12577 bp, 10 predicted proteins | sample RumenRJG_02DNA_FD_189096 | JGI IMG/M metagenome (GOLD analysis project Ga0256405, IMG submission 189096) | Bovine rumen microbial communities from Lethbridge, Alberta, Canada - RJG_02 | ecosystem: Host-associated > Mammals > Digestive system > Stomach > Rumen | place: Canada: Alberta...
TGTCCCTTTGTGGACAACGAGATGCCTTACGGCAGAGTGCCACAGGGGCATCCTGTGATCGTGGACTATTTCTATCACGAGGAGATCCGCGGCTCGGAGAACACGGGAACACGCAGAAAATGATCTACTCCGAAAAAAGCAATCACGTGATAATAGACGGCTGTAAATCTCGGCAAAAAACGAGACGCACGGCCCGACAAATAGTTTACATAATATCAGACACCTTCTGGTAGTAAAACCCTCGTCTGGACACCGTTTGGTGCAACACAGACATGATAAGTGCCGAATTTGTCTACCATACAAATCCGGCATTTTTCATGTTTATGGGGCTAAAATCCCGTATTTCCCTGTAATTTCAACGAAAAGTTGCTCCCGCATGGTCAAAAAGATCATGCGGGAGCTCTTTTTGTGCCCAAATAGTTCAGGATTTTTAGGCACCTTTTGGTGCAAATATGCTGTGCAGAAGTCTCGCTTAAAGTAAGAGGCAGAAGGCTTCGAACCCTGAAAGACTGATAGGCGAATCAACATTTCCAGCAATAATTTTGTTGAAAGTTGGCTAGCATGCTTTCGATAATTCTGTCGCGGTTGTAGGGATTATTGAGCTGCTTCCCTCGCGAAGCTCGCGGTACACGTTCATGATCACAGCTACTGTCAGAATAAAGGTCAGCACATGATTTGCTGAAAGAAGTGTGGCTCAACTCTCTGCGGTTGAAAGAGAATATGTTGTCCTCCGAGGAAAAAATCCAGGTCAATTTTATCTTTGCCGGACTGGTTGCCACATTGGGAAGCAAGGAGATTCGTCAGTTCCCGATCACTTTGTCTGCTTTGGTCGAATCTGAAATAGGGCGCGCTATGATGTCCACAATGAGAGAAATTGCTTCACGTCTGGTAGTAGAATAGTTATAGAGCTCATGTCTCTATGAGGCATAACAGTTGCTGCACGCTGTATTCGCATAAAAATGGTGGACTCCGGAGCGGAGCCCACCATTTGTTTTGCCGCCTTTCAGAACATGGCGACAGGGGATTGAAATGTTGACTTGGATGGCGTCTGCAAAGATCGCGGCTGCGTTTGCCTTGATGCCTGCTGTTGTGACATCTGTTCAGTTCTTGAATGAGTTGATGCCGCGGACACGGGTTGTTCACGGCTGCTGCTGTCCTGCCTCATATAACCGGCGGGGAGCCAGGCTTTGTAGAAGAGCCCGCTTACTTCAGAACTTGAATTCCCTGCGAGGCGAGAGTCTCTTCAGCCTGAGCCGGAATATCTGCATCTGTGATGACCTTCCTAGGCTGAGCCTTGATATTCAGCGGCACTGTCCCGACGGTTGAGAACTTTTCACTTTCGGTCAGCACCACCATCTCGTCGCATGCACAGGCCATATCCCGCACAGCCTGCGCGCGAAGCGGATCCTTGTTTGTAAAGCCAAAACGCTCACTCCACCCATCGGTGCCGATAAAGAAATAGCGAACATGGTAATAAGCCGCATTATCCCGCAGCATGGGACCGACCAGACACTGAGAATCATGCTGGTAAATACCACCGAGCAAAACGGCCTGTACATGCGGATAACTGCGGATATACTCGGCAATAAAGGCGCTGTTTGTCACGATGGTGAGGCTTGTGCATTTCTGCGCCAGCAGATCGGCCAGGATCGCGCAGCAGCTGCCGCTTTCAATCATGACGGTATCGCCGCTGCCTACAAGGGAAGCTGCAAGCTCCGCAATGCGCTTTTTCTCCTCGTAGTGATACGCGAGCCTGCTGGATATACGGTCGGTGGTATTAAGCTCAGCAAAACCGTGAACGCGTCGGATAAAACCTTTGGCTTCCAAAGCGTCCAGATCCTTGCGCGCCGTAACCTGGGATACCTGCAGAATGGCGGCAAGCTCGGTTACGTCTATTTTTTTCCGCTCGGATAAAAGCTCCAGTATCTGCTTTGAGCGGTTTTCCTGTTTTATTGACATGTTCTTTCCTCCAATCAGAAGAATGCCCGGATTCCATGATCCAGAAATACCCGACGGTATGACTCCAGATCCTCCTTGTGCAGCGCGGGCTTGTCCCTGTAAGAATAGTCCGCACCCAGCAAAGTGTATTTGTTTTCACCGAACTGGTGGAAGGGGAGAAGCTGGCAACGGTCAGCCCCAACCTCATGCAGCCGTCCGGAAAGACCTTCCGCATCAGTCAGACTGTCGTTGAAGCCGGGAATCACGGGAATCCTTGGCAGAACATCCTTCCCGGCTGAGATTGCATGTTTCATGTTAAGAAGCGGCAGCTCGTTTGTGACGCCTGTTGCCTGAAGATGTCGCTGCGCATCCCAGTGCTTCATATCAAAGAGAAGACAATCAAGGTGTTCCGCGATCTCGCTGAATACCTCGGGCTTTGCATATCCCGTCGTCTCGCAGCAGGTATGCAGCCCTTCTTCCTTCGCGGCCATGAGGAGATTATTTGAAAATTTCGGCTGCATGAGAAATTCGCCGCCCGAAAGCGTAAGCCCGCCGCCACTCTCCTCATAAAACGGCAGATCCTGCAGCACAACGTCCAGTACCTGCTGGACGCTCTTTTTTTCGCCCTCTGCTTTCAAGGCATGCGCCGGGCATTCCCGAATACACGCTCCGCAGGCGACGCACTTTGCGTGATCGATCCGAACCTGAGTATCCTGACGGGTGACAGCATTTACAGGACAGATATCTGCACAGTGACCGCAGTCGATGCATTTGCCGCTGTCCCAAAGGACCTGAACCTTTGGGAGCTGGCTCTCCGGGTTGGAGCACCACAGGCAGCGCAGCGGGCAGCCCTTGAGAAAAACGACAGTGCGGATACCGGGGCCGTCGTTCACACTGAATTTCTGAATATTGAAAACCGTACCGCACACGGAGCGATCTGCTGTCATCATAAAGCCCCCATTGAAAAAACTCCTGGTGCAATTATAACGCAGGCAAAGAGAAATGTAAAGGAAAACTTACGAATGAAAGAAAATATCTGTTTTAAGAAGAATTCTGTTGACAAAAAGCCCGGCCTTGTGCTACTATCAACTTGCGAGAAAAAGTAAAAAACTTACGAACAAAAACCATGGAGGCGCGTGCAATGGAAAACAGGGAACACTTCGGCAGCCTGACGCCAAGGATGCAGGCATTTCGCGAGGAAGTGCTGGATGAAAAGCCCTATGTCGATGCGGAGCGGGCTGTGCTGGCAACCGAGGCCTACCGCGCCCATCAGAATCAGCCGCGCGTGATGATGCGTGCGCTGATGCTCCGGAACATTCTGGAGAAGATGAGCATTTATATTGAGGACAAAACCCTCATTGTCGGCAATCAGGCGGGCAAAAACCGCAATGCGCCGGTCTTCCCCGAATATACAATGGAGTTCATTCTCAAAGAACTGGATCTCTTTGAAAAGCGCGATGGCGATGTGTTCTACATTACCGAGGAGACAAAGGAGCAGCTTCGATCCATTGCCCCGTTCTGGGAGAACAACAACCTGCGTGCAAGAGGAGAGGCCCTGCTGCCCGAGGAGGTCAGCGTCTTCATGGAGACGGGCGTTTTCGGGATGGAGGGCAAGCTCAACGCAGGCGACGCGCATCTGGCGGTCAATTATGAGTGTGTACTGCGAGAGGGTCTGCGGGGTTACGAGGAACGAGTGAAGAAGCTGCGCGCCATGCTGGATCTGACAGACCCCGACGCGATCGACAAAAATGTGTTCTATAAGGCTGTACTGATCGTGATTGACGCGGTGCGCCGCTTTGCCGCCCGCTACAGCGAGCTTGCCGCCGACCTTGCGGAAAAGGAGCAGAACACAAAGCGCCGCGCCGAGCTTGAGGAGATCAGCCGCATCTGCGCGCGAGTCCCCTATGAGCCAGCCGCGTCCTTCCGTGAGGCTGTGCAGAGCGTATGGTTTATCCAGCTGATTCTCCAGATCGAGTCCAACGGTCACTCCCTGAGCTATGGAAGATTCGACCAGTATATGTATCCCTACTATATCCGTGACATTCGGGAGGGCATCATCTCTGAGGAGGAAGCGCTTGAACTGCTGACTGGCCTGTGGATCAAGACTCTGACCATCAATAAGGTCCGCTCACAGGCACACACGCTGTCCTCCGCAGGCTCTCCCATGTATCAGAACGTAACCATCGGCGGGCAGACAACCGATCATCAGGATGCAGTCAATGAGCTGAGCTTTCTGGTCCTGCGTTCTGTCGCGCAGACACGCCTGACCCAGCCCAACCTGACCGTACGCTATCATCGCAATATCAACAAGCACTTCTTTGATGAGTGCATCGAGGTTATGAAGTTAGGCTTCGGGATGCCCGCCCTGAATAACGATGAGATCATTATCCCCTCGTTTATCAAGTGGGGCGTCAAAGAGGAAGACGCCTACAACTACAGCGCCATCGGCTGCGTGGAGACGGCGGTCCCCGGCAAGTGGGGCTATCGATGCACCGGCATGTCCTACATCAACTTCCCGCGTGTGCTGCTGTGCGCCATGAATAACGGCGTGGATCTCACCTCCGGCAAGCGCTTTACAAAGGGTTACGGCTATTTCCGGGATATGGAGAGTTACGAGGAACTGCTTGCCGCCTGGGACAAGACCGTGCGCGAGATGACCCGCTATTCCGTCATCGTTGAAAACGCCATCGACAAGGCTTCCGAGCGCGACGTGCCGGACATCCTCTGCTCGGCCCTAACGGACGACTGCATCGGACGCGGCAAGACCATCAAGGAGGGCGGCGCGGTATACGATTTCATCTCCGGCCTGCAGGTGGGCATTGCTAATATGGCGGATTCTCTCGCAGCGATCAAAAAGCTGGTATTTGAGGAAAAGCGCATCACTCAAGCCGAGCTCTGGGACGCGATCCTTGACGATTTCCAGACGCCGGAGAACAGACGGATTCAGGAAATGCTGATCAATGACGCGCCGAAATACGGCAACGACGATGATTCTGTCGACCAACTTGTGGTGGAAGCCTACGACTCCTATCTGGATGAAATCAAAATGTACCCCAATACCCGCTGGCATCGCGGCCCTATCGGCGGTATCCGCTACGGCGGCACTTCCTCCATCAGCGCCAATGTCGGTCAGGGCATGGGCACAAAGGCCACACCGGACGGACGCAACGCCTTTGAGCCGCTGGCTGAGGGATGCAGCCCCGCGCACAATGCGGATCGAAACGGCCCCACAGCAGTCTTCAAATCCGTCTCCAAGCTGCCGACGGAGAAGATCACCGGCGGCGTCCTGCTCAATCAGAAAATGACACCGCAGATGCTCTCCACCGAAGAAAACAAGCAAAAGCTCGAAATGCTGATCGCGGCATTCTTTAACCGCCTGCACGGCTACCATGTGCAGTACAACATCGTATCCCGCGAGACCCTGCTTGACGCGCAGATCCATCCGGAAAAGCACAAGGATCTGATCGTCCGCGTGGCGGGCTACAGCGCGTTTTTCAATGTCCTGTCCAGAAAAACGCAGGATGACATCATCGCCAGAACCGAACAGACACTGTAAGGAGGAAAACAGCAATGAAGCTCTTAATAGATGACGCCAATATCCGGGAAATCAAGAGACTCTATGATCTCTATCCCATCGACGGCGTGACCACAAACCCGTCCATTCTCGCCAAGGCCGGCCCGGATCCCAAGGCTGTCTTACAGGAAATCCGCGCGTTTATCGGGGACGACGCTCTGCTTTTCGCGCAGGCGCTTGCTCTCACTGCCGAGGGGATGGTTGCGGATGCACACCGCATTGTGGAGATGTGCGGGCAAAACACCATTGTCAAGCTCCCGTCCATTCCGGAGGGCTTTAAGGCCATGAAGGCTTTGAAAGCCGACGGGATCAAGACTTGCGGCACGGTTGTCTATACGCCGATGCAGGCCTTTCTGGCCGCCAAGGCCGGTGCCTCTTTCGTGGCTCCGTACGTCAACCGGATTGACAACATGGGTTACGACGGTGTGAAGGTCGTCAAGGAGATTCAGGATATTCTGGTGAATAATCACATGGACTGTGTGGTGCTGGCAGCCTCTTTCAAAAACAGCCAGCAGGTGCTGGAGCTGTGTGCCTACGGTGTTGGATCCGCTACCGCAGCACCGGCGGTGATCGACAGCTTCGTGAAGAACCCGGCCATTGACGCGGCCGTACAGGACTTTATCCGTGACTTTGAAAACGCAACCGGAAAAACAGTCATGACGGAGTTTTGATCCGACAGGACAGGCAGAAAGCGGGGAAACGCATGAAAATCCTTACCATTGATATCGGCGGCTCCTTTATCAAGTACGCAAGGATGACGGAGGACATGGAAATCCTGAGCAGGGGAAAGCTCCCGACTCCCCAGAGCGGACGGGATGCGTTGCTGGACGCACTGGCAGCCCTGTATGAGGAGGAACCGGTGGAGGGCATCACGATTTCATTGCCTGGTATTATTGATGCGGAAAACGGCTATGTCGTCATGGGCGGTGCGCTGCGATACAACGACGATTTCTATCTTCGCCATGCGCTGTTTCAGCGCTGCCGTACAAAGATCCACCTTGAAAACGACGCTAAATGCGCAGCCATGGCTGAAGCTGCTGCCGGGAGTCTCAAGGATGTATCAGACGGATTTGTGCTTATCTTTGGCACCATGATCGGCGGGGCCTATATCCACGATCACAGACTTCTGCGCGGCAGACATTTTTCTGCGGGCGAGGTGAGCTACATTACCACGATCCGAAACGGTTATCCGGATCAGGATGTAGTGCTCGGCAATCGCTGCGGGGTTCCGCGGCTGTGCAGAAAATATGCGGGCAGAAAACGGCTGAGTCCCGATACTGTGGACGGTGTTCGTCTGTTTCAGGACGCGCAGGCAGGAGACGAGATTGCGCTCGACTGCATCAACGAGTTTGCCCATGAAATCGCCGTCCAGATTTTCAATATTCAGACGGTCCTTGACCCGGAACGTTTTGCTATCGGCGGCGGGATCAGCGCCCAGCCAATGCTGATCGAGGCCATTCGCAAAAACCTGAAGAAACTCTACGGTGTTTGCCTTTATGATATTCCGCAGGCAGAGGTCGTTGCCTGCAAGTTTCAGAACGACGCCAATCTCTATGGCGCGCTCCACTGCTTCTTGCAGGATAATACATTGAAAGAATAATAAATTATAGGAGGATAGAAATGACTACAGTATTCAGATCACCCGCATCCTATGTGCAGGGCCCCGGCGAAATGAATCGGATCGGAAGCTATGCGAGCAGCTTTGGAAAGAAAGCGCTTTGCCTGATCTCTGCCGGCGGCAAAAAACGTCAAGGCGCCCAGATCGAACAGAGTTTCGCTGCTGCCGGCTGCGGCCTCGTTTTTGAGATGTTTAACGGTGAGTGCTGCCACACGGAGATCAACCGCATTCTGTCCGTCGTGAAAGAATCGGGCTGTGAGGTAATTATCGGCGTCGGCGGTGGTAAGATTTTTGATACTGCCAAGGCTGTCTCTTACTATGCAAAGCTCCCGGTCATGATCTGCCCGACCATTGCCTCTACGGATGCGCCCTGCTCAGCACTCTCCGTTATTTATACAGATGAAGGCGCATTTCAGGAATATCTTCCTCTGTCTGCCAATCCAAATCTCGTTATGATGGACACCGAAATCATTGCGGCAAGCCCGGTGCGCCTTACCGTTTCCGGTATGGGCGATGCCATGGCTACCTATTTTGAGGCTCGCGCCTGCCAGGCAGCGGGCGGCGTTACAACGGCAGGTGGGCATGTCGGTCTCGCGGCGCACGGTATTGCCAAGCTCTGCTATGATACCCTCATTAATGAAGGCGTAAAGGCAAAGGTCGCGCTGGAGGCAAAAGCCTGCACACCCGCGGTTGAACATGTCATTGAGGCAAATACGCTTCTTTCCGGCATCGGTTTTGAGTCCGGCGGCCTTGCGGCAGCTCACGCTGTTCACAACGGCCTGACAACGCTGGAGGAAACGCATCACATGCAGCACGGCGAAAAGGTGAACTTCGGCACTATAACACAGCTTGTGCTGGAGGACATGCCGGAATCGGAACTAAACGATATTCTCTCCTGGATGGTTGCTGTTGGCCTGCCGGTAACACTCAGCGAGCTGGGTGTTACCGATCTGAGCCGTGAGCATCTGCTTCCCGCAGCGGAAGCCGCCTGCGCAGAGAATGATACCATGGGCAATCTGCCTTTCGCTGTTACTCCGGAGAACGTGTATCATGCCATGCTTGCGGCTGATGCGTTCGGCCGTAAAGCATTGAATAAGTAACAACATACAAAAAACACGGTTATCGACCCGATCTGAACATACATCAGATAGTTAGATGGACACCGTTTGGTGCAAATACCCTTTCCTGGACACCTTTTGGTGCAACACAGACATGAATCGTCTTGAAATGTTTCGTTTCAAGACGATTTTTGCTGTCTTATTCAATTACGACCCGCCCCAGGTCGTCGATTCGTCGAACGATCGATGCCAAACCTTGCGTAATTCTGTTTGATATAACAGAGTAAACATGGTAAAATGATTTTGTATAATCACAGCCTGGAAGGAGTTGTAGTTTATGCCGGAGCAGAACAGATGGCAGCTTGAATTGAGTGAATACATCCGCCAGGGCGAGCCTGAGCGCGCCGAAAAAAGTGCTGCCTGGCAAACGGCCATCGGGCTCCAGGCCGTGGATGGACTGAAGACTTCTTCCTATTTGTTGGAGACCGCAAAGGCGCACATCGAAGGCGACATTGACATTGCCGGCGCGCAGCGGCGCATCCAAAGCTACTACAAAGAGCAGGCCAACCGCAAAGCGGTGGAAGACGGCACGATGGAGGCGGATATCGTTTCCGCACGGATCACTGAGCTGCTGGGAGAGAAAACTTTTCAGTTTTCTCCGGCTGAGCTACAGAGCATTCACCGTCGTTTGTTTACCGGTGTGTTCGATCATGCGGGACAATTCCGCACCTACAACATCACAAAAAATGAGTGGGTGCTCGGCGGCGATACAGTCGTGTATTCGTCCTGGGAGAGCATCCGCGAGACGCTGGATTATGATTTTTCGCAGGAAAAACAGTTCTCCTACGACGCGCTTTCTGTTCCGGAATCGATCAAGCACATGGCGAAGTTTGCGTCCGGCATCTGGCAGATCCATCCTTTCTGCGAGGGCAACACGCGTGCGACCGCGGTCTTCATCGTGAAGTATTTGAAGACCTTCGGCTTCGCAGTAAACAACGATGTGTTTGCCGCAAACTCTTGGTATTTTCGCAACGCGCTTGTCCGCGCCAACTACAACAATCTGCAAAAAGGCATTCACGCCACGAGCGAGTATCTTGAAATGTTTTTTGAAAACCTGCTCCTCGGCGCGCAGCATGAATTGAAAAATCGCTACCTCCATGTGGAGTACAAAGCCGATGCTCCAATCCAAAGTGCAGCGGCAGAATTTTCAAAGTGCAAAAATTGCACTTTGGATTGCACTTTGGAAGAACTGGCTGTGCTTTGCACGATCGCAGCAAATCCATCGATCACACAAAAGGATCTTGCCGCAGCAATCGGTAAATCGGAGCGCACGATCAAAACACGCACGGTCGCGCTGCAGGAGAAAGGTTATCTCCGCCGTGCCAACGGAAAGCGCAGCGGCCATTGGGAAGTGCTGGTCGATCTTTTGTAAATGAGATCCGGCCAGGCAAACAGTTACGATAACAAAAAATGAGATTAACTTTTGCGAGCGCAGAAGCTAATCTCATTTTTCTTTTTGTAAATGGGAACGTAGGAGCCTAAGACCGTACTTCTTAGGGCCGTTCGTGTAAAAAATGAGATTAACCCATCCAAAAATGCAAGAGAGTTTCGCAAGATCGTGCGAAACTCTCTTGCTGCATAAAGTCGATTATAGTATAATATTGCCAATCTTGATGACCGGAGGTCAAAAGACATGGCCATTTCCTATAACAAGCTCTGGAAACTGCTTGTTGATAAAAAAATGAGCAAGGCGGATCTGCGGCGTGCTGCCGGGATTGCACCAAATACGATGACAAAACTGCGCAGGGATGAAGAGGTGACACTCACGGTTTTAAACAAGATCTGCGCGGCTTTGAATGCAAATATCGGGGATGTGATGGATTTCATTCCAGAAGAGGAAAAAAGATAGGGAGCATCACAAAGCAAAGTCCGTTTTATGGGACACCATAGATGATAATATAGTTATAACTATCCAGATTGTATCTGAGCGTTGCTCACCCAGGAGAATAATATACTGATGTCATGATAGTTAAGAAGAGAGGTAAGAAAGAATGACAGAAAAAGAGCTTGATAGTAATTATTCACTCTTTGAAAGTGCTGATTCTCCGATTTCTAAATCAGGGAATAAGCTTGATGTAGTCAAACTTTCATTTGATCATGCCGAATTGATGACTTGGCAAGAGCTTTTTTCTGGGGTTGATCATCTGTATGCGATCACATTCTCTTCAGGAATCAATTTTTTATATAAAGTGCTATCGCTTTTTTATTCAGCAGAAGTCATTTTTGGGTGCGAGGAGATACTCTCGTATTCCATGCAGGAAATAATGGCTTTTCAGAATAAAGTGATAGAACGTATTCGGGGAAAGGAAACAAGAGAAAGAGAAAAGCTGCTGTCGCGGGTTGAAGATGGAAGCGTTCGTTTCTTCGTGACCAGAACACAGTTATCACATGAGAAAATATATCTCTTAAGCAGTGATGATGGGAAAAAACGCGTTATCATGGGATCTGCAAACATGTCGTATAATGCATTCGGCGGTGTTCAGAGAGAGAATATCTGCTATCTTGATGATGAGCACGCGTTTGATTGGTATTATTCCATCTTTGAAGATTTGAAGAATAGTAGCACGGATGAAATAACAAAGAAAGCCATCCTAATTGCTGATGCAGAAGAAAACCTTGATGAACTTCCGATCGCCGGGACTGTCAGGGCTAAAAAAGTGCTTTCAATAGAGCCGGTAAAAGAAAATGAGGAGAATGTCCAGTTTATTCTTGATGTTCGAAAACTGGCGGCAAGACTCACGCCTGTCATGCCAAAGGCAGAAAAAAAGACAGGAAAATTATTGATTTCTCCGGAAGCCTTAATGAAGCTTCGGCGGCACATCAAGGATGAGAATACACAAAAACGGGAGTTAAGGAGCGAGTACCCGCAGCTTGTGGTGAATGTGTTTGATCATTGTGCGAGCCTTAACGATGAACCGCTAGATTTGTCCCCAAGTGAAGAACTGATAAAAAACGATGTAGATCTGTTTCTAAAGTATATGGAGGGGTATAGCAAGTTCCACGGTGATGTGACTGGAATGCAATATCGATATTTTGAATTTGCAAACTGGTTTTTCTGTTCTCCCTTTATGGCGGCTATGCGTGACATGGCGGCTCGATATGATCAAAACAGATTGCCTTATCCGGTGTTTGGATTGGTATATGGTCAGAGCAAAGCGGGCAAGACGAGTTTTTTGGAAACATTGCTTAAGATGATGATTGGCCAAAAACCAAAAGTATCTGCACCAGATTTTACCCGTTCCAGTATTGAAGGATTGAAACACACAGTTCAGGGTGCACCGATCATTGTGGACGATCTTACTAATACAAGATTTAATCAACACGCGATTGAAACCATAAAGAATGATGATTTTGGCGTCAGCGACCATCTTGTAAACTACTCCGCCGTAGTAATCAGTGCAAATGAAGATGTAAAGGCTGTAGCGCCCGAAGTTATTAGGCGTACCGTCATTTGCAGAGTTGAGGCAGGACTAACGAACACAGAAGTGATGAAGAGCAATGTTGTCCGTTCTGTCCAGCAGAAGATTGGAACAGCTTTCTATCGTGAATACCTTGCAAGGATGCTGGATCTGATCCCAGATTTAATTGATCAGCTTAAGCAAGATGAGACAGAAGCGCCGGATATTTTAAAATATTCATCGGAAGTGATTGTTTCCATCATCCAGGAAAACGCGGATTCGGTTCCAGAATATATTCGTCCGCTTTCGCTAGAAAACTATTTTAGTGAACAAGTTACAGGCAAGTATGCAATCAAGACAATTCGAACGGCATGGAAAACAAGCCGGAAGTCTTTTACAATTTCACGCCGAAATAACGAGCTAAGATACAATGCGGGTGCTACATATGAGGCTGATCGCTTGATGAAAGAACTACCTGAGACTCTTGAGGCTCGAAAATCCAGAGAATGGGTTGTAATGAATCTTGAAGAGGCGAAAGATTTTTTCAACATTGACTTCAGAAGCCCGTGGTTTTCTTTCCGTTGATACAGACCTTCTGAGTATTTGATCTATCAGCGTCCACCCAAACAGTGTTAAGGAGCAATACCATGCTACACGACGGACTATACGAGCAGGTCATAAATAAAGGACTTGACAGTGAGCTTGCCAGTGCGGACAAGCTCAGTCAAACTGCGCCCATTGATACTGCCGAAGCGTCCAAAGTGCTGGCAAAATATGTGGCTGAAGTGGTGGAACGCGGGCTGGACAATCTGCGCGACAATGGCGGAGATTTGAATGACCAGGTCGCGCTGGCCAACCAGATTATCACAACGATCCAAGCGGAAACAAAAGATGCTGACTTCAACTCGCTCTCGGTTGCAGAGCGGGCGGA
>Ga0256405_10010138_pt1 | contig 12576 bp, 9 predicted proteins | sample RumenRJG_02DNA_FD_189096 | JGI IMG/M metagenome (GOLD analysis project Ga0256405, IMG submission 189096) | Bovine rumen microbial communities from Lethbridge, Alberta, Canada - RJG_02 | ecosystem: Host-associated > Mammals > Digestive system > Stomach > Rumen | place: Canada: Alberta | collected...
GGCTGTTCTGGTTACGACGGGGCCTGGGGGAACGAATGCCATTACAGGTCTTGCCGCTGCGTGGATAGACTCCACTCCTGTCATGTTTATTTCCGGACAGGTCAAGCGAAGCGACCGTATCGGGGATAGCGGTGTTCGACAGATGGGTTCCCAGGAAGTGGATATTGTCCCTGTCGTGAAATCCATGACAAAGTACGCTGTGACTGTGATGGAGCCGAAAAAAATCCGTCAGATACTGGAAGAGGCATATGATTGCGCAATGACTGCCCGACGGGGCCCAGTGTGGATTGACATCCCGCTTGATGTGCAGGCCGCAGAAATTGACGAGGCGAATTTGGAAGGCTTTGTTCCGGCAAAGGAAGAGCATAAGAAGGATATGGACATCCTGCAGGATATCAAGGGAATTCTGGAGCATTCCTCGCGTCCCTTGGTTCTTGCAGGGAATGGTGTGAAATCTGCCGGTATGTCCGAACAGTTGGAGAAATTCATCCATCAGACGGGGATTCCGGCACTGCTAACGTGGAAGACATTGGACATGTTGGATGCGGAAGATTCCCTCAACTTTGGTTGCCCGGGTGTCATGGGGCATCGATATGCGAATTTTATTTTGCAGAATGCGGATTGTCTGTTGATTTTAGGTAGTCGTCTGGATAGCAGCCTGACGGCATGGAATCATGGAAATTTTGCGCCAAAGGCGAAGAAAATCATGATAGATGTTGATGCGTCAGAGATTGGCAAAATGAGCATGGATTTGGAGATGATCCTTGTCGAGAACCTGAAGGATGTCTTGCCGAAACTTTGCCAGCAAGAGATTTTCATGGATTCGGAGAGGCTGGAAAAATGGCTGGATTATTGTCGTGCATTGCGGGCAAAGTATCCTGCCGTGTCCGAGGAAATGCGGCAGGAACGGGAATATGTCAATGCGCATGCCTTTATAGAAGAACTGTCCAGTCAGCTTACGTCGGAAGATGTTATAGTGCCGGAAAGCTCTGGCGGAGCAGGCGAGATTACCTACCAGGCATTCAAGGTTAAGAAGGGGCAGAAAATTAGGAATGCCGCAGGCCTTGGGTCTATGGGCTTCGGCATTCCCTATGCCATGGGAGCCTGTATCGCCAATGACAGGAGAAGAACGGTGCTTATTAACGGGGACGGGGCATTTCAGCTGAATATACAGGAACTCGCGACCGTAGTGGGACAAAAGCTGCCTATTAAAATTTTCATCTGGGAAAATGGCGGCTACGCCAGCATACAGGCAACACAGCGAAATTATTTCGGTGGGAATTATGTCGGATCGAATGTGGCAAGTGGCCTGTTTGTTCCTGATTTGTTGAAGGTGGCAGTGGCATATGGGCTGAAAACCTTCTGTATGAGAAATAATGATGAAATGAAGGCGCAGATTGCAGAAGTTTTGGCAACAGAAGGGCCGGTTCTTTGCGTGGTAAAGGTATCTCCAACGGAAGTGGCCATGCCCAGGGTACAGTCGATGAAACTGCCCAACGGCAGCATGGCGAGCAAGCCTTTGGAGGACATGTGGCCGTATCTTGATGAAAGTGAACTTAAACTTAATATGTTGGATTAAGAAGTGGGAAATGAAGTATGGGTAAATGGCATACATTTTGAAGTAGATTAAAATATGCGGCCTTTTAAGGCACAGTTGCAAAACGCAAAAGTATAATTATTAAGATAGAAATGGAGTTTTCTTTGTTATGTCAGCAAAAATTTTTCTGAATTATTTAAATAAATGTGCTGCTTCCTATTTACAAGAGATAAGAAGATTATCTTCTGTAACCCAAGGCTTGGTTATTTATGGTGCAGGTGGATTAGGGCATTTGTTATATGATTTCTTACAAAAAAACCATATAACAATAAATTGTTTTTGTGTTACAGGGGAAAAATTTGAAAGAGATTATGAGACGGGATTAAGTGTTTGTTCTGCAGAAAAATTGGCAAAGGAGGGAAAATATGCTTTTTTGATAGCGGCTTCCTTGAATCATAAAGCAAACTATTCTGTAGAAATGGTTAATAATTTGAAAATGTGGGGAATAGATGCATATATTGAGATGCCAAAATATATGGAAAATTTTCTTGTAAAATATTTTCAAAGACCTGTATTAGAAATAACTACAAAAATTGGGTGTCCTATTAATTGCAAATATTGTCCACAAAGTTTGTTTTTAAAAGCATATGAAAAATTTCCGAATCCAATAAAAGAAATGAGTTTTGATACATTTAAAAGATGCATTGATAAAGTGCCATTAAATACGGTGATTTTTTTCTCGGGATTTTCAGAACCGTTTCTTTGCAAAGCTGTAGTGAAAATGATACAGTATGCTGCAAGATGTGGATATGATATTTCTTTAGCGACAACATTAGTTGGGATGAGTGAGTCGGACTTTGAAACGATAAAGGATATTTCGTTCCTTGAAGTTGTATTGCATGCACCTGATAGAGAAAAATTTGCAAATATACCAATGACGGATGAATATCTAGAACTTTTTTCCAAGTTTGTCAATACACGTATTAATGGCAGACGATTGATTAACTATGTTACCTGCCAAGGTACTCCGAATGAAAGAATTGATGATTTGTTGAGGAGAGCGAATGTTCGACTAAATTTGGAGTTGCATGATCGTGCAGGAAATCTTTCAGGAGAAAATTTGCAGGTATGTCCCCAAAAGGGAGATAAGTTGTTATGTGGTCGCTCGATTGATATGAATTGGAATGAACTACTTCCTAATGGGGAAATGATTTTGTGTTCGATGGATTTTGGCTTGCGACATAGATTGGGAAATCTTTATAATAAACCATATGAAGAAATCATTAGTGGAACTGTTATGAAAGAGATTAAAGCTGGAATGTCAGATCGAATAGCAAATGTTCTTTGCAGAAATTGTGTTTTTAGTATAGAGATTTAAATCTAATGTCAGCAAGCTGAAGAATCTTAAAATAGCTAAGAGAAGTATATGAAATGCTAGAGGGAATAGGTATGAGAATTTCAAAATTGGGGTTTGGAGTTATGCGTTTAAAACAAAATGCAGATGGCTCATTTCCCCAAGAGACAATAAATTTAATGCATAAAGCATATGAGTTCGGAATAAACTATTTTGATACAGGATATGAATATTTAAATGAAAAATCTGAATCTTTAATATGCGATACGCTTGTGAAATGTTATTTGCGCGAGAGCTTTTTTATCGCTGATAAGTTACCTATATGGAGGATAAAAAGGGAAAATGATTTAGGGAAGATATTTTCTTTACAACTTGAGCGATTAAATACTTCATATATTGATTTTTATCTTTTACATGGGTTGAATTCCGATTACTGGAAAATGGTAAAAGAGTTTAAGGTTTTAGATTTTTTGACAGAACAAAAGCGGGTAGGGAAAATACATAGAGTAGGATTTTCATTTCATGATGATATTAAAACATTGAAAATGATATTAACTTCATACGAGTGGGATTTTTGCCAGCTTCAAATTAATTATTATGATTGGTATGCACAATGTGCTAATGAGAAATATCGGATTTGTGAAGATTATGGTATTCCGGTTATGATTATGGAGCCACTTGGTGGTGGCAGATTAACAAAATTACCAGAGGAAATTATGGAGACGCTTTCTAAATATGAGGTGACTCCAACACAGTTTGGGTTGAAATTTTTATGTAATTTATCAAATGTTGCAGTTATCTTAAGTGGAGCAGTGAATGAAAAGCAACTTCAAGAAAATGTAGATACGATATCATCAAAAGCAAAATTGTATGATGATAACTTGTATAGAAATATTGTTCGAGTTATACAAAGTAAGAGCACTATTCCTTGTACGGCTTGTAGATATTGCGTTAATGAATGCCCAAAACATATAGATATTCCCTTGGTGTTTCAAAAATATAATGATAGCAAATTGTTGGGTATTCCAAATCAATACTCAAATTTTGGAGAATTCTATTTTAAAGGGATACCTTTTAGTCAACAAGCTCATAATTGCATACAGTGCAGAAAGTGCATGAAACGATGCCCCCAAAAAATACATATTCCAGATGAATTAAAAAGGGTACATGAATCTGCTGTTTACTCTTTTTTGGGATTGCCATTATCTGAATTAAGAGAAAAACTAATAAAAAGGGGCAAAAAGCTTGTATGCTTTGGTGCTGGAGAAGAAGGAAGAAATTTACAGAATATTCTAGAGTCAATCGGATGCAAAGTGGGATTTTTTTGTGATAACAATCCGGATAGGTGGAACAAAAATTTTAATAGATTAAAAATTCTCTCTCCTGCTCAATTAGCGACAAAAAAAGAAGAAGTCATGGTATATATATCGTCTAATAATTATTATGAAGATATTCACAGACAATTGATGGATATGGGTATAGAAATTTGTAATTAATAAGGTGATATGAGTGAATGCAATGAATTTTTACGAGAAGCTTGCAAGATATGAGCACTTGATTATTTTTGGATATTCTGAACTAGGTAAATTTTTATACCAAAACCTCATGAAGAAATTGCCTCAAATCAATATTGAGGTATGTGATAATCATCCGCAAAAACAAGGAGAGCTTATTTTAGGTGGAAAGCACATTAATTCAGTGGAAGAGGCTGTTTCAAATTATGCGGGGGGGGTATTTATTCCTACTTCATTGCATCATTCGGATGCGATGTGTAATCAGTTAAATGCATTAGGCGTGCCAAATGAAAATATATTCCAAGATAGAAGTATGATTGCTGCAGAAACAGAGCGATTGAAAAATCTTAGGTGTACGCCTAGGACGAGATTGTCTTTTGAAGTAGATGTTGTCAGACATTGTAATCTGAATTGCAAAGGTTGCTTGCGATTTTCCCCCTTGGTGAAGAGAGCGGATTTCTTGGATGTGTTTTCTTATAAAAAGGATATTCAGAGATTGTCCAGCGTTTTTGGTGGCGATGCTGACCATATATATCTTTTGGGAGGAGAACCATTACTAAATCCCAACATTGTTGAATATTTGAGGATAACAAGAGATGGGTTCCCTGAATGTACCTTATCGATTCTGACAAATGGGACTTTGATTGAAAGAATGGGAGAAAATTTTTGGAATGCATGTCGTATCAATAATGTAGTAATTCGATTGACACAGTATCCCCTTGGTATTAATTACAATGCGATATTTAAGAAAATCCAGAATTCGGGGATAGAAGTTGAGAGTACATTTTCATTAGTGGAGACGTGTGAGATGTTTTATTGTTGGCCATTTGACTTTTCTGGGCAGCAAAATATTGAAGAAAATTTTGCAGACTGTTTGGCAGCTAATTCATGTACGGTTTTAAGAAATGGGAAATTGTACCCATGTGGCATCATAGCGAATATAGATCTTTTTAATGATTTTTTCTCATCAGAAATGATGCCTTGTGAAGAAGATAGTATTGATATTTATTCGGAGAAGACGAAGGATGATATACTTAAATTCTTGTCTAAAGCTGTTCCATTCTGCAGATATTGTGATGTCAAGGGCCGACATGATGTGAAATGGGAGATTTCTCGAAAAGATATTCATGAATGGTCATAAATGAGGTGCCGAATGTGGACTATATGAGTGCGGTTTCAATGTATGATGATATCGTGATTTTTGGGTATGCTGATTTGGGAAAATATTTATATAAAGAGCTTTCAAAACATTTTCCTGGAAAGAATATTATTGTATGTGATAATTTTTTGCATAAATTTCCCTCATCTTTTTGCGCAGAAAATATTATTTCAGTTGAGCAGGCTGTCTTGGAATTCCCGAATGCTCTTTATATACCAACGTCTATTTATCATCGGGAGATGATGATTGAGCAATTAAGAAACATGGAAGAATTTCATGGGGAAATAATGGTTGATGATGCACTTTTCTTTTTCGAGAAGAAGAGACAACAACTGAATCGATGTACAACGAGAAAGCACCTTGTGTTCGAGGTGGATATTGCAAGACATTGCAATTTGAATTGCCGGGGATGTCTTCATTTTTCCCCATTATCCAAACCAAAATTTTTAGATATTTCAAGCTACCAAAAAGATATTTGTCGATTATCGAAAGTATTTGGCGGACAGGCTGAGAAAATTTCTTTAATGGGTGGAGAGCCACTTTTAAATCCAGACATAATTCAATATGTGAAAATTGCACGAACATATTTTCCTAATGCTAAGCTACTTATCCTTACAAATGGTGTTTTGCTTGACAGAATGCCAGAGGAGTTTTTTTATCTTGTCTAAAATATGGTGTGACAATGCAAATTACACAATATCCAATATCTTTAAACTATGATGAATTGAAGAAACGGATTAATTCGTATGGAATAAAGGAAGAGCAGTCATTGTCTCCAGTAGAGACGGCTGGAAATTTTTACCGATGGCCTTTCGACTTCTCAGGTAAACAGAATCCCAAGGAGAACTTCATGAATTGCCTTGCGGCTAATTCATGTATAACGTTATATAATGGAAGATTATATACTTGTGGAACGATAGCTTATATTGATACCTTTTCTGCATTTTTTGGACTGGATATGTATTCTACATCAAAGGATAGTATTGATATATATGAAGAAGATTCTCCTTCTAATATTTTGCGCTTTTTGGCGAGACCAGTTCCATTTTGTAGATTTTGCAATGTGATGGGTAGACATAATGTGTCATATAGTATCTCCAATAGAGATATTTCCGAATGGTCATAATGGTTGTTTTTGATAAAAATCTTGACAGTTCAAAAATACAATTAATGAAAGTTAGTGATAGTGATGATCTTAGCGAATAGATGTTGCGATATTCAGATTTTATCTTTGATGTAGAAATGGCATGGAAACCGATTGGGTCTCGGATAATATTGTACGCTGAAGTACAAGCATTGTTTCGAGGCAATCCCATTTTATGCTATAAGGCATCACCGGGGGGAATTGTCAAAACTGATAAGGTAATATTTCAAGTTAGTATCTTCGAGTGAAAAGGTAACTTTGTGGGAGGTTAGTGTAATTGGACGCAGAATTGAGAACTTTTATAAGGGAAGAACCAAATTATGCGACAGTTATTGCCAAAGAAACGGTGGAGTGGCAAAATTGCGATGTGCGGAACAAGGTTTATCTTTATGGTGCTGGATATTTGTGTCAATACTATGTTCGCTATCTTCAAACAAATGGTGTCCGTATTGAGAAAATACTCGATCAAGAAAAGTGTGGAGAATATAAGGGTATTCCGATTTGTCGTTATGATGAATTCCTTCAAGAAACACCAGAGTCGGAAAAATGTCGCATTTTTATCGCTACTGCCAGATATGCAAAAGAGGTTCGGATATTATTAGAGAAAATGTTTCCTTCTCATAATATCTTTTTTGTGGAGTATGCGTTTCAGTTCGAATTTAATGATTTTTCTTTAGACGAATATCGTCAATATTTGGATAACCATTGGCATGAACTTTTGACACTGGATGAATCGTTGGCAGATGAACTTTCAAAGCAGACGCTGGATGGCATCTTGCGTGAGCATGTAAGTGGAAATCCGGCATATATTGTAAATGTCATGTCGCCAAATCTTGGCTTTCCAGATGGAGTCATGAAGTTTGGAAAAAATGAAGTCTTTGTAGAATTAGGGGCAAATAATGGAGATACCTTCAAGGCGTTCATGAATAAGTGCCCGAATTATTGCTCTGCTTGGCTATTTGAGCCGGAAGAATGCTACCAGCAATCCCTCGTGACTATTCAGCAGGAACAAAAGAAAAATGGAAAAGGAGTACATATCATCCCCAAAGGTGCTTGGAACAAAGAGGAGCGAGTCAGCTTTTTGTCAACGAGTGAAGTAACTGGAACAGTCATTGAGAGACCGTTGGAAGGGGTGGTTACGCAAATTGAGATGACTACCATTGACAAAACAGTATCAGAAGGAGTTACATTTATCAAGATGGATATTGAAGGAGCAGAACTTCAAGCACTTCAAGGAGCCACTCATCAAATAAAAACAAATCGTCCCAAGTTGGCTGTCTGTGTATATCATAAATGTGTAGATTTGTTAGAGATATGGAAGTTCTTGAAATCACTGATACCCGATTACAAGTTCTATCTTCGTGCGCACACTCCGTTGTGGGATGACATATATTTGTATGCTGTTTGAATGTGGAGCGAAAAGAGTAGAAAATCGAGGGATCCGACTATATGTTGATAGCTGCTTTCTATATTACTGGCTTTTGGTGCTTGTTTCTGGTAAGTGTTGAAGCTTCTTGAAAATCAGGTATATGGGATGTTGCGCGAGAGGTATTCATTTATAATATGACTGAACAGGAAAAAGTATTAAGAGATTTCATTATTGCTTTTAATTCGAATAAGAATAAGCGAATTGTTCTGTATGGCTTAGGTATCAATACGGAATATATCATTAAACATTGTCCAAAATCTATTCAGATTGTTGGATTGATGGATGCACAAAATGAAGGAAGGACATTTTGGGGATATCCGGTATTGAGTGCAGATGATGTGATGGGAAAAGCCGATATCATCGTCGTAGTGGCTCGAGTTTCTGTTCTTAAAGTTATATTTGAGAGGATTCGTCTGCTTGCCGAGGAGATGATGGTATGCACTGTATCGGGTGTGCCGTTGAAGGAACTATTCGATAGAGATGTTGAACGATATGAGGGAGATTCTCTTTGGAATATCGTGCCAGAAGATATATACAAGGCCATTGATGCGCATCCTGTCATTTCTTTTGATATATTTGATACACTTCTTATGCGGCGTGTACTGCAACCAGAGGATGTTTTTGGGGTTGTGGAGGAGACACTTGGGGGGACAAGTGGTTTCTTTCAAAAACGTCGTGAAGCTGAAAGAATTGCCAATAATCGAACAGAAGCACCAACTATAAATGAAATTTATGAGGAATTAGCACATTTTTATGGGGAAGATGCTAATTATGCTGAAAAGCTTAAAAATTTAGAATTTGACACAGAAAAAGAAAATTTGCTTCCCAGAGGGGATGTGTTCTGTTTTTTCGAGTATGCCAAGAATAAAGGGAAAACAATCGTGTTGCTTTCCGATATGTATTGGCCGGAGTTGAAAATTCGGGAGATCCTATCAGCAGTTGGAGTTGTTGGGTATAGCGATCTGATCGTTTCATCTGAATATCATCGAACCAAAGAAAAGGGCGGACTATATTCAATCCTCAAAGAAAGGTATGGTAATGATATTCTCCATATGGGTGACAATGAAATCGCAGATATCTGTATGGCAAAGAAGAATGGTATTGAATGTCAGCGGATTATAAGTGCTCGGGAATTGTTGCTTCACTCTCCCCTCCAGAAGTTGCTGGTACATATAAAAAACTTAGCGGATAAAAGGCTTTTGGGAACATTCTTGTCAGAGGCACTCAACAGTCCTTTTGCGCTGAATGATTCAAAAGGATTTTGGATGATTCGGGATGAAAGAGATTTGGCTAAGTGGTGTTTTGCCCCATTGATGGCGGGGATGATTTCTTGGATGATGAGGGAGCTTCGTGGAAAAGGAAGAAACAATACAGTAATATTATTTACGGCTAGAGATGGTTATCTTTTCAAAAAAATCTATGACGATGCGATTGCAGGGAAAGAGGAAGAGTTTCCAGAAAGTATCTATTTCTATACATCCCGAAGAGCAATCTCTGTTGCAAATATCAGAGATAGAGAAGATATCCACTTTGAGGCACGAAGACTGCATTCTACAGAAAAATTGGGCGATATTCTCATCCGTCATTTCGGAGTGGAACCTGATGCTGCAGACATTATGAAGGATACTTTCGTTACAACGCCAAAGGATATAAAAATGGTCGATGACTATTTGCTTTGTTATGAATCGGAAATTCTACGGCATGCTGCGGAAGAACGCACGGAATATCTGGCATATGTAGATTCCTTGAATTTCTTGGGGAAAGATTTCTATATTTTTGACCTTGTTTGTGAAGGTTCGGTGCCACGGGGAATCGAAAAGCTTTTAGGGCGAGAGGGCACGTTGCTTGCATTGGGCACGTTAAACATTCCGAACCGTTATTATTCCGATGAAGTTCGTGTATTAAGCTATTTGGGCAACCAAGGTGAATATGATAGGGGTTATAATGCTTTCTGTTACTATAAACTTTTGGAAATGGTAGCAGCACCTCATGAAGGAAGCCTTAGATGTTTTTCTGCAGGAGAACGGGTATTGGAAACAGAGATTGTTGACAGGAGAGTTTTTTTGCACTTGCAGGTTATGCAAGAAGTGATTGGGGATGCTGTCAATCACTTCTTGTCATATTGTCAAAAGGATTCGTTTACGCTGACGGTATTGGACGACTTTTTTGGACTGGTTTCGAGCAAGTATTCGGATACAAAGAAAATAGAATGTTTATTCTGGCATGAAGACCCATCGGTAGGAGAAAAGCTATATCCTGCGTGGAATTCGATTGTAGATTAAGAGATTGGACCTTTATAAAGGGGTGTTCTGATTAACTGTCGATGGGTTAAGAGAATATCGCGGATTGGGGGGATTTTGTGAAAAGAACGATTGTAACTGGTGCTGCAGGCTTTGCAGGCTGCAACCTTGTTGAAGCACTTTTGGAAAAAGGGTGCTTTGCCTATGCAGTGGTACGTCCTGGATCAATCCATAATGTTCGTCTCCGCGAGTCGGATCGGTTGAGGATTATTGCATGTGATATGGCAGAGTATGACAATTTATGGGAGAAGATCACAGAGCAGTGCGATATATGTTACCATCTTGCCTGGCAGGGAGAGCGCGATAATTTTGCGGTGCAATATCAGAATGTTAAGGATTCCTTGTCACTATTGGAAGCTGTGGCAAAGATTGGTTGCAAGCGCATTGTCTGCACGGGATCTCAGGCAGAATACGGTTTGCAGTCGCAATTGATTACCGAGGAGACTTGCCCGCATCCTGTGACAGCCTATGGAACTGCAAAGTTGGCTGCTTGTCTGCTGACAAGGCAGAGGGCATCTGAGCTTGATATTGAATGGGTATGGGGACGCATTTTTAGTCTGTACGGAAAATACGAGCCTCAGGGGAGGATGCTGCCGGATTTGTTGCAAGCATTAATAGGGGGACACGAGTTTCATTTGACGGCAGCGAAGCAGAACTGGGACTACCTTTATTCATCAGATGGGGCGAAGGCTTTGGTTGCGTTGGGAGAGCATGGCAGAAATGGAGAAATATACAATGTGGCAAATGGAAAATATCATCCCTTGTGTTACTATACGGAAATTTTACGGGAATGTTTTGCTCCCAAAAGAAAACTTCGATATGATTTGGATATAAGCCCTATCGTATCCTTGCAACCATCCGTTGAAAAAATCTACAAGGATACAGGATGGAGGGCAGAAATTTCTTTTGTAGATGGAATCAAGAGATGTGTGGATAGGGATGAATGAAATGGATAGGAAAAAGTTATTTAATAATATGGATATTTGTGAGGAAGCATTAGGATTCCTGCATGATTTGATGAAGCAGGGAAAGGAAGAAGAATCCTGTTCTTTGTTGTGCGATATGAAACAATTATTCCAATCAATGAGCAAGAACTTGAAGCAAGAAATGTTAGGTGGAAACCTTATAAGCCATGCTTATTTTTATTGTGAGAATATAATCGCTTCGATAGATCGATTCCTTCAATTTCCATCTAAACGACATCGTATTCTAAAATATGATATATCGGCATCGGCTTGGAGCCTTAGATTTATGTTGTATTGGCAATATGAGGTTTTGCGAGATAAATCATCTATAGATAATTATCGAAAAAAAATATTCCATGATTTGGATTCGCTGTATATGCATCGCAAAGAAGAAGGGAATTATAAATACAAGGTTTCGATTAGCTTATTTGCCTATAATAAGTTGGAATATACGAAGCGTGCAATTGAGAGTATTATGGAATACACGGATTTTTCAAAAGGAGATATAGAGCTTGTTCTTACCAATAATGGGTCGACTGATGGAACAGAAGAATATTTTGAAGGGATTCCAAATGCCAAAATTGTAAACAATAAATATAATATTTTGGGCGGGGTTCCTTCGCCAAACATTATTGAAGGAAAATATGTTGTTGGATTTTCTAATGATGTGGTTGCTACCCCACGATGGTTAGAGCAATTGCTTGAATGTATTGAATCATCCGATGATATTGCAATGGTTGTCCCGACTTGCCCGGAATGGAGTATCTCTAATCTTCAGGGAATTCCTGTCTCGTATCAAAATAATTTTTCCGATATGGGGAAGATGCAGAAGTTTGCTCAAAAGTATAATCAATCGAATCCGCAATTATGGGAAGACCGTATCTTGTTAATGCCTTTTGTGTACATAGGCAGGACGGATGTACTTTCCAAGGCGATGGTGGATCCCAGTTATACGAAACTTCAATTTATAGATGATGACATATCAACAGTATTGCGTCGTACTGGATGGCGTCAAGTGTTGGCCAAGGATACATTCCTGCATCATTTTGGCAGCATTACATTAGGAGACAGCAAAGAAGTTTCCAATCAAAACTCCCTCGATGAAATGCGCAAAGTCTATTTCGACAAATGGGGCGTGGATGCATGGGAATCCAGAGGGTTACTTGGTATTGAA
>Ga0256405_10010140_pt1 | contig 12572 bp, 13 predicted proteins | sample RumenRJG_02DNA_FD_189096 | JGI IMG/M metagenome (GOLD analysis project Ga0256405, IMG submission 189096) | Bovine rumen microbial communities from Lethbridge, Alberta, Canada - RJG_02 | ecosystem: Host-associated > Mammals > Digestive system > Stomach > Rumen | place: Canada: Alberta...
AAATGCCAACTAAAGAATAGTTTGAGGAATTATTAAAGTATACCATATTAACATGGGAAGATAATTATAATGATACTGGTATTAAAGGTGTATTATTTTCTAAAAATAATTAGGAACTATTTATTCCGGTTAGTGGTCATAATGTTTCTACTGATAATAAAACTTCTAAATTTATTAATGAAGATGAATGTTATCTATGGACATCAAATAATTATAAAATTTGTGGAGATGCATGGTATATTTCATTTGATATGCATAAAGGTAAATTTAAATATGATTTTTATTGTGGACGATGTTCTGATGGGTTGCCAATTCGTCCAGTTTTAAATAGATAAATTAATTTATGAAATTAAACAAATCCATATTAGAAGCAATCAATAGAGGCATAGCATTAGCTCTTGATGATTTTGAAGATGATAATTAGTTATCTTCAAAACAAAATGTCATTAAAAATATTAATACCAAAGAATTGTGGAATTTATATAATAATTTTGTTGATTTAGGTCTTCCATCTGGAACATTGTGGGCAAAATATAATTTAGGCGTAGATCAGAATAAACTAGATAGCGCCAAAAATTGGTATGGCAAATTATATGCATGGGGTGAGATAGAAGAAAAAGAAAACTATTATGGAATATATAAATTCAAAACTAAAAATGGCATAATAACTAAATATAATAAAAAAGATGGTTTAACAGAATTATAGTTAGAAGATGATGCTGCTTATCAAACAGATAATAGAATGAAAATGCCAACCAAAAAATAGTTTGAAGAATTATTAGAATATACAACTAATAGATGGATTGAAAATTATTAGGGAATTAAAGATTTAAATGGTAGATTGCTTACTAGCAAAATAAATGGTGAATAGATGTTTATTCCTGCTTCTGGCTTCAAGTACCAACTTTTGCATCGCAATTCCGGGTATGAATGCCGCTTGTGGTCTTCTAGCCTTTTTACTGATAACATTACTGCTGCTAATGATTTTTATTTTATTCCGGATTATATTGGTATATCTTTATCCTAGCGGCATAGCGGCTTTCCTGTTCGCCCAGTTTTAAATAGAAATTAATTATGAAGAATTATGAAGAATTATAAACAAATATTAGAAGCAATCAATAAAGGTATCCAATTAGCGCTTGATGATTATGAAGATGATAGTGTGTTGTCTTCAAAATCTAATATTATTAATAATGATACAGAATTAATAAAAGATAAATTTGCTTTTGAAAAAGCTAGAAAGCGTTTATACTCGGCGGAATTTGTTAAAGATGATATTAATTTATTGGCTGAACTCTCAAATAAAAGAGGTTGGAAAATTCAATTTACTGATAATATTTATTTAATAAAACAAATCATTAGAGGAATTATAAATGTAGCAGGAAATGATGTAGATTTAAATTGGATAGATGTTTCCAATATAACAAATATGAATTAGCTTTTTGATAATTTACAGCATTTTAATTGTGATATTTCTAAATGGGATGTGTCAAATGTTGAAAGCATGTCATATATGTTTCGTGAATGTGTTGAATTTAACGGTGATATTTCTAAATGGGACGTATCGAATGTTAAGAACATGGCATTTATGTTTCATAGATGTACTAAATTTAATGGAGATATTTCTAAGTGGGATGTTCACAATGTTTATAATATGAATTCAATGTTTTTTTCTGCACAGAGTTTTAATGGTAACATAACAAATTGGGTTGTTTCTAATGTAATAGATATGGCATATATGTTTTGCAATGCTTCAAAATTTAATTAGGATCTTTCAAATTGGGATGTTCATAATGTTTATAATATGCGGGCGATGTTTTATAATTCTGGAATGAATTATGATGAAGTGAAATCTGATTTATCTAACTGGGAAGTGTAGAATGTTGTAAATAGTAATGATTTTGTTAAAGAATTTAATTACGGAAAATTTGATAAAAAATATAGACCAAAATTTATAGAAGTATATTAAAAATAAAGAGCCTCAATTTTTAGGAGCTCTTTTTATTAGAATAACGAAGATACATAACATAAATCTGAAGTAAATGGCTGGTATCCAAGAATTTCAATAACTCTGTTGATTGGTTTGAGAATCGTATCTTCAAATTGTTGGTTATAATCCATTGGTATAGCAAACTCTAATGAATACTTTCCTGGAACGAAACCAAATACTGGATAGTTTGGATCAGTTGTTTTATAGAATTTTACTTTATCTCTTGTCTTGATTGTATCATATTTCATTTTGTATTTCTTATTCTTAGGCTGATTCAATAAGTAATTGTAAATTCCTGCCGCCTTAACGTGAATTGGGCAATGTTCTCCAAATACAAAACTGTTTTTATCATCCAAAATAAATTTATTATAATCTGAAATTGACATACCTTTACAAATATCTTCAGGATTTTGTTTAATGAATTCTTCTTTATACTTTTTAAGAAGTGCATATAAATCATCAAACTCTGGAGGTGTATTATGAGTTGCATACCAATTCATCACGGTTCTCATAAAATCATCTTGACATTTTCTTGCAAATGGCGGTGTAGAACCTTGAATTAATTCCAATCCTTTATAAATAACTTCCTCACCTGGTGTCAAATAGATATTTGGCTCTTTAAAACATTCTGACATTGCATAATGTTTTTTTGCCACCATGATTGCGGTATCTGCAATTTTTTCAAGCTCAAGATTTTCAAGGTTTTTGTCGCAATTGTATTTCTTTGCATAATCATCATAGCACTGATTCATATAAGGGGAACAGCCATAATTCCACATATCAACCACAAATCTAGTCGCTTTATTGATATCTGTTATTCCTAAAAACGTTGTTATTCTTCCAAATTCAACGTACACACTGTCCGTGTCACCGCCTATTATAAGTGAACATGTTGGATCATCTTCCAAATAACTTGGTTTTCCCATATATGCAAACGGATTTTCTTTAGAATCTAATGGGTTTTTAGCTTTCAATGCATATGAATTAAGTGGAACCATTTGAGTAATTCTACCTTTATTAATTTCAAATGATTTAATTTTCTCATATGAAACCCCAAGGTGCTTTCCAAAAGTAGTTTTAACATAAACCTTTTTTAACATCTTTTCAAGATTCTCATCAAATTCTCCGCTTTTAATAATATCTTTATCAGTTGGTAAACTTATAAGAACCCATTCTTTATTTGCATTTTTTGCATAAAAATCATTAGTTATGTTAATATCATATTTTTGCATCCATTCAAATAGTGGAACATAAATAGTTTTATTATAATGCTCTTCTGATTGAAATATTCCTCTAAAATATCTATTAACACAGTTTTCTGAATAGTGATTAAGATCCTGGCCTTGTAAAGTAATAGATTCTGCTACAGCAGTATTATAACCAATAAAATATTGAGATGCAGTCGCTCCGTACACACTATTAATAAATGTTTTTAATGCAAGTTGTTTTGTTTCATAATATCCTGACAAATTTTCACACTCCTTAATTGCATTATAAAGTTCCTCTTTAGAACAAGTATCAGGATCTATTTCTATAAATTTACTTTTATAAAGTGCCATTTGTATATATTAATTTTTAATTTTTATTATGTTTTTCTATATTTGTTTTTATAATAAGTTTTTATGCATATTTAACTTTTTAATTGACTCAATATAATATCACACGTACATTTAGTTGTTCCATATGGCAAATCACAAATAATGCAATCAACAGATTTGTCATCTATTTTTGCATTCCTATTAAACAATCTTCATTGTAAATTTTATCAATCTCTAACATTTAAAAAATAATAGATATTTTTATGCGTTCGCTTCTGTAATATCAATTTTTGAGAAACCATTTTTAGATACACTGATAATTTTATCAAAGTTATCAAGATATAAATCTGTATGTGACACAATAAAACAACTTAGATTATTATCCTTTGCAAAATGTTTCAAGAAATCCAAAACCAATCCAGATGTTTCATTGTCAAGTGTTGAAATAACTTCATCAATAGATAATATATTAATAGATGGAAAACGTCTCTTAAGCAGCTTGAATAGGCTACAAAGGATAACTAAATCTACGCGAGTTTCCTCACCATCCGATAAAGATTCTGGAGCAAGTTCATCACCAAGATCTTTAAGATGTGGATCAAATTTTGTATCAATTTCTAACTGATATGGAAAATTAACCAATTCAAGATTATCTGCAATTTCTTTATTTAAAATTGGTAAATAGTTAATAATAACCTTTTGCTTAACACCATCAATTGAATAAACGACTGCTAATGTTTGAAGCTCTTTTAATTTTTCATTATCTGCTGCTAATTGTTCATTAATATCATTTATCTGTTTTGATGTATTATTAATAATATTTGCAATTCCTTGATATTCTGCATTATTTTTCAATTGTTCTGATAATGCATTATTTTGTGCAGTTAGATTATTAATGTCAATTCTTAATTGAACTAATGCATCATTTATTTTTGTAATATATGCAACAACTTCATTGTAATTATTATTAGCTTTAGCTAATTCATCATTAAGCTGATTTGTTATTTTAGCCTTCTGTTGTTTAAGTTCTTCTAATTGATTTTTAAGATTTATAAAGGCATCTCCTGAAAAATGTGTTCCACATGTTGGACATTTTTCTTGCGCATATAAATCTATTTTACCTTGAATGATTTGAATATTATAATAATTCTCATTCTGTTGCTTCTTTGCATCATTAACAGAATTTAAAAGATCAACCTGTTTTGTATTATAAGATGAAAGCATTTCTGTTAGCTTAATAATCTTTTTATTATCTTCTTCTATTTTTAGATTATTGGCATTAATAATTGCTTGATTTTCTTTGGATTGATTATTTTGTTGAAGTTTAGTTAATTCTTCATTGGCATTATTAAGAGTCTGTGTTAACTGAAATAACGAATTATTATTTGAGTTAATCAAATTTCCGATTTCACGTGCATCCTTTTTAATTTTTTCATATGCAATATTAACTACTTCCAAATTAAAAACTCTATCAATGATTTCTTTTCTATCTGCGGGGGTCATAGTTAAAAATGATTTGAATTTCTTCATAGAAATAGAAATCATATTAGAAAATGCTTTAATTGGAATATCTGCAATTTCTTTATCTATATAATCTTGGGCTGATGCAGACCCATAACTATTGATATTTACTCCATCTCTAAAAACTTGTAAATCATTTGGGGCAAAGCTGCGTTCAATAATATATTCATGCCCGCCTTTTTCAATAATCGCTTTAATCCATCCATGTTTATTAATACGGTTATGAACCGCAGATTTTGTTAAACCTGGAGTTTTACCAAATAATGCAATACATGGTAATGAAAGAATGGTTGATTTTCCTGAACCGGACACGCCTTTTAAAAGAACCAATTCGCCGTCAGTAAACTCAACTTTTTGAATTTCCTCACCAAATGATCTAATATTTTTCCACTCAATAGATTTAAACTTCATAATTACTTAAATATTTTTCTTATAATTATAGATAAAAAATCATGTTTAGTTTCTTAAATAAATAATAAAAGAAAATAAAATATATTTAATATAATTATGCGTAAAGATAAAATATATAATAATATAATAAATGCAGTGTCTAAATAGGTTAAATACGCATTGAATGAAGGAGATGAAATTTAGCCAAAAAGAACAGTAATTGATGAATCATCATATTTAATATTTTGTTCAGGTCTTGACACTAAATTGGTTAGTTCATTATCTACAAAATTTGGCAAATTTGATGATTACACAAATGGCTCTATTAGAATTGTGTGTAAAACACATGAAGAAGTCAATAAATCTATTGAATTATTAATTAATTCAGGAGCATTAGATAATGATAATATATTTTTACATTAGCCAAAAATACAAATTACAAGAATTGGTAAGCCTTTAATGAATGATTCTGTCAATGAAAGCGCTATTAATGAAGAAAAGGGAGGCCGTTTGATTGCACATTCATATATTCCAATGAATAATATCAAAGTTCCGCGCCAAAAAGCTAAATTGAGCATTATTATGAAAATTAATAATGGTGAAATGGAAAGAACCACAGATGCAGTTAGAAATGCAATGATTGAAACAGGACTATGGAATGACAGAACACCGGGTTAGATTGAAATGGATGTAAATCTTATTATGAGAAAAACTGATAAATTTTTAAATGATAGAACCTTTGAAGATGTATCTGGTGATTTTATGACAGATTTTACATATTCAAAGGATAATTATGAACCGGGTGAATTTGCAAATGGAATGGAAGCGGCAAACAATCATGTTAAATACCTTATTAGAAAAGGCCTTGATGTAGAAATTAAAAAAGGCACATATTCTTATAAAATTTATATACACTATAATAATAAAGAGCAATATGAAATTTTAGTTAGATGGCTAGCATGGCATTGTGGGTTAACAGATACACAAAATAATCCATGCCCACGTTCTGAAAGAGTATTTATTGAAGATTTAATTAAATCTGGATAGAAAACCACATGGTAATGTAAAAAGGAACCGAATTTTTGGTTCCTTTTTTAGTCATTTGCGATTTCATTTTCTGCGTCTTTTAAATAATGATCACTAATTTTTATCAATTTTAATTTGAATTCTTCTTCAATATCCAAATCCATTATAGAATCATTAATAAGTTCAGCAGTTGTTTTTTCTTTGAAGTTTTCAGAATTTTCAAGATTTATAGTTAATGCATGCTTATTAATAACAGGTTTAACAAATTTTGCAGAAGTTCCTACACCTAAATTATAAATATCAAATTTCTTTTTATATTCATTTAAGTTTTCCTCTTTAATGATAATATAATTATAATTATTATTTAAAAATTCTTGACGTTCTGTAATAGACATTTCTATATATTTTTCCATTATTAAACTATGATATATTGGGCTATAGTTATTTTCAAAAAATTTATATTTATTACTTTTTAAATTTAATAGATATAAGCCTTTTTGGTTTCCAATATCGGCTTTACTAATATGATATGGAGAACCAACATATACACATTTTTTAGATTCTTGGCGTTTATGAATATGTCCTGAAAATACTATACCAGAAAATGCATCAACATTAACACCATTAGTAATAAGCATTCCATTATCTAATTTCATTTTTGTTAACTCAGTATGCATAAAAGCGTATTTAGCATCAGAATTTTCATTTAAATATTTTGATTCTAATAAATGATCTCCTAAAAATGGAATTGCAATTGCTTTAGTATGTTTTTTATTTTCATAGTTAATATTCAATAAAGTGGGTTCTGTAATAAGATGGACATCATTTATATATTGGATTGCACGTAAAGAAGTATTACCTTCATTTGTCTTTTTAGCTAAATCATGATTCCCATTTATAATAAATGTTTCAATTTCTTTAGCCACATCTTCAAATATATCAATTGCTAAATTATATACATTAATGTCTATTGCTTTTCTATCATTAAAAGTATCTCCAAGATTAATTAAAATCATTCTCTCACCGTCTTTTAATGATGCTTTAAGTTCCCTTATTTTTGGAATAAAAAACCCATAGAAAAAGCTTTTCATATTTTCTTGCCATTCTTCTGAATTGGTATGTGCGCCAAAATGAATATCGGAAATCATTAAGATATGAGATGCTGATATGTCTAAAGTTTTAATATCCATTTATCTATAATTAAATTTTTAAAATTATATGTTAAAAATGAGTAAAGTTTTATATAAATAAAAAGGACCAAATTTAAATGGTCCTTTTTTACAATATTATTTAGATTAATTATTCTTGATCTAAACGTTGGAGCATGAATTTCTGGATTATTTTCTCCATTCCATGATTCATCCACATTGATACTTCTACTACGCAAGCGTCGCTTTCAATTACTTCTGGTGTATTATTAGTTTCATCGCATATGATTTCATATTTAACTAATGCTCCAGAGATTTGCATTGCTTGAAGAATTGGTGTAAGTTGTTGTACGATATTTGCGCGTACAGCTGGAGTATTATACTTAAAATTATACTTTTTAAGAACTCTTTCACATTCAATTTCAGCAGTATTAAGATTTTCACGTACATGAAGTTTATTGAAGTCTGACTTCATTATTTGATAAGCTGTCTGGTTACCGTAAATCATGATACTTCCACGATCAGAAATAATTGTATTTACACCGAACGGCTCAAGATATTCACGGTCAGTTCTGTCTGCTAAGAATTCAAGACCTGCTAAATATCTATTTGATAAAATACCATTACCATTTGCGCAAATTGCATATGGATCACTAATACCATTAAATTTACGATTTAATACATTAGCAACATCTGCTGCAGGTGGAACTGAGATTTCTTTACCAGCTTCTTTATAAATTAAGTGTGGCCAGAATGTAGCAGTGAATTTTGCTCCATTTTCTTCACTAGGCAAACTGAATATGATCGATGAACCCATTTCAGTATTACCGCCTTCAGGAATATATTTAGTATTCATTGATGGACGAGCTTCTGCACCAGGTATATATGTATTACAGAAATATGGATTTGAACTTATTGCAAATTGTTTAGCAGATGGTAAGTTAAGAATTGCAGTGCATTTTCCACGATCCATTGCAACTTTAGATAGTTCAACTTTACCACCAAGTTCTGCATCCAAGCCATAAGACATAGAGTCAATGATATAACGATAATTAACCATTTCTGGATTCAATAAACCCCGTCTAATACCTTCGTCTTTAAGAACTCCATAAATCTTTTTAATACCATCTTCAATATTTAATTTGCCAGAATCATCATAACCTGGACGGTGTCTTGATGTAATTGTAAGACCCTTCATAGGAATAAATCTTAATGATCCTGAAATTTTATCATCAGAAATTGGGAGTTGACGATAAATCTTATTGTTTTCAATAAGAACAGGTGATGTACATGTAATCAAATAAAAACCATATTTACCTGTGCTAAATTCACCAATTGGGCCATTATATGTATATTTTTTTGTTTGGTAACTAATCTCACGAGTTGATGGATTACATTGAATAAATTGTTTTCTAATAACTTTTGCTAAACCTGGAATAAGTTGGTATTCTTCAGTTTCACCAGCTTCATTATTAAATGTAATGTTATGAACATAATCACCAAGTTTAATTTTTTCATCTTTCCAGTCTGTTGATGAACAAATAATGAACATGTTCTTTGTATCTTCTGTAACCGGCACACTGCTATCTTCCCAAAGAACTGGATTACCAAAATAATCAACATTATTAAGCTCAATGCTAACACCATCACCTGTATTTTCAATATAATTATATGATAAGAAATTAATTCCATTGACGGCTTCACCCTGGTGTGAACTTGAATTCAATACATGTAAGCTATTATTATATGAAACATTTGTAATATAATCTGATGCGTCTTTAGTTACTGTATATAATACACAGAAATTTGAAGAATCAATATCAAAATATGCAGAAACATCATATTCATTTTCTACACTACTATTACGTATTTTAACTGCATTAACCTATAAAGTTTTTACAGACAATCCTCCTGTATCTCCAACTGCATACAATTTATTTGTTACAAATGATGCAATACCAGCATTTGTAAATTTAATTGATGAATCTACTGTTGTATTTACAAGATTCTCAATAGCAACAAATTTGCCTGGATGAACTACAGATCGAGGCTCTTCAATACTTGAATTTATGTATGTTGAAACATTTATGCTTGGATCTGTAACCGTTAATTGCACTAATAGCGCATTTGTTGGATTTTTAAAATATTTGTTTTTAATCCAATTATATGTTGAACAATCTGCAGGAATACTGCTATCGGTTGAATAAGGAGGCCATGTTTCTTCAGGTTGTTCCTTTTTCTTAAATGCCTCATGACCAACCATATCAACAATATATTTAGCAATGCCTTCACCTTCAAGTTCGCCATTATTGTCAATATCTAATCCCCAGCATCCTGAATCTGGATCTGTTGAAGATGCATCTAAACCAGAATAATCATATGTAAGAACATTTGCAAGATCTTGGTTGAATGACATTAATAAACCGGTTCTTTCAGTCGCTGCATTAACTTTCTTTTCAAGTGAAAGCATATTGCCCTATTTGTCTATAAAATCTGGAATAATGCATCCAGACCATGAACCCAAAACGGTTACACCTTCAGCACTCATAAATGTATTAATGCGGTCTTTCTTAATACCCTTCTTATCAAAGAAGCCTTTCCACACAGGATCTGTTGAAAGAACAGGATAATTTGTCCAGTTACCTTTAACACATATAACTTGAAGGAAATAATCTGAAATGTTGTCATAAGGGCGAATCCAACCAAATGGAATATTTTCACGACCACCAAACCATGATTCTGCTGTCACTTCATAACCAGGCATACTTGCAGGCTTAAATACCAAAATGGATATTTCTTCTGTACCAACATTAGCAAAGTTAAGTAAGTTGCCTTTTTCAAATGTATATGAAGTTAATCCTTCATCAGCATCAGATAAATTACGTGTAGCTTCTGCTGTTAGCAAGTCTTTATCTGGAATCCAGAAACGTGATCTGTTAAATACACTTGCAAATGGTGTTTTACCAATATATGGAAGATTGTCACCTTTAACTGTACCATAAATAATTCTATCTGTAGAATCAGCTAAATAGTCATATTCACCATATGAACCAGCATCTGATAATCTTGGGTTAGCTTCACCAGCATTCATAGACATTGCTGCAATGTTAACTTGATCAGGACCGGAATATTTTTGGTCAACATTTAATAAATTAAGTGCAATAACAGGGCCGCCTGTTAATAATGTTCTTAACATTCTGTTAAAGTAGCTTCCTTTATGCTCTAATTTTGTATCAATATCGCCAAAAACTTGAAGTCTATCGCTATCATCCTATAAAAGAACGGGACGGTTAAATGGACCTTTATTAGAGAAACCAACTAACATGCGTAAAGATTCAACATCAGCATCAGCCATTCTGGCAGTATTGTCAACTTCAATAGTATAAATACCAGCAGCTTTAAATGAATTTAAATCAATACTAATTTTACCCATATTATTTAAATTTATTATTTTTTATCTTTATTTTATTTTTATATTTATTTAGACAATCAATTTTAAAAATACATTTTAATTCATTATTGATCAAATGCACTTTTATTATTTATTTTATAAAAATTTAATAGAAAAGGGCAATTTATTATTGCCCTTTCAGATGCTAAATGCATCTAATATATTATTTGAAAAATATTTGCTCCAGATTATTCGTGGATTCATTTTTATATCTCTAAAATACTTATTTACGTCTGTTATATCCCATTTTCGTTTATTTCCGGTTATTATATATGGATTTATTTCTGGAATGTGAAAGTCATTCATAAATTTTTTCCAAAGAAATACATTGTATCCTTGTTTCATTTTTTCAATTGCATGTTCATTTCCTGTATCATCTTTATCAAATATATACCAAAATGGAAATTGCATTGCAAAATTTTTCCCGGCGCCTGATAAAGCAATACAATTTGGAAGCAAAAATGAATCAAATGGACCCTCAGCAACAAATATCGGTTTAAATGATGTTCTTGAAAAATCTACATTAAATATGTTAAATACACATGATAGTTTAGAAATAGTTTCCGGAACAGGATTTTTATCGCCAAGCATTGCCACCCTCATTTTTTCAATAGTCATTGTAAGATATTTAGCTTGTCCAGGTTTTGGAGTTAAATTTCTAATTTGTATTCCGAGAACTCTATCGCCAACTAAATTTAAAATAAGAATTTGATTATATTTATCACTATATAAAAATCTTTCATGATTTGAATATTGACATCTATTGAGTAAATATTTATATGCGATTGGAGTTGTTTCTCTTCCAATATCTTTTAAATCAAGAATATCTCTAATATAACTTCTATCTATTGCATATTTGTAGGCTTCATCCCTATTGATGACATTTGCTGTAATATTATTTGATAATTCTTGAAAATTATTTTCTGTATTTTGATAATTTATATTTATAAAATTAATATCCGTTAAAGACAAATCAGTTCCAAAATGTTTGAAGAATTTTTTAAGAGGCATTGAACCACAACTATTAAAACATGTAAATAACCCCGCATGCTTTCCTCTAAATGCAATATGTCCGCGTTTCTTTTTTGGATCATATGCAGAATCATGACAAATAGGACAAGCAAATTTAATACCTGTGCTTTCTCGTCTAATGATTTGTTTCAGTTTTGTTTCTGGAAACTCTTTATATAAAATATTTTGAACTTTATCTTCTATTCCGGCCTCAAATTGCTCTTGTGTGATATTTGCGGCTGTTAAACTTGATGTATCCAATTTTAATGTTAATCCTATATTCTTATTTTCTTCCATAATTAATAATTATAGAAAGAAATATAAAAATGTTTACGTTATTTATTATTGAATTTTTAATTTTTTGTAGCCCCACCCGGGATCGAACCGAGACTGACCAACATTTAGAGTGTTGCGCGCTGCCATTACGCCATGGGGCAATATTAATTATTGCTAATTATTTATTATAAAAATTAAATTTAAAATAGTTTTTTCTCATA
>Ga0256405_10010142_pt1 | contig 12569 bp, 14 predicted proteins | sample RumenRJG_02DNA_FD_189096 | JGI IMG/M metagenome (GOLD analysis project Ga0256405, IMG submission 189096) | Bovine rumen microbial communities from Lethbridge, Alberta, Canada - RJG_02 | ecosystem: Host-associated > Mammals > Digestive system > Stomach > Rumen | place: Canada: Alberta...
GAAAACCTGATTGTAGAATAGTAAGTTTTCAGTGAAAGGGGAGCTTAACCTTGCAAAAGACGAAATTTCCCGCAGTAGCGGCGACCTTTATCGTCTGTTTTGTCTTCTGGGTGCTTCTGGACTTTTCTTTCAAGGTGGAGGAGATTATCGCAGGCGCGATCGTGAGCCTGCTCGTCGCGCTTTTCAGCGCACGCTTCTTCATTCGGGAGGATGCCGGCTGGTTCTTCAACCCCGGACGTTTCTTCGCCCTGATCGGTTTCTGGTGCTTCACCTTCGTGGGTGAAATGATCAAAGCCAATCTCGACATGGCGCGGATCTGTTTCGGCGGCTGCAAGGATATCAATCCGGGGATCGTGAAGATCCCGACCGAGCTGAAGTCGGACTACGGTCTTGGCGCACTGTCCAACTCCATCACACTGACCCCGGGCACCATCACCATGGAGGTCACGGAAGAGGACGGACAAAACTACCTGTATGTACACTGGATCGATGTCAAGGAGACCGATCCGGAGAAAGCCGGCGAGGCGATTAAGGGAACGCTGGAAAAAGGATTGAGGAGGGTATGGCAATGACAGATCTGCTGATATTTGCAATATGCTTCGCATTCCTTGCAATCGTGTGTGTATATCGCCTGGTGAAGGGTCCGACGGCGGCAGACCGGATGGTAGTTGCGGATAACGCGGACATTCTGATCTGCTGCGCGATGATTCTCTTCTCGCTCTTCAGCGGAAGAGGCGTGTACCTGGACATCGCACTGATCTGCGGACTGTTCGGTATCATCGATACCATCGCTGTCGGCAGATATCTCGACAAGAAAGGGAGGTTCCACAATGTTGATTCGGATCATCATTGATCTCCTGATAGCGGTTGGGCTGGTGTTTGCGTGTGCCGGCACCATCGGCATTCTCAAGATGCCGGATCCCTTCAGCCGTATGCAGGCTGCGACCTGCATCTCCACATTGGGCATGCTCGGCGTGGCGGTCGGTGGAGTGCTGTACGCCGCTTTGATCATGCACAGCGCCAGTGCGGCGATTAAGATCGCCGTGATCGCGCTGATGGTCTTGGTAACCAACCCGGTTGGTTCTCATGCGATTGCCAAGGGCGCCTACAGCCACGGTTACCGGCCGGAGAAGAAAATGGAAACAGACGATCTGGGGAGGGACTTCGATGAGTAATGTGATGATGATCCTTGACATCCTGATCGTTCTCGGACTGGTGGTTTCCGCCGTGATGGCGGTCCACTTCGAAAAACTCCTGAGTGCGGTGATTTCGCTCGGTGTGACCGGCCTCTTTGCGGCTGCGGCGTTCCTGCTGATGCATGCACCGGACGTGGCCATCTCTGAGGCAGCCGTCGGCGCAGCGCTGACTCCGCTGATCTTCATCGTCGCTCTGATCAAGATTCGGGGAGGGGACGACAAATGAAGAAGTTTCTGACCTTTGTTTCACTCGCAGTGATCCTCTTTGCCGGGATTACGGCGGCATTCCAGATGGCGGCCATGCCCCGCACCTATGAGGGACAGAATGCCACGGTGCCGGTGGCGGTGCTGCAGCAGAATCCCGAGGCCTATGACGACAGCACGGCGGACGGCGCGGCGGCGGCCATTGTCCAGCAGAACCTGGCCAAGACCCATGCCGTCAACGACGTGACCTCCGTTGTCTTCGACTTCCGTGGCTACGATACTATGGGCGAAGCCTTTATCCTGATTACGGCTGTCGCAGGCTCTGCGGTGATCCTCTTTACCAAGAAAGCCGGAAAGGAGGAGACAAAAGATGAAGAATGAAAACATCCAGATCCGCCACGTAGTTGGACACAGCCTGAATCTTGTCTTCCCCCTGACGATGGTCTACATGTGCTACATCATCCTGCACGGCCATCTGTCCCCCGGCGGCGGCTTCCAGGGCGGCGTGCTGATTGTCGGTGCATTCCTGATGATCTACTTCGCCAACGGCTATCAGGCGACCGCGAAAGCGATCAGCTTCAATCTTCTGCATGAGGCGGAGGGCGTGGCCTCAGTGGCCTATGTGGCGCTGGCCATGATGGGCATTGCCGTCGGCGCGCAGTTCTGTGAGAACATTCTCTACACCCACGGCAACATCGGCGATCTGTACAGTTCCGGTACGATCTTCTGGATGAACCTGACGGTCGGCATCAAGGTCATGACCGGTATCGGATCCATCACGCTGCTGATGCTCGGCATCGTGAACCAGAAAAACTGAGAAATGAGGTGAGCTGAATGATTTTGATAAACTACCTGGCCTCATTCTTCCTGATCACGCTTGGCCTTTACTGCATCGTAGCCAAGCACGACCTGCTGAAATCCGTGATCGGACTTTCGATCATGGACTACGGTGTGAATCTCCTGATCATCACCATCGGCTTCAATCCGGGCGGTACCGCTCCGATTTTCAGCTTTGGTGAGCTTCGTCCGGAGAGCTTCTTCGTGGATCCGATCCCCCAGGCGCTTACCCTGACAAGCATCGTCATCGGCGCCTGCACCACGGCCATGAGCCTTGCTCTGGTGATCAAGATCCGTGAGATGTACGGCACCACCGACACCACACAGATAAGGAGGCTGAGAGGATGAGTATCCAACACTTCCCGATCTGTGCGATTATGGCTTATTTCCTCGGCGCATTCCTGATTGTCATCTTCGGCAAGAACCGCGCCCTGCGAAATGTCTTCGGCTTCCTGGCAACGGCCACACCGCTCTGCCTGCTGGCCGCGCTGGTCAAGCCCCTCATGCTGGGCTCTGACGTCATCGCCTACTGGATGGGCAACCGCGTTCCCGCCGGCGGCTATGCCATCGGCATCGCCCTGGAGGTAGACGCACTGGGCCTGTTCTTCGGCCTGCTCATCGCCACGGCGGTTTTCGTCGCCATGCTCTACTCCTTCAGTTACATGAGCCATGACGACAACGAGCCGCAGTACTACACCCTGTTCCTGATGCTCTGCGGCGGCGTGATGGGCTTCGTGCTCTCGGGCGATCTCTTCAACATGTTCATCATGATCGAGATCCTGACCTTCGCCGCGGTGGCGCTCACCGCCTTCCGCAACACCGCCAACGGCGCGCTGGAAGCGGCATTCAAATACCTGGTGGTCGGCTGCATCGGCTCCAGCTGCATCCTGGCCGGCACCATCATGCTTTATGCCCAGGCGCACACGCTGAACTTTGCTCAGCTGGCGGCCTTCCTGCCCGGACACCTGAACCGGGCGACCATCATCGCCTATGCGATGCTCTTCATCGGCTTCTGCACCAAGGCCTTCATCGTACCGTTCCACCCGCTGGCGGCGGATGCCCACGGCGCGGCCCCGGCTCCGGTGTCGGTGCTGATCTCCGGTGTTCTGACGAAGAGCGGTCTCTACGGAATCATCCGTCTGACCTACATCCTCTTCCGTGTCATGGACCTCGGCACGGTCCAGTTCTGGCTGGTCTTCCTCGGCTCGGTCAGCATGTTCGTCTGCGTGACGATGGCTCTGGCCCAGCATGACTTCAAGCGTCTGCTGGCCTTCCACTCCATCTCCCAGATCGGCTATGTCCTGACGGCCGCCGGCCTTGCCACCGCGCTGGGCGTCTCCTCCGGCCTCTATCACGCCATGAACCACACGCTCTTCAAGGGCCTGCTATTCCTTTGTGCCGGTGCTGTCCTGCATGAGACGGGCACCACCGACCTCGGAAAGCTGGGCGGCCTCTCCAAGAAGATGCCGCATACCACGATCCTGTTCCTGGTCGGTGCGTTCTCCATCAGCGGTGTCCCGCCGTTCAACGGCTTTGCCTCCAAGTGGCTCATTTATCAGGCCACCTATCAGAAGGCAGTCGAGAGCGGAAACATCGGCTTCCTGATGTGCACGATTGTCGCGCTGGTCACCAGTACCCTGACGCTGGCCTCCTTTGTGAAGGTCACCCAGTCCGTCTTCTTCGGACAGCTCCCGAAGGAGTATGAAAACGTCGAGGAAGTCTCCGTCGGCATGCGTCTGGCCATGGGCATCCTGGCCCTGCTCTGCATCCTGACCGGACTCTTCCCGGGCTTTGTCACCACGTATCTGACTGAGCCTGCCGCCCGTGCCGTCTTCGGTGCCAACACCTATGTCAACGCCATGATGGGCACCGGTTATGCCCAGGGCTTCGGCCTGACGGATCTACTGTCGGTCAGCTTCCAGGCGGCCGGTGTATGGAGCCCGATCTCCTGGCTCTGCCTGCTGATGATCATGCTGCTTGCTGTGGCGATCGTCGCGGTGAGTTCCAAGTATGACCAGGTCTCCGCTCTGGCAAAGACCGCGGCAGCCGCCGAGGCGGCGGCAGCCAAGGCCGGCCCCCGTTTCGGCAGCGGTGCGCTTGCCGAAGGAAAGAACGAGCTGTTCTTCGGCGGTGAAGAGAGCGTCTTTTCCCAGGTGGGCGGCGATGACCTCTTCTGGGGCTTCAAGCACAACTGGCGTCATTACTTCAGCTTTATGCATGAGCTGCACAGCGGTATTGTGAACGACTACGCCCTCTGGGGTGTGATCGCTCTGGCGCTGGCGATGCTCTATGCCATGATCATTCTGTAAGGGAGGCGGGAATATGAGTATCATTCTTGACGGCCTCAAGTATCTGGCCTATATCCTGATCTTCCCGGGATTCCTGTTCTGCTTCCTGTCCGGACTGCTGCTCTGCGGGATTGACCGCAAGCTGGTCGCCCGGATGCAGAAGCGTGTCGGTCCTCCGATTCTTCAGCCGTTCTATGATTTCTTCAAGCTCCTGGGCAAGGAGACGATCATCCCCGTAACGGCGAACCGGACCGTGTTCCTCCTCGCTCCGCTGGTGGGCCTGGCGGCCCAGGTGGTGCTGCAGCTGTTTATCCCGGTCTTCTCGTTCAATGCCTTCCACGGCGTAGCGGACGTGATCGTCATTCTCTACCTGCTGCTGATCCCGGCTCTGTCCGTGATCCTCGGCGCGGCCTCCTCCGGTTCTCCCTATTCCGGTGTCGGCCTCTCGCGTGAGATGGTAACGATCCTCGCGGTGGAGCTGCCTCTGGTGCTGGTGTTGCTGGCGGTTGCGAAAGCGGTCGGCAATGCCCTGGGCACCGGACTCTGCTTCAGCCTCACGGACATCGTGAACTATCAGCTGTCTAACGGCAGCCTCATCACCAGGCTCAGCATGATCCCCGCGGCAGCGGCAATGCTGCTTATCATCCCCGGTGAAACGGGCAGCCACCCCTTCGATGCGGCGGAAGCCGAGACCGAGATCTGCGAAGGCATGCTCGCCGAGTACAGCGGCAAGCCCCTGGCGGTCTACAAGCTCAGCCATGCCGTGAAGCTGCTCACGATGACAACGCTCTTTGTTGCGCTGTTCCTCGGCGGCATCGGCGGCGGGATCGAACGGGCGATGATGACCTCTGCGATCGGCGGAGCCTTCTGCTTCCTGATCGAGATCATCATTCTCTTCCTGCTGTGCGCGGTGCTGGTTGCGGTGTGCATCTCCCTTATACACGCTGTGACCGCCCGTCTGCGCATCGAGCAGCTCTTCAAGTACTACTGGACCGTGGTCACCGGACTGGCTCTGATCAGCCTGGTGATGGCCTGGTACGGACTGTAAGAAAGGAGTGGGCAAATGTTTGATAAACTGATTACCGAGAGCATGGGGAAATCCCCGTGGCTGTTCCACATCAACGCCGGCTCCTGCAACGGCTGCGACATCGAACTTGTCGCTGTCCTGACACCGCGCTATGACGCGGAACGCCTCGGCTTCAAGCTGGCCGGATCCCCGCGTCAGGCGGATATCGTCGTGGTCACAGGACCGATCACCAAGCAGTCCCTTCCCCGTGTGCTGCGCGCCATCTCCCAGGTTCCGGAACCGCGCTGCATCGTGACGATGGGCTCCTGCCCGCAGAGCGGCAACGTCTTCCGCGGCAGCTATTCGGTCTGCGGCCCGCTGAGCAAATATGTGCATGTCGACGTGGACGTTGCCGGGTGCACGCCGAAGCCCGAAGCCGTGATTGAGGGACTCGCAACCGCGACCAAGATCCTCATGGAGAAACGGCAGAACAAGAAAGGGGGTCAGAAGTAATGGATTTCCCGTTTGTGAAAGAAGCTCTGGCCCAGCTCTTCTCCAAGCCCAGCACCATCGCCTTCCCAGCGGCGCCGAGCCCGGCGAAGCCGAACTATCGCGGCAGGATTGTCTTCCACCCGGATAAGTGCATCAGCTGCAACATGTGCGAGCGTGTCTGCGCCGGCCAGGCGATTACCCACACCTCCGAACCCTGTGAAGAGGGCGAGCGGATCACCCGTCAGTTCTACCTCGGCTCCTGCACCTTCTGCTCTCACTGCGCCAGCTTCTGCACCCACGGCGCCATTGAGTTGAGTGACGATTATCACATGGTCGCCGACTATTACCATGCTGATACGTTTGAAGAGGGCGAAGAGGCACTGATTGTCCGCGGTACCTATATCAAGAAAGCGCCGGTGAAGAAGGCTGCCCCGGCTGCGGCTCCCGCGGCAAAGCCCGCGGCACCCAAGGCAGAAGCGAAGCCTGCGGAAGAAAAACCAGTTGCACCGAAGGCAGAAGAGAAGCCCGCTGTCACTGCTGACGCAAAGGCGGAAACACCTGCCGAAGTGACCGAGCCGGCTCCGAAGCCGAAGAGAACCCGCAAACCCAAGACCGAGACGGCAGACGCGGCTGCACCCGCGGAAGCGACTGTCACCGAGAAAGTGGCAGATGAGGCCCCGGCTCCGGAAGCGCCCAAAGCCGAAGAGAAGGCTGCTCCCGTCGAAGAGGCAGCCGCACCCGCGGCACCTCCCGAGCCGCGCGATGACGGCAAGCCTGTTCAAGATCCGTCCAAGTGCATCTATTGCACGCTCTGTGCACGCAACTGCCCGGCCGGTGCTCTGACGGTCGACCGCAAGGCAAAGACCTGGGTCCTCGATGAAGACCTCTGCGTCGCCTGCGGCACCTGCCAGGGAGCCTGCCCGAAGGACGCCATCATCATGTAACACTCCGGCTGAACCGGAAACGACACATCCCCGCCGTCGGGCGGGGATGTGCTGCATAGAGAAAGACAGACAAACGCGGGAATTCGCTGGAAGAGGTTATATCTCCCTGTCTCCGGAGATGATAACGGCAAATGATATGGTAAGCGAATATATTTTCCTGTGGAAATTCAACCGCACCTGTGATATAGTAACAGTATCACAAGTCGGAAGGACGGATGGATTGTTATGAAAAAGAGACTGATTGCACTGCTTCTCTGCATGATCCTGTGCCTGACTGTACTGCCGGTCTGTGCGTTCGCTGGTGAAGGCCTGACCGCTGCCGGTGCCTCTGTGAGCCCCCTGACCGGGGATGAGAGCAACGTCGTGCTCTGGATTGTCGTCGGTGCGGTCGCACTTGCCGGCATCGTCGGGATTGTGCTCTATCTGATGAAGCGCAAGAAATAAAACATCATGCTTTTAGATTCATCCCCGCTGTGAGGCGGGGATGAATTGCGTTCTTGGGGAATCATACCAAGAGAATTAAGAAATATCATATAGTTTTTTCAGCGGGTATATGTTATAATGCTACTAACTGTAACAATTTGTAACTATGAGACTGTTACTCGAAAGTGAGGGCATGGTTGATGACTAAGAGAATACTGGCACTGGTCTTGTGCATTCTTATATGTCTGAGCATGCTTCCGTCTTCTTCATTTGCGGAAGAGGAAGATGAGACCTATATAGTCTATTTCTGGTATACGAGTCCAGTGACGGTGAATGAATCAGGCTATCGGGACTGCCTTCCGGTGGGAGAGCCCCTGACGGTTGACGCGAGCAGTGATTATGTAATCGGACAGGTGCCTGCTTCGATTTTGCAGGGATTGCGTTCCTATGCCCAAAGTCAAAATCTACAGGATCATTGTATTGCATATTGGACCGTCAAAGAAACCGGAGAAGCGTTTGATTTTATAAATCAGGGAGTGGATGAATCCGCATCCGAGGATCATACTCTGAACCTGGTCGCCACGTGGGGAACCGAGAATGGCCACAACTACGGAAACTGGCATACAACGCAGGAAGCAAGCTGTGATGCGCCCGGCACAAGAACACATACCTGTTATATCTGTGGGACTTCGGGAAGCGAAGTGATCCCGGCTGCACACAGCATTGATCCGGAACCCATGCGGGCTCATCCGGCCACCTGTACGGAAGACGGCACGGTTGAATACTATGAATGCAGCAAATGCGGGAAACGGTTCTCGGATGCGGAAGGAATCAATGAGCTCGCTTCTATCATTGAAGAAAGCACCGGTCACGATCTGACGCATCTTCCGGAAACACCGGCTACCTGCACAGGAGAGGGGAATATTGCCTGTTATTACTGCGAAAAATGCGGCGGGTATTACAGCGATGAGAATGGCGAAAACCCGATTGATGCGGCATCTGTTGTCATAGAGATCGACCCTGATGCGCACGTATGGGAAAACGGGGTCTGCAGCCGGGAAGGATGCGGAGCCGTGTGCGAACATACAGATGTTGTAGATGGCGTATGTCAAATTTGCGGGGAGAGGGTTCTAAAAGGGAGAAGATTCTTGTTTTCCGCTCCGGCAAAGAATGGGAATGCAACGGAAACAGGTGGAGGAGACAACAGGCAAACAGGATGGGAACTCTCTGATACGGGTGAGACTTTGACTATTTCAGGGCCGATGCCTGACTATGATAATGATCAAAATCTTCCTCCTTGGTATGACAGTCGAATGACCATAAGGAATGTCACGATTGGAAGCGGAATAACAGGCATTGGCAGCTATGCATTCAGTGGTTGTGAACAAATTCCCTATATTGAACTGCCATTGGGCATGTCAATAATAAAAGAGGGAACATTTAGAAACTGCAAAGGACTTACCAGCGTAGCGATTCCCAAAACAGTTCAATCTATCGGGCAGTATGCATTCGATGGTTGTGAAGCCTTGGATACCATTGTTTTTTCCGGTACTGTTAACGCATGGAAAGCTTTATTGAAGGATAAGGTCGGCGCCAATAACGAACCGCTTCAGCGGGTAAGTGTTGTCTGTACGGATGGCGGTTTTACACCCGAAACAAACGGAACCAGCGGTACAAATGGTCCTTCCGGTGGTAACCAGTCCCAGTCAGATAAGTTTTCTGTAACGGTGGTATTTGACTCTTCATTTGGGGAAGCAATTCTACATATCAATAATACAAACAATTCAATTACCGCAGGATACACGCAAACTCTGGATCCTGGAACAGTAACACTGGAATTTGAACCAGATGATGGTGTTTCTTTACTCGAAATCAGAACATACAAGAACAGTGAATTACCGAAGACTTCCACAGGCAATGAACTTGAGATCACGGGAGAAGCCGGAGATGTCTTCCGTGTTGACGCTACCTTCGCTAAGCTCTCAGTTGAAAAAGATACAAGCATACAGACAAATCCAGCGGCAGACGCTTTGAAAGCTGTGCTTGCCACAGAAACGGGTCTGGCTGCAAATACGATCAAGTATCAAATCAACAGAGTGAAACCGATCTGGAAGAATAGCGAAAGCGATAAAATCAGAGAATTGACTGAAACAGAAAAAGCTTCGGTAAGCGGAATTACATTCGACCTTGTCCCGCCTGAGAATACAACCGGTTATACTTACACAATTTATCAGTATGATGCCGAAGAAAACGAGTTTGTCGAGACAGAAGAGGCCGATGGCTTATCCGTAACGACTACAGACTTCTCTGATTATGCAGTTTTTGCGATTCCTCATGGACTGAATATGGCAGATCTTAATGATGTGGAGGCAAGACCTCGTGTAAACGGCGGAGAAAAACTAACCGGGGCGTTGACTAATCTGGTTGCCGGAATGAAGTACAAAAAGGCAGCAGATCCGGATTCTGCATATACTCTGGTAACGGCGGCTGGCGAAATTTCCGCGGATCCCGGCATATACACGATCAGCATTCCTGATACAACATTCACAAGAAATATTGAAATAAAAGATCAGGTTACGGTTAAGTTTGTAAAGCGTACGGGACAGGGATCCTTCCGTGTTCTGGATGATTTGCAATTAATCTATGATGCCAATACCTATCTGGTAAATAAGAACGGTCAGATCAGGGTAGCATTTTCTCCGGATGAGAACTATTGGTTAAGCGAAATAAAGGTAGGGTCAAACTCTGTTGGAGCGGATGATATTAGTGAGGAAATGACATTCCCCGTTGCCAATGCAACAACAATCACTTATGCTTTCTCGCCGGATTCGGCCAAGGCGACCGTCACGGTTGTTTTTGATTCAACCCGCGGAGATGTAAAAGTTGATGGAGTCTCGGCTGCTCCCGATACAGGGGTAAAGGTGATTCCAGGCCGAACCACTGTGGAGTTCACACCGAAATCCGGAATGTACCTGCATGAAGTGAAACTTGGCGCTACAGTACAAACTTTGGACAATAACAACCGGATTTCATTCCCGACTGAGTCAGGCACTGGCTATCGAATTACAGCTGACTTCTCGAATCACGTGAAGGGTGCTAGACCGACAGTGAAAAAGGTGACGACGACTACGACGAGTGCAACAAGATCTAAAGCGTTGGCGCTTCGGGCAGAGATGGCGGAGACTATAGGTGTTGATCCGACGCATATCCTGTACTCAATTACAGACGTTACACCTGTTTGGGATGATGGTCACGGAAACCCGACAGATGTCCTGTTGACCGAAGAGGAAATTTTGGCTAGGAGAGGAATTGAATTTGAATTGGATCCTCCGTCAGATTCCAATATCAATACTCATAATTTCCTTGTTTATCATTATGATTCCCTCACAAAAGACTATGAGGATGAGGCCGTTGCGATAGGCTTGGATGTGGTAACGGTGGATTTTTCGGAATTTGCAGCATTTGCGATTCCTGTCGGGCCTACAGAAGCTGACCTGGAAAAGGTGGCAGCTCGTTCTCAGATCAATGACGGAGACAAGCGTAAAGGCGCTCTCCTGAATTTGCTCATCGGTATGGAGTATAAAAGACCTGGCGCATCTACCTATACACCGGTAACTGCATCAGGCATAAAAGAACTAGCTCCCGGAACTTATACGGTACGCCTCATAGCAGATACCAAGAAAACAGTTAATCTCACAATCAAAGATCAGTATACGGTAACATTCAAAAAGTTAAAAGGGAATGGAAGCTATGAAGTGACATCGAGCAATGACAAGTACGATGATGATGTCTATCTTGTAGATAAAAACGGCAGCATTACAGCAAAATTCAAGCCTGATACGGGCTGGTATCTGTTTGAAGTGAACGTGAATGATAAATATATTGGTCAGAGTAATGTTAAGGCTAATGCAGATATCAAGCTTGATAAGTTTGTAGAATTCACGAAAGCATCGACGGTTACCTATGGGTTTTCCAATACATCCAGGAGCCCGAAGACCGGAGATCGGAGCAATGTAAACCTCTGGATTACGGAAGAGATCCTGTCCTTCCTGGGGATGACAACGATCACCTGGTACCTTTTCCGGCGGAAGGAAACGTACTGATCTCATACAAATGGACTTCAGCGCCTCGGCCTTTTCACCGGGGCGCTGTCAGAAATAAATGGAGCACAATATGATCAAGAACATTATTTTCGATATGGGCAACGTCCTGATTCTCTGGAGCCCGAAAAAGATCGTGGCCCGGCAGAGACTGAATGAGGCGGATTCCGCACTGCTGGAGCGGGAAGTCTTCCAGGAGTACGAGTGGGTCAGCATGGACCACGGCATCATGAGCCAGGAAGAGGGTTATGCGAGCATTTGCTGCCGACTGCCGGAGCGGCTGCATGCGGCGGCGCATGCCTGTGTCTTCGACTGGTGGAAGGAGCCGCTGGACCCGGTGCCCGGCATGGCGGAACTGGTACACGAGGTCAAGGCCCTGGGCTATCACGTGTACCTCTGTTCCAATGCGACCTCCCCGCTGCGGGAGTATTTTGACCGGATTCCCGGTTCGGAGTGCTTCGAGGGCAGGATCGTCTCGGCGGATGTGAAGCTGCTGAAGCCGCAGCATGAGATTTATGAGACACTGTTTGAGACCTTCGGCCTGAAGCCGGAAGAGTGCTTCTTTATCGACGACAGCCCGCTGAACATCGACGGCGCCTATGCCGTGGGAATGCCGGGCGCGGTCTGGCTGAATGACATGCCGCGTCTGCGTGCCCGCCTGCGCGAGGCCGGAGTCCCCGTAAAGGAGTAAACACATGATCCGGCTCTATTCCCGACGGCGCGCTGAACAAGCGATTGAACGGGAAACGCCCTTTATCCAGGAAACCGCGGAAAAATACGGCGTTCCCGTCTCCTGGATCAAGGGAATTCTCCTGCAGGAGATGACCGAACTGAACATGATAGATCCGCTGGCGGACCTGGCAGTACGGTTCTACTATTTCCGGTATCATCTGTTCGGTCGTGTGCCGAAGCTGAAAGGTGCATTTCTCGGAAAAAACGACAGCTCCACCGGCTGGGGACAGATTTATGCCTTCTGCGCGATTGACTCGCTGAACTTCGCCGCAGACCGGGGGATAGCCCGTTATGAGGACTTTGGCCTGGACCCGGATCGCCGTCTGGATAAAGCCGGTCCGGATACC
>Ga0256405_10010143_pt1 | contig 12569 bp, 10 predicted proteins | sample RumenRJG_02DNA_FD_189096 | JGI IMG/M metagenome (GOLD analysis project Ga0256405, IMG submission 189096) | Bovine rumen microbial communities from Lethbridge, Alberta, Canada - RJG_02 | ecosystem: Host-associated > Mammals > Digestive system > Stomach > Rumen | place: Canada: Alberta...
CAGACCCCCACTATGGACAGGACCGAGCAGAATACATCCCAGAAATGCCCTCTGTTGAGGGCTGCCGCAATTCCCAGGATCAGGCCTGTGATCACGCCCAGCAGGATTGCCGCAGTACCGATCCGGAACGAGTTGTTCATGGCGGTCGGAAGTACGGTCGATATCGGGGCGCCATTGTAGAGTGAAGATCCCTTGCCGAAGCTTCCTGTGGTCACGACCTCTTTCATATAATTCCCAAACTGCACAAGGATCGGGTCATCCAGGCCCATTTCCTCCCGCTTCTTTGCGATCGCCTCGTCGCTCATGCGCTCTGACGGGAACGGATTGCCCGGCATGATACGCACCAGCAGGAACAGCAGGAATGTAATGATAAAGAGCGTCACCACCGCCATCAGGATTCTTTTGATGATATATCTGGCCATCGTTTTCTCCCTGCGTGAAAGAATGCAGCCCGCCTCATGGCTTGCGGCCATAATGGCGGGCTGCCGCTATTCTTTATCCGGCTGAAACATCAGCCGCATCTCACATTTCTCAAATCAATGCCGACCTGGCAAAATTATGTCTGATCAGTTCAGGACAGCGTCCTTATAGACTCTGTTCAGGGCAACCGGATGGAAATCAACGCCTTCCAGGTTGTCAATGATCAGGTTTGCATTTGCCTTGGTATACAGCGGTGCAATGACTGCTTCCTGCATAACCAGCTCTTCTGCCTTGTACAGTGCTTCCCAGCGTGCATCATAATCGGATACATATGCGCCGGAGGTGCAGTCTGTGATCAGCTGATCATACTCTTCATTGCTCCAGAATCCATAGTTGTTGGCATTGTCTGTTACCCACATGCCGAGGTAGGTCATCGGATCAGCATAGTCCGGGCCCCAGCGGGTAAGTGCTACACAGTAGTCATCATTCTGCATCTTCTCCAGACGCTCTGCCTTGGTCATTGCCTGCAGATCGATGGTCACGCCGTCAAGGGCTGCCTCTACCTGCTCCTTGATCGCCTGAGCAACCTTGGCAACTTCGTCACCTTCGTTGTTTCCGTAGATCATGGTGAACTGGAAGCTGTCGGTGCCGAGTTCTTCTTTTGCCTTCTCATAGTATTCCTGAGCTCTGGCTGTATCGAATCCGATATAGTCTGCAAACATCTCCTGGTCTGCGGAGAAGTCTTCGCCGGTCGTTGCGCTTGCTGCGAACTGAGGCGGAACTGCCGTATAGGTCGGAAGAGATCCGTCCATGACATAGTTGTCAGCAAGGGATTCTCTGTCGATGGCGTTGGTGATCGCCAGTCTCAGATTGACATTGCCAAGAGAGCCGTCGCTGGAATTGTTCTCAGTCTGGCTGAAGGACAGGTACCACAGATAGCCTGCACCGACTACGTTCAGGCTGTCGGCAAGCTGTGCATCATCCTGTACAGATGCAACCTGGTCGCCGCTGACTACTGCAAGGTCAAGGTTGCCACTCTTGAAGCCGGTGAGTGCCTGGTCGGAAGAACCGACTACCTGATAGGTGATGGAGTCAAGGTTGACTCTGTCCGCATCGTAGTAATCCGGATTCTTTACGACGGTCATGCTGGCCGCACCCGGAATGTAATCATCAAGCAGGAATGCGCCGTTGGACAGGAAGGAGGACGGGCTGGTGCCGTACTCGCCGTCGCCGAAGCTTTCATAGAACGCCTGGTTGATCGGATAGAATGTCGGGAAATAAAGCAGTGACGGGAAGAAGGAGACCGGAACTTCCAGCTCAACCTCCAGTGTCTTGTCATCCACTGCCTTTACGCCGAGCGTATCCGGATCGCCTTCCTCATAGAGGATAGCGTCCGCGTTCTTGACAGCGCCGACAGAGGAGTCAAACATGTAGTTGTATTCTACGTTGGCAGTCATCGCCAGCTTCCATGCAAATTCGAAATCTGCGGCGGTAACGGGCTCGCCGTTTGACCAGTTCGCATCATCTCTCAGATGGAACGTATAAGTGCATCCGTCATCAGAAACATCCCAGGACTCCGCGATTGCAGGAATAGCAGCGCCTTCAGAATCCATCTGGGTCAGACCGTCGATGCAGTCAGCAATGAGCTCGAAAGATTCACCGTCTGTAGCAAGGTTCGTGTCAAGTGACATGACGTTGGTTGAGAACATGACGTAGATATCACCGCCCGCAAGAGCAACACTGCTCCCGAGAACCGCCATGGCCATGCCCGCAAGACCGGCTGTAATCATTTTTCTGATATTCATAGTTTCAAAGCCTCCTTTGCTTAAAAACGCCGCAGAAACGCGGCTGCACTTAAGCATTCTAACTCGTTAAAGCGCTAAAGTCAACAGCCGCGTAAGGGCATACGCAAAGATGCCTGTATTCACTTTGCAAACAGTGGTAATTATGGTTTCAGCGACTCAACCAGACGCTCCGCTTCTTCCAGCAAATAGGTCCCGGTGATTATACATTTTCCATCAGTGATCGGTTCCTGGACTTTCGGCGCACTGATCAGCTCTCCGTTGATCAGAATATTGATCACCTCTCCTGTATGTTCGGTCGTTGCCTTGCCGAAGGCTTCCTTCCCTTCCTCGTCCAGCGTGATCTCAACCATGTATTCCTGCTGGCCTGTTGATAAGGTCCGGGGGACCATCCTCGCATCCGTCACATTATTCTGGGACAGGATCTGTGTTCCGTCTGACAGTTCAAAAGACAGAGTCCAGGGTTCTTTGGGTGCTTCCGATTCTGTCATCTCCTGCCCGGATACCTCTGTTTCACCCTCTCCGACTGGTGTGATGATGGTTTCTATCCTGTCGATGGAATCCTGGTATGCCAGCAGGGAAGGATTGCCGTTCTCATTGTTGTATTCAGCGTATCCGATACCCGTTGACTCAAGCTGCATGATTATAGTCTTGCCGCGGAGCACCCATTTCATGGACAGTGACTCTTCTTCGTCCGTATCCATCCGGATGATCGTTCCGTTTCCATCCGAGAAAAACTCAATATAATAATGAGAACCGTCCGGCTCTGTTGTCTCCCAGCGGGTCGAAACCAGCTCCTGCGTTATCTGGCCGGAATCAATATCCTGCGGGGCAGCTTCCGTTTCCTCTCCGGAACCGGCCACCCTGGCAGCTGCCTCATTGATCAGAACTTCGTCAGGCGGTACGGCGATTGCGTCCGCATATGCAGTGAAGCAGGTTCCGGATAAAATGACAGATACCGTCAGGATGGCTGTTATGATGCGGTTCTTCATGGTATGTTCCTCCTCTTTTATCTTTTTCAGTATCCCTTCCGCTTCTTCGCACGCTCAATCATCTCTTTCGCTTCCTCAAAAGCCTGCGGGAGATAATCCCCGGTATCTTTCTTTCCTTCCTTCTCCTTCGCCTTGATCTGTTCCCAGTTCACCAGGACCTCCTGCGAACCGGATACATGCGCGTCTCCGAATACATGCGGATGTCTCCGGATCATCTTGTCCCGGATCCCGCAGATTACGTCATCCAGTGTAAACGCACCTTCCTCTTCAGCAATCTGGGCATGCATCACAACCTGCAGGAGAAGATCACCAAGTTCTTCTTTAAGATTCTCAGGATCCCCTGTCTCATCGAAGATATTGATCCCGCAGAGCACCTCTGCCGCCTCCTCGATACATGTCGCTTTCAGCGATGCATGTGTCTGCTCTCTGTCCCACGGACAGCCATCCTCCGCACGCAGATGCCGCACTACCTCTTTTAATTCGTCAAATGAATTCATTTCCGGTTTCTTCTCCTCTGCTGTTTATTGCTTTATTGTGGATTCTTCCCTTCCGAAATACTTCTCTGCCTTCTGAAAGATCCTCTCAAAAAAACAGACTGTCGCAGGAAAAATACGACAGCCTGTTTCATTTCATAATCACATAGGATCAGTCGATCACATGTACCCAGCCTTCCGGTCCTTCGATGGTTCCCATCTGGATTCCGGTAAGGGTATCATACAGTTTCTTGGTGACCGGGCCCATGCCTTCCATGCCGCTCGGCAGATCATAGTAGGTGCCGTGGTCATAGATGCGTCCGACCGGGGAAATAACGGCTGCTGTGCCGCACAGTCCGCACTCTGCGAATTCGCCGTCCTTTACTTCCTGGAACAGGACTTCTCTCTCCTCGACCTTCATGCCAAGTACGTCACTTGCGATGGTGACGAGGCTTCTGCGGGTGATGGACGGAAGGATGCTCGGGCTCTTCGGGATGACGATCGTGCCATCTTTTTTGACCAAGAGGACGTTTGCTCCGCCGGTCTCCTCAATCTTGGTGCGGGTTCCCGGATCCAGATACAGGTTCTCGTCGAATCCGTTGCGGTGAGCGTCCATGATCTGGTACAGGCTCATTGCGTAGTTCAGGCCGGCTTTGATATGTCCGGTGCCGTGAGGCGCTGCGCGGTCAAAGTCAGAGATACGGATGGTGATCGGCTTCGCGCCGCCCTTGAAATACGGTCCTACCGGAGTGGTAAGAATGCGGAACTGGTACTCTTCCGCGGGCTTGACGCCGATGACTGCGCTGCTTCCGAACATATAAGGACGGATATACAGGGTAGCGCCGCTGCCATAAGGAGCGACCCATGCTTCATTGGCGCGGACAACTTTCTCGACTGCCTCGATCCACTTGTCCACCGGATAGACCGGCATCTCCAGACGCTCGCAGGAGTTCTTCATGCGCTCTGCATTGAGGTCCGGGCGGAACGTGACGATGTGTCCGTCTTTTGTCGTGTAAGCCTTCAGCCCCTCGAAACAGGTCTGAGCATACTGCAGTACGCCTGCGCACTCGGTGATGACTACCTTGTCGTCATCAGTCAGGACACCTTCATCCCAGGCACCATCCTTGAAGTTGGCTACGAAACGATAGTCTGTCTTCTGGTAGCTGAATCCCAGTGACGACCAGTCGATATTTTTCTTCTCTACCATAGTTTTTGCCGCCTTTCTTCCTGTTTTACAGTGAAAATTCACTCTTTCTGAGTTTATCACCACAATATTTTGCCGTCAATATGTGAAGCTCCCGAGACTGAAGCCACTTGAATGCGCCGGCCAGTTTTCATTGCGCAGGACAGAAGGATGAAGTAGAATGAGTCAGACGGCCGCATGAGCGGTCTGTTTGATTTTCTGATTTTGCTAGATAAGAATGGGGAAAGGGGTTTTGATATGTTTCATTTTAATACAGTTAAACGCACCTGCCGCAGGACAGTATCTGTACTGACGGCAACCCTTCTGCTGAGCAGCTGCATGGCAGTCACCGCAGATGAGATAGTTATTGATAGTGGTTCCGATTCAGAAGAGATTCTGATCCCGGATACGGAAGCGCCTGCCGATGTTTCAGGAGACGCCCTGATCGTAGATTCCGGCAATCAGTCCGACGAAGCGGTCGGACTTACAATTGATGAGCTTGAGGCAGACACCTCTCCGGAGACGGAACTGATCGAGATCGAACTGATCCCCGCCGAAGCTAAGCGCGTCTCGGCCCATCTGGAGGCTCTTCTCAAAAATGCTGATCCAACCGGATCCAATGAAGAACTTATGACTGCATCCTATATCGGGACGCAGATGAAGGCTCTCGGCTACACCGTGCAGCAGCAGCCATTTCACGAAGGATTCGTCAATGTAAACGGGATTGACGCACCGGGCGTCAACATTATTGCCGAGCGCGGAGCCGACTCACAGGAGAACAGGACCCGCGACATCTTCCTGGTCGTGACACACTATGATTCCATAACTCTTCCCGAAGAGGATGCTGCGTCAAAGAGCGTGAAGATTCCTTATGCAAATGACAAGTCCGGCGTGGTCGTGCTTCTGGAAGCCGCCCGCATCCTGTCTCAGGTTGAGACTGACACGGACCTGTGCTTCCTGTTCCTGTCCGGACAGGAGGATGGCGGATACGGTGCGAAAGCTTTTATCAAGTCTCTGAGCGATGAGAACCGAAGCCGCATCAAAGGTGTGCTGGCAGTTGACCGTGTGGGGTATGATACCGGTATGCCGAACGTTATCAAAACACTGACCGGTGAGGAGAACCGTATCGTCACACTGATACAGGACAGCGGCATCTGGCAGGAAGCCGGCCTGATCCTGGACGGGGTGAAGACGCTGCCGGAGGACACTGCCCCGGCAGATGATATGCTGCTGGCAGGAGAGGCTGCACTGGCGGGCGAAACTGCTCTTGCAGGAGATACTGCTCTGGCCGGCGATACCGCACTGGCAGGCGATACCGCACTTGCTGGTGATTCCGCTCTTACAGACGGTTCTGCCTCGGAAGACGGCATTGTTCCTGAGACAGAGAATGCTTCTGAGGAAATGAAGATTCCTTCTGTATGGAGCTGCCTGACCGATCCATACGTTGTGTCGGAAGATGCGGACCCGGTATCCAATCCGGACCTGAATTCAATCCAGAGTATATTTGCCGATGCGCAGTTTGAATCTGCCCAGATCACCCAGTATGATCCGGAACGGGACAAGGAACTCTATCAGCAGACGATAGAACTGGGACTTGCAGACATGACCGTCGAAGATCTCATAGAGACTGTCCGGGCAAGACTGATGGACGGTATCAATGAGGCGTCTGACACGTTCAATGATGCCGAGATCCTGGGACTGGAGGATTCTTTCCTGAGCCAGGATACCTCTCTGGCAGGGGATATGCCTCCCGAATCGGAGACAGAGACAGAAACTGAGACAGAGAGTGAGGTTAAACTCCCTGAGACGGATCCTGTTCTGCTCGCACAGAATGCCGATGTTCTGGCGGAAGTGCTGGCGTATATCATGGAAGCTGAGTAAGGATACTGGGACAGTACCCTGATAAAGGATTCCGGACACTGATTGCCTGGACACAAAAAAGACGATACTAAGCATCTGAACACAAAACACCCCTTAACAGCCGTTATGATCAGCACTGTTAAGGGGTATTTCTTATCCCGTCTTTTTATTTATTTCTTATAGTCATTTTCAATGAATTCCCTGTAGATCGCACGGATCGTACGCTCAAAGTCTTCATCTCTCACGCCGACGATGATGTTAAGCTCGCTGGAGCCCTGGTCGATCATCTTAATGTTGACGCCGGCGTTTGCAAGGGCTGTGCACAGCCTTCCGGCAGTACCCTGCGCATTCTTCATGCCGCGGCCCACAATAGCAACCAGAGCAAGGTCAGTCTCCAGATAGATGTTGTCCGGGTTCACTGCTCTGTGCAGTCCGGCGATCACATCCTGCTCCTTGTCGGCGAACTCTTCCTGGTGCACCAGCACGGAGAAGGTATCGATGCCTGAAGGAGTATGCTCGAAGGAAATGTTATTGTCCTCGAAGACCTGCAGGACTCTGCGGCCGAATCCGATCTCGGAGTTCATCATGGCCTTATCGATGTTGATCGAACAGAAGCCCTTTCTTCCCGCAACGCCGGTGATGACGTGTCTCGGGCTTCTGACCGTGGACTCTACGATGAGCGTCCCGTGGTCTTCCGGACGGTTCGTGTTGCGGATATTGATCGGGATTCCCTCCACTCTGACCGGGAAGATCGCGTCTTCGTGAAGTACGGAGGCGCCCATGTAGGAAAGCTCGCGCAGTTCCCGGTAAGTGACCGTCTCGATAACTTCCGGGTTATCCACCAGGCGGGGGTCGCAGGCCAGGCAGCCGGAGACGTCCGTCCAGTTCTCATACACGTTGGCATGGACTGCTCTGGAAATGATCGATCCGGTTATGTCGGATCCGCCCCTTGAGAAGGTCTTGATGCTTCCGTCCGGCATCGCCCCGTAGAAGCCCGGTATTACAGCCTTCTCCACACTCTTGAACCTGGCACGGGCTACGTCATTGGTACGCTCCGCGTCAAAGTTGCCGTGTGCGTCAAACAGGATCACTTCCTTCGCGTCGATGAAGCGGTATCCCAGATAAGCCGCAAGTACGATACCGTTCAGGTATTCTCCGCGGCTGGCAGCATAATCACGGCCGGCTCTTCTCTTGAACAGGTCCTTGATGAGTGCAAATTCATCGTCCAGACTCAGGTCGATATGCAGTCCGTCTATGATCTCCTGATAGCGCGCTGCGATCTCGGCCATCCTTCCGTCGATATCCTCGCCATCGGACGCAGCGTCGTAGCACTTATACAGCATATCCGTGACTTTCGTATCGTCCGAGAACCGCTTACCCGGTGCAGACGGAATGATATACTTTCTGTCCGGATCAGAACGGATTATGTTTCCGACTTTCTCCATCTGCTGCGCGCTCGCAAGCGAACTTCCACCGAATTTCGTGACCTTGATCATTCTCTGAGTCTCCCTGAATCTTCTATCTCTTTAATCTTATTAACCTATCACATCTGCCATACTATAAAACTTCGGGCTCTTTCCTGCAAGGAATTTCGCCGCCGAGATAGCGCCTTTTCCGAAAATACTCCTGGAATATGCCAGATGTGTCAGCTCTACGACTTCATCCATACCTGCGAAGATCACTTCATGGGTTCCCGGGATATTGCCGCCTCTGACTGCGCTGATACCGATCTCCTTCGGGTCTCTCTTCTGGACACGGTCCGAGCGGTCATAGACGTATTCATAGGCATTGTCCAGACCTTCGTTGATACTGTCAGCCAGAGCCAGGGCGGTTCCGCTGGGCGCATCCTTCTTCTGGTTGTGGTGGCGCTCAACGATCTCGATATCAAACCCGGCCTTCGCCAGTGTCTGCGCTGCCTCTTTGACGAGCTTGATCAGCAGGTTGACGCCCAGCGACATATTTGCCGAGCGAAGCACCGCGATCTGCTCCACCGCACTGTCAAGACGGGCGATCTGTTCTTCTGACAGACCTGTGGTGCACACCACCACCGGAAGTTTATTTGCAAGGGCGTAATCCAGCATCGCGTCGAATACTTTCGGTGAGCTGAAGTCCACGATCACATCCACGTCCGCGGCAACCTCGTCAAATGAAGATACGACGGGATATTTCCCTGCGCATTCTCCTGCCACGTCCACTCCTGCCGTGATCTCGATATCCGCATCCCCGGCAGCCAGTTCTGTGATTACCTTTCCCATTCGGCCGTTGCAGCCGACCAGCAGCATCTTTGTCATAATCAATTTCTCCTGTATGGTTCTGCCTCTGAAATGCCTGCCAGAGACCAAAGCTCATTCATAATGTCACAGAATTCCGTATGCTTCCATGGACTTCTTCAGTTTCTCCACATTCTTCGGATCCATCTCGCACATCGGCATCCTCAGCGGGCCGACATTCTTGCCCATGAGATTCATGGCTGTCTTGACCGGGATCGGATTGACCTCACAGAACAGAGCCCCGATCATGTCGAGAGCCTCCAACTGCAGCTTCGCAGCCTTCGCCACATCACCGTCAAACCATGCCTGGCAGATGTCGTGAGTCTGGCGCGGCGCCACATTGGACAGGACAGAGATTACTCCGATGCCTCCCACGGAGAGGATCGGCACGATCTGATCGTCATTGCCGGAATAGATATCAATGGAATCTCCGCAGAGTGCTTTGAGCTTTGCGATCTGGGAAATATTGCCGCTCGCTTCCTTGACGGCACGGATGTTTTTGGTGTGCTCTGCAAGGTATGCGATGGTCTCCGGAAGGATGTTGCAGCCTGTACGACTCGGTACGTTGTAGACAATGACCGGAATGTTCACTGCCTCAGAGATTGCCGTGTAATGCGCGATCAATCCCTTCTGGGTCGCTTTGTTATAGTACGGAGTCACGCACAGAAGGCCGTCAGCGCCGTAGCTTTCTGCTTCCTTCGACATGGAGACTGCATCCCTTGTGCAGTTCGAGCCGGTTCCGGCAATGACAGGAATCCTGTGATCCACATGGTCAATACATGCTTTGATGGTCTCAAGGTGTTCTTCCACGGTCAGTGTAGCTGACTCGCCGGTTGTTCCGCAGATAATGATCGCGTCGGTCCCGCCTGCGATCTGCTCATCGATCAGTTCATTCAGTTTGTTGAAATTAACAGTGTCATCCTCATTCATCGGTGTAACGATCGCGACACCTGCACCCTTGAATATAGCCATATGACCCTCCTTCGTCTGAATAACAAAAAAGCCGGCACATTCAGCGCCCGCCCATATGCTGTCACGGCGCAGTTCCCTGCGCAGATCCGTCTATGGAGATAGCGCTCCACCATGTACATGGTGAAAGTAGCGCTCCATCATGTGCATGATGACAGTTGCAGGCCTGTTCGACCTGCACCCAGGCAAATCTGCTCCCGAGTACAGTCTGCCTTCGGCGCTCCTTCCTTTTGTCTGCCTTCTCCTGTGTCCGGGCACATCCGGCAGACTACTGATAAGTCGCGCAACCTCTATCAAAATCAAAGAAACTATAACATTGCCTGCGCCGCATGTCAACGCACAATAGAGCGACGAGGTTTTGAACAAGTGCCTGTCACTTGCTCAACTAAACTCCCCGCACCTGCACGGTAGGAACATATTGCCGCGCTGCCTCGCACATGTCAAGAAGCTGCTGCGAAGAAGGCGCGGTCATGTTCGTGCATTCACCGATGTCCGGGAAGCCGACCATGCGCTCTGAAGGGATGAACTGCTGCAGAAACCAGGCACGGGCTCCCTCAAGCCACTTTGCCATGCAGACGATGTCCTCTGTCGTATGCAGGCCCTCAACGACCGTCGTTCGGAATTCATAGGGAACCCTGTCTTCCATCAGAAATGAGATACTCTGCTGAATGTTTTTCTGCATGCGCGCAGCCGGTGAATCTTCTGCCTGCGTCTGTGGGATTCCGGCGGTCAGGGCGTATTTTGACGGTGCGTTCTTGATATCCATGGCCACATAATTGACCAGTCCGGCTTTCACGATCTGCTCCAGCATCCTGGGATTTGTTCCGTTGGTATCCAGTTTCGCAAGGAATCCCATCTCCCGGATCCTTCCCAGGAACTGCGGGAGATCCGCATGCAGCGTCGGTTCACCGCCGGTCACTGCCACACCTGCTAGTTTCCCCTTTCTGGATTCCAGAAATGAGAAAAAAGCATCTTCCGTCAGCAACTCTCCGCCTTCAAAACGTTCCGGCAGAACCAGATCCGCATTCTGGCAGAACGGGCAGCGCATATTGCACCCCTGTGTAAATACAGTACAGGCAAGCTGCCCCGGATAATCAAGCAGGGTAAGCTTCTGCAGTCCCGCAAGTCTCATGAAGCACCTCCCGCCAGATAACTGCATGCCGCGATTGCGGCGTTTGCTCCGTCAGAGCAGGCTGTCGCGACCTGCCTTAAGGCTTTTGTGCGGCAGTCACCGGCGACAAACACCCCGGGCGTCTGCGTCACTCCGGTCTCATCCGCCACAAAATACCCCTGGCCGTTCAGCTTCGCAAGAGACGCGAACGGTTCATTTGCCGGAATAAGGCCGACAGACAGGAAGATTCCGTCACAGCGGACACTTTTCTCTTCACCGTTCTCCAGGAATGTCACGCCGGTTACCTGGCCATCCTGCGTCTCGTATCCCGTGACCCGTGCCGACACATGGGTCTCTACTTCATAGTTTGAGAACAGTTCTTCCTGAGACCTTGCCTCCGCAGTGAATTCCGGCAGATCCTGCAGCATGATCAGCCTGCCGGCTGTCTGCGCGAGTATTTTTGCTTCGACAAAGGCAGAGTTTCCGCCCCCGATCACCACAACATCCTTCCCTGCGTAAAAATCACCGTCACAGACCGCACAGAAATGAATCCCGTTCCCGATCAGTTCCTCTTCACCGTCAAGACCAAGCGTCCGATGCGTCGTTCCGGTGGCAAGGATCACACTTCTTGCAGCGCATTCAGTGCCTTCAGCAGTCTTCACCAGAAAATCCGCTCCGCTCTTTTCAATCCCGGTCACTGTTTCCAGGGCCACTTCACAGCCCTGGCTCATCGCCTGTTCCAGATAACGGTCAGCGAACTCCTCTCCGCTGATCGAGATGAAGCCCGGGATATTTTCCACCTTAGGAGTATTGACGATCTGGCCACCGAATACCTCTTTTTCGATCAGCAGCACACTCTTCCCCATCCTGCAGCCATAGACCGCAGCTGTCAGCCCTGCAGGACCTCCGCCGATCACCACTATATCGTACATACTACCTCCTATGTTTTTACAGTCTGCCTCCGGCAGACCGGGCTCTCCGCCTCCGCTCCGGCCGGCGCTGATCGGACATCCGCTGGATATCCAGCGCCTTCTGACAAATACTGAGCAGTCTGTCTCTCACAAACTGCCCAGTGTAATCCTGTATATTCTCATTGCAGCTGCCGCTCTAAGCATGGCAGCAGACCGGAGCAGTGCCACAGTTTATCTGTTTTTCACTGCCGCATTCTTGTGCGCTCCCAGCCATGCGACTGCTGCGCCTTCACCGATATATCTTGTCCCGTCCGGATCAATGATCGTCGGAGTCTGTGTGATCCCAAGTTCGCGGGCAATGTCCATATGCTCGGAACAGTTGACGACATTGTATTCCACCTTGTTGATCTTGAAACGCTGCTCCGCACCCTTGCACTTCGGGCAGTGGTTCTTGACATACATGGTCGGAATTCCGCCTTCTGCCTTCACCGGAGTCTCATTCGCTGTATTCCCAGCAGGAGTGACTGTGCTGTTATCAGCTTTCTCTTCTGCTTCCGCACGATTCCGGACCGTAGTCT
>Ga0256405_10010145_pt1 | contig 12568 bp, 14 predicted proteins | sample RumenRJG_02DNA_FD_189096 | JGI IMG/M metagenome (GOLD analysis project Ga0256405, IMG submission 189096) | Bovine rumen microbial communities from Lethbridge, Alberta, Canada - RJG_02 | ecosystem: Host-associated > Mammals > Digestive system > Stomach > Rumen | place: Canada: Alberta...
TGTAGATTACTACAACAATGAAAGGCCTGCATATGCTCTAAAATACAAAAGCCCAATCCAGTTTAAAACTGAAATGGGCTTTGCATAGTTTTTTAGTGTGTCTACTTTTTGTTGACTAGTTCACTTTAAAGAGTCCTTTTGTTTCTTCTGATGGCTGCCATCATATCCAGATTGCCGTGGTTTATCTCGCGGTCGAGGGCAGCAACAATTGAGTCCTTTCTCTTAAGGAAGTCCGGACCCGTCAGGTTCTTTCCGGACACGGTGTGATGGGTTATGAAGGTGCAGTCGCAGGTGAGATGCTCAACGAAGGTCTTTAGCTCAATCAGCAGTTCCTTTTCGGATAAGGGCGTGAACTCGCTCTTCTCAGCCTCTTCAAGAAGAGGTGTTCCCGGGAAAAGCACGAGACCTCCTGTTCCCACCAGCATGGGATCACACTGACTGAAGATCTCTGCGGAATGTATCGCATGATCCATGCTGTGCTCCTTGCCTGCAGTGCCGTTTAAGAAGGTAAGCCAGAAATCGATCCTTGCGTCTTTTAACTTACCGCACTGCTCGATGATGTCTTCCGCATGGTATCCTTTACCATGACCCGCCTCATGGCTAAGAAACCAATTGAAAAGATCAGAGTGACCGAAATATGCAGGGAGGCAGAGATCGAACGCCCCACTTTCTATTATCATTTCAGGGATAAGTACGACCTGGTGGCCTGGATGTTTTTTAATAAAGCCTTTGAGACTGATATAGTATCCGTGGAATCATCGGTAAAAGCCATGAATCAGATGAAGAAGGACATACTCTTTTACAGGCGTGCATACGAGGACCAATCCCAGAATGCCCTCTGGACATATATGGTAGAGTACTTCACTAAGCGCTACAGCGATCTCGCTAAGTCAGAACTGGATACCAAAGTCCTTGATCCCCAACTCGCTTACAGCATACGCTTCTACTGCATGGGGGCAGTCGGTATGACCCGGGATTGGGTCCTTAATGACAATATCACTTCAGCGGAGACCGTCGTTCAGATGATGTTCGCCTCCATGCCTGAGAATCTGAGAGAAATATATTTCAAATAAAGAAAAGGCACTCCCTTTAAGGGAATGCCTTTTCGTTATCTTCTGTCATTTTAAAATATATGCTTCCTGATCCTCCGTGCCGAGATTTTTTACAACGGCTGTGAAGAACAGCGTCTTATACACCAGCCTGTCTCCGTACTGCGAGTCATAATCCGTTTCGTAACGGAATCTCGGAGCCTGATCGAACTGAGTTACTGCTACGTAATCCGATATGGTAAACGTTCCTAACAGCAGTATGATGCAGCCGAGGATCACCAGAAGCCGCCTGCCTCTTTTCTGTATAATGGGCTTTATTTTCAGATATATGCCTGTCAGTAAAAATATACTTCCAAGCATCGCATAGTTCCCTCCCCAGCTGCTGTCGCTTGGGAACATCACAAGTGCTGATATGATGATGAACGTTCCGAATGCTGAAAGAAGATTGCCGGTTATACCTAAAATACTTCTTTTGACAGCATTCTTGCTGTATTCTGCCATCGCTACGGCAGTTTCTTTTGTTTCCTTATCCATTTTCTCGCTTTTCCTTTCACCGTTTATTATCTCCGGGATGCTGACGTCATAGAGTTCGGCGATCTCCACCAGCATGCTGATATCAGGCATATTGCTTCCGGTCTCCCATCTCGATACCGTTCTGTTGGAGACATTGAGTTTCTCAGCCAGACTCTCCTGAGTCATGTTTTTTTCTTTTCTCAATTCCTTAAGGAATGTTCCGATCTTGATCTGATCCATCAGGTCGACCTCCTTTCTATGCCAAATGTTACCGTCTTCCGGATCTTTTTAACACGACACAAAGCGAGAAAATGCCGTATTTTACTAATTTAGACAAGTTTGTCTGTCTCAGTTCTTATTATTTTATCACTCTCACTCTTAAAAGTAAAAGACCTCCATATAAAAATAAATCGGCAAAGAATTTATCTTCGCCGATCGTTTATTCACTTATTTCATTCAGCAGTATCTATGGTAAGAGTTACATCTGCCTTTCCGAGCATATCAGCCAGCTCTTCCGGTGTCTTTCCTTCTATATGCCCAAGCCTCGTGTAGCTCCAGGAATTTGACCCGTAAAAGACTACGATCTGATTTCCTGAATACAGGACGATATCTCCTGCACCCGTGGTGGTCTGCTTGTCATTTCTCGGAAGATCCTGCCCGATGGGACCTACCTGCTCAAACCCTCCGTACATGGACATGTTTATTGTAAGAGGTCCCTCAGATGCGATTTCCTTTAGAGCCCTGACAGAATCATTATCTTCCCATGTAACTTCAAGTTCTGTGTCATTTATATAGAATCTCATCATTTCTTCAGTTCCCTCTGCTTCCTCTTCAGGTTCTGTTTTCTCAGTTTCTTCTGCTTCTTTTTCTGCTCCCTCTGTGATTTCAGCCTCATCTGCTGACGCATCATTATTTCCGCAGCCAAAAAGCATGAAAACCATAATTATCAGAACGATGATACCGAAGCCAGCCTTTGTTCTAAGCCAGCGCTTTTCCGAAGTCATATGCATCCTTAAGCTCCTCTTCCCTTCCTGAAGCCTCTGCCATACCGTCCACTCCGCCCAGGAAGAACGATCCTTTAAACTCAGCTTTCGAGAAGCAATCCACCCAGCCGTTGAGGCCGCTTACAGCCTTCTCATATACATAGTCCTCATTCTCCGCTGCCGTTGAAAGCATATATACATTCCTGAACTTATAATCCGAAGGATACAGCGGATTCAGCCTGTCAAGGAGCGTCTTCATCTGTCCGCTCATCTCATAGTAGTAGATCGGTGTGGCGAACACGAGAGTATCCGCATTAAGTGCCTTCTCGGCTATTGAGACCGCATCATCATTGATAACGCATTTTTTGGTAGTCTGGCATGCCAGGCATCCTTTGCAGAATCCGATGGTTTTGCCTTTGAGGCTTACGACCTCCACGTCATGGCCTGCGTCCCCGGCGCCTTCTGCCACCTTATCTGCCACAATATCCGAATTGCTTTTGGCCCTTATGCTTGTAGTTATGATCAAAACCCTGCTCATGTTATTTATCCTCTCTGCCTTATTTCAGATACTTCTCAAAGAAATCTTCGAGTTTATCAAAGGGAATGGCACCTGTGCTTCCGCCGTCGTAGAGATCGGTGTGAACAGCGCCGGGAATGACCAGAAGCTCCTTGTTGTCGGTGTATTTGCTGTCTTTTATCATGTTTTCATAGGCGTCTTTTCCGAAATAGAATGAATGCGCCTTATCGCCGTGCATGATCATGACTGCAGATCTTATCTCGTTGGAGTACATGAGGATGGGCTGGTTCAGGAAAGATTCACATCCGATCACGTTCCAGCCGCCGTTGGAGTTGAGAGATCTCTCGTGATATCCTCTGTCCGTCTTGTAATAGTCGTAATAGTCTTTTACGAAGAACGGTGCGTCATCCGGAAGGGGATCCACGACACCGCCTCCAAGCTTGTACTCTCCTGCCTTAAGATCTTCCAGCCTCTGAGCGCACATGGCTTTTCTGGCTTCATAGCGCTTTTCTTCGCTGTCATCTGCATCGAAATATCCCTTGGCGTTTACTCTTGTCATATCATACATGGTGGATGCCACAGTCGCCTTGACACGTGTGTCAAGAGCAGCGGTATTGATCGCCATTCCGCCCCATCCGCAGATACCGATGATTCCTATGCGCTCAGGGTCCACCTTATCATTGAGTGACAGGAAATCAACAGCTACCATGAAATCCTCTGTATTGATGTCGGGAGATGCCATATATCTCACGTTTCCTCCGCTCTCACCGGTGAAGGAAGGATCGAATGCTACAGTAAGGAATCCTCTCTCTGCCATTGTCTGCGCATATAGACCTGAGCACTGCTCTTTTACAGCTCCGAAGGGTCCGCAGACTGCTATGGCAGGAAGCTTTCCTTCCGCTCCCCTGGGTGTGTACATGTCTGCTGCCAGAGTTATACCGTAACGGTTCACGAAAGTCACCTTTTCATGATCCACTTTATCACTTTTTTCAAATGTCTTATCCCATTCAGTAACAAGTTTAAGTTCTTCTTTAGTTATCATTTCAATATCCTCCCTATCACCAGTATTTTTTTTATCGTTTAAAGAAATGCACCGTTGCAGACCTGGATCACCTGACCCTTAACGTGCTTACCCATATCAGACGCCAGGAAAAGGCAGGCGTTTGCCTGATCCATGGGATCGCATTCAGGTCCGGGGAAATATACGAAGTGCTTGCTGTACTCAAGCATCTTAGCTCCTCCCGGCTGCTCCCCTGCCTTATTTGCAAGATGCGCAGGAGTTACCGTTGAACCCGGTGCTACGGCATTTATCCTTATATTCGTATCTATAAGCCTCATGGCAACGTTTTTAGTAAGCGTATTGATTGCACCCTTGGAAGATGTGTATGATGCTCCGCAGAAGGGTCTTTCTCCGTTTACCGAGGAGATATTGATAATGCAGCCTTCGTTCTTGGGAAGGAATACCTTCAGCGCTTCTCTGATAAATCTGAAAGGTCCGAAAACGTTTGTCTGGTAAACGTGCTCGAGCCACTCGTCATCGGTCTCGTCGATCATCTTCTGCTCTCCGATCGCAGCGTTATTGATCACGATATCCAGGTCGCCGTATGTGTCAAGCGCGGTCCGGATGACATTCTTTACATCATCAAGGTTCTTGTTGTCAGCAACTATACCTGTAACTTCCAGTCCCTTGTCTTTCAGCTCATTCACAGCTTCATCGAGTTTCTCTTTTCCTCTCGCTGTCATGACTACCCTGGCACCTTCGCTTGCGAAGAGTTCAGCCATTGACTTTCCCATCCCGTAGCTTGCTCCGGAAACTATCGCGACTTTTCCATCCAGCATTTTAGCCTGCATGTTTTCTACCTCCGTGTCTGTTTTTCTTAATTATACTGTCTTGCAAAAAATTGCGCTAATGGTTATAATGAATATCGTGATATTCTTTATCGGCATATCATATCCGGCTTAAAGGAGGGACAAAAAATGGAAATAAGAACCCTTAGATATTTCCTTGCAGTTGCAAAAGAGGAAAACATGACAAGAGCTGCTGAATTGCTGCACGTCACGCAGCCCACCTTATCCAAACAGCTGAAATCCCTGGAGGATGAACTTGGTAAAAAACTGTTCACGAGGCACAGCTTCAGCATAACTCTCACCGAGGAAGGAAGGCTTCTGAGAGACAGAGCTGAAGATCTGATCACTATGGCCGATAAGATATCAAATGAATTCACATCCATGGATGATATCACAGGCGGTGAGATCTACCTCGGGCTTGCTGAATCCAGTCACATAAGCTACCTGGCTAAGGCCATCAAAAGGCTTAAGGAAAAATACCCCTATCTGCACTACAACATCATAAGCGGAGATACTGAACAGGTCATAGATAAACTGAACAAAGGAATCCTCGACTTTGCAGTCCTGGCAGAAGATCCGGATCCTGTAAAATATGAGCACATTCCCTTCCCGGAAGCCGATATCTGGGGACTTATAATCCCCAAGGGTGACCCGCTTTCGAATAAAACAAGCATCAGAGCTAAAGATCTCATAGGCCTTCCCCTTCTCTGTTCAGGTCAGGCCTGGGAGAATGAGATACCGAAATGGGCAGGAGATGACTTTGACAAACTCAGGCTTGAGGGCTCATTCAAGCTTTCGTATAACGGAGGTATCTTTACTGAAGCCGGTCTCGGTTATCTTTTGACATTTGATAAGATCCTGAATACGTCGGAATCCGGCAGCCTGTGTTTCCGCCCTCTTTATCCGAAACTGGAAACCAGACTGTATCTAGTATGGAAGAAGGATCAGACCTTTTCTCCCATAGCAGACCGATTCCTGAAGCAGATCCGTTCGGACTTCAGATAAAAACAAAACCCACATGCTGCCATGTGGGTTTTAGTATGCATTTATTTCTCTATTTCTCCCTGTTCCTGCTTTCTACACGAACCCTTCCTTCATGGATGCTTTCCTTAAAGAAGTCCTTCACGGAGCAGCCGGCACGTCCTGAAGATGCGCAGGCGCATGCACATGCACATGATGAAGCGCAGGCGCAGGATGAAGCACAGGACGATGCGCAGGATGAAGCGCATGATGAACGGTGTGAAGATCCTCCGGATGACCTGCTCGAACTCCTGCTTACAGGCACGTTTATAACGTTTACGTGTATGTAAGTATTCGGAGAACTGCCGTATCTGTAAGTACCCTTCTTCGTATACTTCTCGGGATTTTCTATCTCGCTCTCTTCGACGACTTCCTTGCTCTTTATCATACTGCGGCCGCAGTACTGGCAGCTATCCTTGCCCTCTTCACGGGCTGCGCCGCAGCTCGGACAGTTGTCGTAGTATTCGATCTTGGTACGTACGATTTTTTTCTTGGTGGCTTTGTTGGATCCGAAGCCCAGACCTCCTGCGATCCACTTTATAAACAGGAAGAGGAGCACGAATGGTGCGCCAAACATTGCCAGTGCTATGACCATGATAATGAGTCCGAATATAATATCCAGAGGACTGTAGTCATCATCGTAACCATAGTCAGATCCGCCTCCCCCTGATCCTTCCTGACGGTCTTCAGAGAATCCGAAGGCATCGTTGGGATATACAACTGTCATCGTATATCTGTCGCCGGCGGAAAGTGAGGTCTCAAAAGTAAGGTAACCGTCCTCCTGGAAGCAGTCAGGCTGCCATGCACCGGCATTCTCTGAGTTCCAGCGGATCACGAGCTCATCCACGTCGATCCCGTCGAACCACGCAGGTGTAAAGGTATATACGGTCTCGCCTTCTACCCATTTATCGATCTGATACATATGGTCTTGAGTCATGGAGAATTCCAGGCTCACAGTCTCATCCTCGCCATAGCCTCTGTCGAGGTATATGGCAAGAGAATCTCCGTTATCATCGATATAGTCTATGGTATCCGTAAGAGGCGTTATGTTCTCATGGTAACGGTTTGGCACGCCGAGATCAATCCACTCAAGTTCTCCTATGGAATCGTCCAGTACCTTCCAGTCGATGTGATAGGTCATCTGAAGAGATGCGTCTTCGTTGACATCCACCGTTATCGTGAAGTTTTCTATCTCGTCAGTAGCCGCCGCAAAGGCAGGTACTGCCGTCATCACAGTCATAAGCAGTATGACGGCCAATATGAGGATTATCCTCGATGCTCTGTTTCTCTTAGCGTTCATCAGCAGCACCTCCTTAAAGGACATTCGCCGGTCATATCGGATGAATAGTTCCTGTGATCGGTACATGCAGGGCACTCCCAGATGTTCACCCAGTCATCTCTCAGCATGTTTCCGATAGGCTTGTCCGATAGCCAGCTCTGACACGGCACCACGTTTCCTCCAGGAGTAATTGCCATATTGGAGAGGCAGGCTCCGCATGAAGGCGAAGGTATGTTGAGTTCATCGAACACCTTCTGTTCTATCCAACCTGGCGACGTGAACGCTATCTCCATACCGTTTTCATTGCAGTAAGCGACAGCATCTCTCAGTATCTTCTCAAGTTCATCGCCGTTAAGCTGAAGCCCTTCCGATTCATCCATCAGGGCGTTTCCCGTCATGATCATTCCTGAACAGGTGACGTAGATCACTCCCCTGTCATGCAGATATTCCAGAGTCCTGACATAATCGCGGTTCAGGGTGCAGAGCGGTGTGTTGATGCTGACAGAAAGCCCTTCCTTAAGAGCGTTCTCTATACCCGCAGCAGTATTTTTGAACTGATCCGCGCCGACAAGCTTATTATGCACTTCAGGATCGCTTGAATAGAATGTTATCTGCACGCTGTCAAGTTCAGCTTCGTGGAGTTTTCTGCAGTAGTCTTCAGTAAGTTTGATGCCGTTTGTATTGAGTCTTGAGATGAACCATCGCGCGTACTTGATGAGTTCCATGATATCTTCGCGCATGGTAGGCTCTCCTCCTGTGAAAGTAACCTGAGGAATGCCTGCATCACGGCATTTGTCCAGGATCTTTTTCCACTCGTCTGTGGATAATTCCTCCTCGTCCGAAAGCATTTGCCCTGCTGCATAGCAATGCACGCATTTCTGATTGCAGTGCCACTTGCCATCCTTCGTCATGGCGCTTACCATCACATCCATCCTGTGAGGAGCGTTCATATATTCCTCATACTCGCCGATACTCATGTAGTTTACTTCGGTGGTAACGGGTTCGCGGTAAGCGATCTGCCTTATGGTCGTATAGATGGTCTCTATGTCTTCCGCTATGCGTTTTCTGGAAAGGAAGGGCATGATGTTTTTGGCATTCTCTGCTGTCTTTTCCAGAATGCTGTTTATATCAGCCTCGTTTATTTCCTTCCCGTCGTATGCATTCGTTTCTCTGATCATCTCAGCCAGGATAACCGCCCATGCGAAATTAACGGGAATTATGTCAGTCCCGTTTATGATGGCAATGCTGGGGTTAAGAGCGTTTTCTTCCTTTTTCGGCGGGATCAGATGTATCCTGATGGCCCCGGGTCCATCGGGATTGAGAGTGGTATGAAGGACTTCATCGAAACATGAGTCCATATACTCATTGATCCCCCTTACGGTCTTCGTATTTCTGAACAGCTTGGGTACAGGTATCATATCTGCCTCCTTTTATCCAGACAAAGTGATAATTTCTTTCTTTGATTATATCATACATTTTTTGTCATAAAAATGAAAGCATTTCCTCAAGTTCCTGCCTGGCTTTTTCGTATCCCTCAAAATGTACGGCGTTCATCCCCATGGAACGGGCTGCTATGATGTTTGCCTTGCTGTCATCCAGAAATACGCATTCTTCGGGAACCAGACCAAATCTGTCAAGCAGTATCTGATAGATCCTGCGGTCCGGTTTTACCACGCCTTCATTGCAGGAAAAGACTCCTCCGTCCATATATGGAAGGAAATCCAGGGGCTTGTGATTTGCCTTCATGGTGTGCTCCGCGTAATTCGAAAGGAACAGCACCCTGTATCCCCTCTTTTTAAGGTCCTTTATCCAGGGAATGGCGTAATCTTCCTTCTTTATGCACTGACCCACGTTATCAAAGACAAGCTTTATCTCTTCCTCATAACCGGGCTCCGCTTCCAGCATCTTCTGAAAGATCATGTCAGTGTTGAATCCTTTGTCAAGGTCGTTCCAGTACCCTGTCATCCAGATGGCGTTGTTGACGTGTTCTATCACATCGTCGTCCTTCAGGAGTCCTTTGATATACGGATGATAGTCGAACTTGAGAAGTACGTTTCCTATGTCAAAAATAATGTTCTTTATCATCAGTATTCCTCTTCGTTTTCAGGAAATACGTCCTGTCCGTTCACCCTTATGCTTCCGTTTGCGGGTACCAGAATATACTTGCGACCGTCGATCTCTCTGGCCTTGATCATAAGCGCGTTCTCAGGTTCAGTGGTGATCACGGTATCGTCGGTCCTGATCTCGTATTTTTTCGAAACCAGATTCACGGGAACCAGTTCCTCCCTGATCACTTCGCGTAACTTCGTGACCTTTTCCTCGGATACGTTGCGCTTTTCGAGCACGTTAGAGAGTTCATTGAAGGTATAGGTCTCCTCGTTTTCCTTTGCTTCATAAAGATCCGAATATACCAGGGCTGCAGTCTCAAGGTTATAGTCTTCCCTCAGGACTTCAAACATATTCGATTCAAAATCCTCCTTCTGCTCTTTCGCAGTGAGAGGCGGCTCCACTCCGAAAAGCGCCTGCGCCAGTTCCTCGTGACTCTCGTCTGTCGTATAGTACAGAGCCTTATATATGTCCGCATTTCCATCGAGATACGCCGGATACATGAAGCCCAGCATTGGATTTGTCATGACGCTTCCCGTGGAATTCATCCTGAACTCCTCCTGGGTCGGAGCGTATCTCAGCTCTGCCTTGGCTTCCTTGATGGGACAGATGCCGCAGATAAAGTAGTTGAAGGTGCCTCCGGAGTTCTCCAGAAAATCTTCATCACTGTCATAGGACACCACGTCGTAGTTGTCCGCCATCAGTATGATGCAGTAATTCTTATCTATCGTGAGATTCTCTATGATCTGCTCGTAGAGAGCTTCCCTCATCTCCTCAGACTCAAGTTCTGATCCTGCAAGCGCATAGAGAGCTTTTTGCTGTTCAGAATCCGGCATGCTGATCTCAAGAAGGTTCTTGTCCTGCCTTCCGGAAATGCATTTTTTAAAGAGTTTGGTGTACATCTCCTTCTCTTCATTTGAAAGATCCAGCACAGGTATGCTCATCCTGGCCACGATCTGACCCGCGCATACGTAGCAGCCATATACCCTCTTTATATCATCTACGTTCAGGTCACGCCTGACTCTTTTGGTTTCAGTTAAATCTATCATTTGATCCCTTTCCGCATTTCAATTATTATCTCTCCGGCTTATCTGTAAAGCCGCTTAACCATTATATCATGACAGGGTGATCAGTACACGCACATTTTTTGTTCCTCTCAGGATTTCAAAAAAATGATCCTGCATTTTATTGCAGGACCAAAAGCATACATATAGTTATCTTTCTTTAAGGAAGTCAAGTATACGTTCCTTATAGTCCGGAGCAGTGTCATAGGCTGCGTGACCATAGCCGTCGTACATGTAGATCGTGCAGTCCTTATCCTTCAGGATATCAGCGATCCTTTCAGAAGCCTCGCCTCCCAACACCTGATCGTCGTTCGAGCCCAAAACAAGCACCGGGCATGATATGTTTCCAAGTTTATCAGTTACATCGAAACCATCCATTCCTTCTGCCAGAATGGCGAAACGCTCCAGATCCGCATCTGTCACAGTCTCAGCAGAAGCGATAAGAAGGTCACGAGACTGCTCGAACACCTCCTTAGGATATACAGCTTCACCGAAAGCCAGGTAAAGGCCTTCCCTGTCTCCGGCCTTTGCCAGGCTGATCCATTCTTCGATCGTCTTGTAATGCTCCTCATCCAGGCATGGAGCAGTCGATCCAAGGATAAGGTTACTTACCAGTTCAGGATGACAGATCGCGATATCCATGGCCATCATTCCTCCCTGGGATGCTCCGAAAAGATTCACCTTTTCCAGTCCGATCGCTTTAAGTGCTTCCGCTGTATCCTCGGCCATCTCGTGAACAGAATATGTATCGGGCAGATCCTTTCTCCGGTCCACCAGATAGACGGTGTACTCATCAGCAAGCAGCTGATAAGCTTCCTCTACAGCGGATGCAAACCCCATCACGCTCTGCACGCTTAAACCCGGGAGGATCACCAAAGCCTCTTCCCCATGTCCGAACTTATAGTATTCCATCGAGAATGTGTCTGTTGTAACGGTTTCGATCTGTCCGCCCATTTCGGTCTCGCTTTCCTGGCTGTCCTCCTGATCTGCAGTACCGCAGCCTGAAAAAAGAAGCAACGATGCAAGCATTATCACCAATAGTTTCCTGATGTTTTTCATAGTTTCACTTCCGATTATATGATTATTATCTCAGCCACCCCTTCTTTGACATCTTGTCCAGCACAAGGATGTATACCACGTAGCATGCAAAGGTAAGGAAGAAATCGCTCCATCCAACCTGAGTCTGGACCCGGCCAAACCCGAAACCAGTCAGATAAAAGATAGTCATGTTGTTCACGATATGGAAGGCACATGAGGATTCCAGTCCCTTGGCAAGCCAGGCTATGATGCCAAGGCCTATACCTGCCACCCAGATCTCCAGAACGCCGACGAAATTATACGGGTGAGCTGAAGCAAATATCATGGTCTGGAGCACGATTGCTATGATGGGCACCTTGAACCAGGATCCGAAGGTCTGCATGAAAAGACCGCGGAAAATGTATTCCTCAGCCACACACTGAAGCGGTCCCAGTAAAGTGCAAAGGATCAGCCCTGCGATCGTAAACCTGGGATCTCCCGCCCTTCCGTCGATCAGCACCATATATGCAGCGTTCGGAACGCCGCATATCAGAAGCGCAGGAAAGAAACATTTAAAGAATATTCCCCAGCTCCAGCCCTTTCCGGATGAGGAGGAATATGAGTGAAAAGGTCTGTCTTTAACGATCCTGACCGCCAGAATAAGGGCGATCAGCATCCAGACAACGCTTCCCACTGTGGCTATTGCTCCCGGCGCTGTATACACGTCAAAGCTGTCATAGCCGCCCTGTGCTAGGGCGCTTATGACAGAAGTGCTGCTGCCGTTAATCAGCTCGATTATGAACACCACTATGGTATTCACGATGGATCCCATGAAATAGAATACCGCCGTCAGTATTCCGACGAGAAACGGCTTCCACCACTTGTAGGTCTTGAATTTATTCGGATATGTTATATAATCCGGTATTATTTTCGTTACGTCAGGTATGTTATCAGGCATATCTCGACCCCTTTCTCAAATCGTGATAATTATACCATATATGAGATGTTCGTACATCATTTTTTGTAACATTAAAAAGGACCGCGCTTGAAGTGAACCCCTTTCGTTAGACAAAAAACTCTAATGAAAGGGGTTTTAAAATGTCAGGAAAAAAGAAGTACAGCGATGAGTTTAAACTCAAGGTGGTCAATGAGTATCTGAAAGGCAAAACAGG
>Ga0256405_10010146_pt1 | contig 12568 bp, 6 predicted proteins | sample RumenRJG_02DNA_FD_189096 | JGI IMG/M metagenome (GOLD analysis project Ga0256405, IMG submission 189096) | Bovine rumen microbial communities from Lethbridge, Alberta, Canada - RJG_02 | ecosystem: Host-associated > Mammals > Digestive system > Stomach > Rumen | place: Canada: Alberta | collected...
ATGGGGAACCCATTTTCATCATATTCTCGTAATGCGCGAAAAGATCCGTCAGGATTTTCCTTGATGTACTTTCTCTTAGGCGAATGCGAATAGTCCGGCAATCCGTGAAAGCCTTCGTTGCCTTTCAGATTCGTGTATTGACGCCGGAAGAATATGATAAGTATTATGAGTGATTAAAGGCTATGACTACCAACTTTTTGAGGCAAGAATTTTGTGATATAATCAAATATAATATAGCTTTTTGATTAATTACACAGGCGGTGATGAAATGGATTTAACCCGTTACATGATCTTGAACAATAAAGGGCAGGACATCACCGCTATTTGTAATTATAATCAGAATACTGGATATTATGATGTTACGTATCATTCCGGAAAAACTTATAACTATAAAAGAAGTTCGTTGAAAATACTGTCTGATCCGCAAACAATTTCGATAGCCAGCAAAATTATTTTTGTACATGGTAGAATTTGTCCGGAGGTGGACAGTTTATTTTTATTTACAAATGGAACAGAAAAATACTGGCGGGTATTTTTAAAAAATGGTCAAGCTATTACTTGCAGTAATGATGACATGAGAATTGCGCAGTCCTGTTTAGGAAAAAAAGTTGTTCAGGAAAAATTGCAGTACCTTAAGGAACTTTCCCAAAGCAATGAATTGGTTTCCGAAGACGGGCAGCAGTTGTTGCCTCGTCAATATGAAAGGATCCAAGAAATCGATGATAAATCTGCATTGGCAGTGTATCTTGAGCCGGATAAATATGGAAATCAAACATTTGAATTTACCGATTTTATATATCCTTTTGGCGTAAACGCAAGCCAAATCAAAGCAGTGCAGAATGCATTACATAATCAGGTTAGTGTTATACAGGGCCCGCCAGGCACAGGCAAAACACAAACCATTTTAAATATTATTGCAAATTTGCTTGTTCAAAATAAAACAGTACAGGTTGTATCCAATAATAACTCTGCTATAGAGAACGTATTGGAAAAACTATCAGATAGTAAATATAATCTTTCTTTTTTAGCGGCGCTTTTAGGAAAGAAAACAAATCGAAATAATTTTATTGATAACCAGCCGCCATACCCGGATTTTTCAAAGTGGAAATTGTCACAGACACAGCAACACGAACTGAAGCAAAATATTGGTGTTGTTGCTAAGGAACTGGATAGTTTGTTTAAGCAACAGGAAATCCTGGCTATAAAGCGTAGAAGCTTGGATGAGATTAAGTTAGAATTCAAATATTTTGAACGCTACTGTAATGAAAATAATGTTGATATAAACCAGCTGAGTTCCGAGCTATTTAATAATAAAAAACCGGAAACAATACTTTCTATGTGGAATGAGATTAATCGCTTCATTGATAGCGGGCGCGAAAAATATCCGTTCTGGTATTTCCTAAAAGGTATTCTTTGGTATGGCGTGTTTAGCTTTTCGTTTTACAGAAAAGATTTACAACGGCTTGTTCCCATACTACAACGAAATTTTTATTTGCAATCTATAGAACAACTGGAAAAAGAGATCAGGGATATCGAAAAAAATTTAAATCTTAACAATATTAACGGAAAGCTTCAGTCATTAACTACGCTATCGCTACGTTATTTGCATGCCAGGCTGGCAGATTTATTTTCAAAGGAAGATCGACCGCAGTTTAGTGTTTTTGATTTGCGGAATAAACCGGATTCGTTTCTTAAAGAATATCCTGTCATTCTCAGTACGACTTTTTCCTCTAAGCGAAGCCTGAGCGATTCTGTGATGTTTGATTACATTATTATGGATGAAGCTTCGCAAGTCGATATTCCTACAGGTGCTTTGGCGTTATCTGCCGGATATAACGCTGTAATTGTGGGAGATTTGAAACAATTGCCCAATGTCGTAACAGAAAATGTGGCAAAATATACGGCTGAAATATTTTCAAAATATAACATTTCAGAGGGGTACTCCTTTAAAAATAATTTTTTACAATCAATCTGTAAAATTTTACCAAACGTTCCGGAGACTTTGCTCAGAGAACATTACCGTTGCCATCCGCAAATAATTGAATTCTGCAATCAGAAATTTTATCAGAACCAACTCTTAATCATGACGGAAGATCATGGGGAGCACCATGTGCTTTCTGTTTTCAAAACATCGCCGGGAAATCATCAAAGGGGAACCATGAACCAACGGCAGATTGATGTTTTGTTGGAAGAAGTGTTTCCTACTTTACCGGCAAATGATACAAAAGGTATCATTTCACCCTATAGAAGCCAGGTACGTAATATGCAAAAAACGCAACTGGCACAACTGGCAGAGATTGATACTGTGCATAAGTTTCAAGGGCGTGACAAGGACGAAATATTGTTTTCTACTGTCGATGATATTGTGAATGATTTTTCAGATGACGCACATCTTTTGAATGTTGCGATTTCGAGGGCTAAGAAACGTTTCATTTTAGTTGTTTCCGGCAACGAACAACCGGAAGCAAGTAACATAGGGCAATTAATTTCTTATATCCAATACAATAATTTTGAAATTGTTAACAGTAAAGTTTATTCGGTTTTTGATTATTTGTATAAACAATTTACAGAGGCGCGTATTAACTTTTTAGAAAAACATGCTAAGGTTTCAGAGTATGATTCTGAAAACCTTATGTTCCACATGTTAAAAGATATTGTAAAAGACAACCCGCAGTTAACTTTGGAACTTGCCTGCCATGTTTCATTGCGGACGCTTATTCGTAATTCGGATTTGCTGACAGAAGAAGAGCGAATGTTTAAAAGCAGGTCAGGTTCCCACATTGATTTCCTGTTCTACAACAAAATTTCTAAAAAGCCTGTTTTGGCAATTGAAGTTGATGGGTTTGCTTATCATCAAAATGGCGGTGAACAACAACAGCGAAGAGATCGCCTGAAAGATTCTATTTTAAAAAAATATAATATCCCATTGTTGCGGCTGCCGACAAACGGAAGCCAGGAACGCTTACGCATAGAAAAAGCTTTGGGCCTACGATAATTGAACGGTACGGTTATAACGAAGAAACTATTTTAGCAGAAGTTTTTTGGCTGTATTCATGTTATAATAAATAATTAAGTGTTTTTTTAGCGATGCGCAATAGCAATAGTCTGTGCTTTATGCAAAAAGGAAGTGGCCCTCTTGTTTGATTTTGGTAATGCAAACGAAAACCAACGAAAAGCAATATCGACAGCAGAAGGCCCGGTGCTGATTACAGCCGGCCCGGGCACAGGCAAAACATTTACGCTGGTGCAGCGCGCCATTTACTTGATTGAAGAGTGTGGCGTCAAACCAGAAAGTATTTTTATTGCTACGTTTACGGAAAAAGCCGCTAAAGAATTAATTACCCGTATCACAAATGAACTGGCAAAGCGTAATATTACTGCTAACCTCAATGAAATGTATGTTGGCACATTCCATTCTCTGTGCCTGCGTATATTGAAAGAACATATGGAGTTTTCGCGCCTGCGCAAAAATTACCGGCTGATAGACCAGTTCGACCAGTGTTATATGGTTTTCCAAAACATACACAAATTCCGAAACGTTTCGAACAGTGAACTGGTGCTTCCGAAGAACCGGGGCGCGTGGAGCCATGCAGGTACGGTTTGCGACTATGTCAATAATCTTTCTGAGGAATTGGTAAAGCCGGAAGAGTTAATGGAAGATACTGATCCGACCATTTCCGTTCTGGGCAATTTGCTACAGGCCTATCGGGAATTACTGAAAGATAATAATCTGATGGACTTTGCTTCTATTCAGACAGAAACGTATTGGATGCTGGTTGAATATCCTGAAGTGTTAAAACAACTGCAAACCCAAATCACCCATATTATGGTGGATGAATACCAGGACACAAACTTTATTCAGGAACAGTTGGTTTTTCTTTTGGCAGGTGAACGAAAAAATATCTGCGTAGTAGGCGATGACGATCAGGGTCTCTATCGCTTTCGCGGCGCAACCATCCGTAATATTCTGGAATTCCCGGAAAAATTTGCGAAAGGCGAATGCCGTATCATTCCGTTGGTGGTCAATTACCGTTCCAATAGTGACATAGTTGACTTTTACAACAAATGGATGACCAACACCAGCGGTGCAAGGTTTAAGTTTTCGTGGGATAAATACCGTTACGCAAAACGCATTGAGCCGCATCAGGCCAAAACGATAAAAAGCCCGGCGGTGGTGAAGCTTACCGAAGAAGGATCGGTGGAAGACTGGCATGGAAAAGTTCTTTGCTTCATTAATGAGCTTATGGATTCCGGTAAGCTTACCGATTATAACCAGATTGCATTTCTTTTTAAATCTGTAAAAGGTGATAAAGCAACAGGACTGGCCCGGTATCTGGAAGCCCATGGCATCAACGTATATTCCCCCCGCTCGGATATGTTCTTCCAGCGTGAGGAAATTATGTTGGTGATCGGTTGCTTTATGCTCATGTTTCCTCGGTACGTAAAAAATTTTGAAAACGATAATTTTGATTTCGTTCAACAAGGAAGCGACCTGTACACGTATTATGAAGCCTGTATAAAGAAAGCTACCGAACTGATTTTGCAGCCGGAGCATGCCGATCTTTTAAAGTGGATACAAAGAAAGGGAATTTCTCATTCCACTTTAAAAGGTAATACTGACTATGCCTATACCGGGTTACTGTACCAGCTTTTTGAATTTTCACCGTTTGTGGAAATACTTGATACGGAAATGGATGTGGGCGTGGTAGATATCCGCCCGGCCCGTAACCTGGCAACGCTGACGCAAATTATCGGCAAGTATGAATATCTGCACCGGATCGATGTATTGGAAAGCAAACGTATTGAAACAGATACTGAAAAGCTTTTCAATTTGTACCTTCGTCTGCTTTTTGAAGGCGGTATCAGTGAATATGAAGACGATTCAGAATATGCGCCCAGCGGTTGCGTGTCGTTTATGACGATTCATCAGTCGAAGGGGATGGAATTTCCCATAGTGGTAGTAGATTCCCTGAGCAGTGTTCCCCGGCAAAATAACAATGAACTGATGATGCAGATTGAAAATAAATATTTTAAGCGCCCGCCTTTTGAACCATACAAGGCGACAAAGTTTTTTGACTTCTGGCGTTTGTATTACACCGCTTTTTCACGGGCGCAAGACTTGCTTGTGCTGACATGTAATGTTACCAGCCGCTGTCCCAGCTTGTATTTCCGTGATATTTTTGAAAAATTGCCAGAGTGGGGCGGTACGGGCTTTAATATAAACGAATTTACATTCAATACGGTAAAGGATGTCAATATCAAGAATGCGTATTCCTTTACCTCCCATATCACAGTGTATGAAACTTGTGCCCGGCAATATAAGTTCTACAGAGAACTTGGATTTATGCCGGTTCGTGCAGCGGCTATGTTGTTCGGTACATTGGTACATGAAACCATAGAAGATGTCCATAAGGCAGCCTTGCGGCATGAAGAGCAAACGATTACAGAAGAAAATATAAACCGTTGGTTTGATACTAATTATGATACCCTTTCCAAAACGGAACACGCTTACCTGGCTCCCGCTCAGCTGGATGCTGCGTTAAGACAGGTGCTGCGCTATGTGGACAGGCAAAAGGGTGACTGGTCTGACATTCAACAGGCGGAAGTGGATGTTTCGCTGGTGAAGCCTGATTACATCATTGAAGGTAAGATCGACTTGATCCGCGGGGATGATAATACGGTAGAGATTGTTGACTTTAAGGCGGAAAAGAAACCAGATATGATTGAAAAACGGGAACGGCTGGAAAAGTATCGCCGCCAGCTTCATATTTACGCATATTTGGTGGAGCAACGTACCGGCCAGAAAGTCAGCAAGATGCATCTGTACTATACCGGGGAAGAAGACGGCGTACCGACGATTACCTATCCATACACCAAAACCGGCGTAGAAGGAACCATGGCGAGCTTTGATGATACCGTACACCGGATTATGAAAAAAGATTTTAAACATTGTACTGACGATGCGAACGTTTGCCGCAACTGCGACTTCCGCTTTTACTGCAAGAATAAATAACCGATACGGGGGCACACAATATGGAAGAGCAATTAACTTTTGAGTTTGAGAAACGTAAACCCATCAAAGGTTTCCCGGAACTGCATTGGACGGGGAAAAGACCGTATAATTCTACGCAATATTATCCTGCACAATTAAAAGAAACATATGGAACTGAACAAAATGGCTGGATTAACAAAATTTTCTGGGGCGATAATTTGCAGGTGATGAGCCATTTATTAAAAGAATTTCGCGGAAAGATTGATTTAATTTATATTGACCCCCCTTTTGACAGTAAGGCAGATTATAAAAAGAAAATTGAAATTCGTGGAATTGGAAAAGCAGAAAGTGATAGTTCTTCTTTTGAAGAAAAACAATATGGTGATATTTGGACGAATGATGAATACCTGCAGTTTATGTATGAACGTTTGATATTGATGAAAGAATTACTTTCGGATAAAGGTTCTATTTTTGTTCATTGTGATTGGCATAAAAATCATCATTTGCGTTGCTTGCTTGATGAAGTATTTGGTTCAATAAATTTTGTTAATGAAATAGCTTGGTGTTATTTCGGGCCGGGTTCACCAGGAATGCGGCAGTTTAACCGAAAACATGATAATATTTATTGGTATAGTAAGACATATAATGTTTGGAAATTTAATGCCGAGTCAGTCCGCATACCACATGATGAAAAAACAACCGGTAATTTTAAGCAAGGCCTGCGTGGATCCGGTTTTATTACTGGTGAATATAATTTAGCTGATGGTAAGATACCTGAAGATTGGTGGAATATGGCGATTGCTGGCCGTTATCCGAATGATGGTATAAAACGCGTTGGGTATCCAACAGAAAAACCATATAAGTTGTTGGAGCGTATTATTGAAGCGGTAACTAATAAAGGTGACATTGTTGCAGACTTTTTTATGGGAAGTGGCGTTACCCAAATGTGTTCTATGAAACTGGGTCGTCGGTTCATTGGTGCTGACATTAACCTTGGCGCAATCCAGACAACTACGAAACGGTTGCTTTCAGTTGCGAAACAGATTGAGAAAGAACAGAAAGAAAACATTTATAAAACCAAACAGACAAAGCTTGATCTAGTAGCGGAAAATGCATCGGTCAACGGTGATTTTCTTACAAAAGAAAATGCGGAACTAAAAACGGAAACGAAATATACCGGCTTTGAAGTGTACAATGTCAACAATTACGATTTCTTCCGCAACCCGGTGGAAGCACGTGATTTACTGATTTCGGCTTTGGAAATTCAGCCATTCCCATCAAGCGATGTGTGGGACGGCGAACTGGACGGTCGCATGGTTAAGATTATGCCGGTGAACCGAATCGCAACCAAGGCTGATTTGGAAGAACTCCTTTCCAATCTGACATATAAAACCTATGAGAAACGGAAAGAAGAAAATCCCAACAAGCCGGTGGAGTTGATTACCATTGTCTGCATGGGCCATGAACCAGATTTGAAAGGGGAATTAGAGAAAAAACTGTTCAATTATAAAGTCGACATTGAAATTGTGGATATTCTGCGAGACAAAGCCGACTTACAGCTGAAACGGGAAGCGGAAGCAGAAGTAGTGAAAGAAGGACGGAAGTTGGTTATTCGTTCTTTCTACCCCATGAACCTGATGCAGAAGCTTTCTCTGCAAAAAGAATATGTGGAAGACTGGCGGCAGCTGGTCGATTCCATTATGATCGACTGGAATTATGACGGGGCGGTAATGCAGCCGTCTGTTACGGATGTGCCGGGGAAAAATGAAATGGTCAGCGGCATTTATGATATTCCGGAAGATGCGGGGACGATCAAAGTGAAAATTACAGATCTGCTGTCGGAATCGCTGGAAGTTGAGGTGCGGTAAATGGCTACGGAATATAGCGAGAGTTTTTCTTTCAGCCAGCAGCTTTGGTTTTTCTATGTGGCGAACCGGGGCAAGATCCGTTCCCGTTATAATGCCCTGACCAAAAAGTTTTTATCATACAACGATGCGGAGGAAAACCCAAAAGCGTTTCTACGCAGGCCTCAGTTTGAAGCGCTGGAAATGTATGTGTTTATCAAAGAATTTATGGACAATCCCCAGGTCTATACAATGTTTGACGACTGGCGGAACCGGCGGGGCAAGTTTTCCGAAGGGTCGTATTACGCCATTGAAAACAGCGGCGAAGTCAACATGTTCGATGAGCTGGTGAACGAACAGACCGATACCGTTTTCAAGCAGATGAAAAAATATAAGGAAAGCTATCCGAATTATATCTATGCTCTTACTATGGGTCTGGGTAAAACCATTCTGATGGGTACTTGTATCTTTTATGAGTTTTTGCTGGCAAAAAAATATCCGAAAGATAAGCGCTACTGTCATAACGCCTTGGTATTTGCGCCGGATAAGACGGTACTGCAATCCTTAAAAGAAATTATGACCTTTGATAAAACTAAAGTTGTGCCGCCGGAATACGCTAACGTGTTGGACAGCAATATCAAATTTCATTTTCTGGATGATACGGGAACCATTCTTCATACCATTGATGATTCCAATTTTAATATTATTATTTCCAATACGCAGAAGATAATCGTAAAGAAAAAACGGAAAGAAGAAAAGCCGGGAGAAATGTTGTTCAGCGGTACGTCTTCGTTGCTTTCCGCCGTTTATGGAAACTTGAAAGAGGATGACGAGGCCTGGGACGAAACTACGCTGATGGATAACCAGCGGTTTAAAAAGCTGTGCCGTTTGCCGCAATTGGGCGTGTACGTGGATGAAGCTCATCATCTGTTTGGGGCGGATTTGGAAAAGGAAATCCGTTCCAGGGGAGCAAGAAAAACCAGTCTTCGCGATACGATCAACCTATTAGCAGAAAATACATCCATTGTGGCCTGTTATAATTACACAGGAACACCGTATGTGAAAAAACAGATTTTACCGGAAGTGGTTTATTCCTATGGTTTGCGAGAATCTATCTGGCACGGATATCTGAAGGACGCTGATCCCCGCGGCTTTGAGAATGTTAAGAACGAAGAATTTCTTAACGCTGTAGTGAAAATTTTCTGGGAAAAATACGGCGGGAAGACTTATGAAGGGCTGAATCCAAAGCTTGCAGTCTATGCGGCCAATGTGGATGAAGCGATTAATGAAGTAAAACCCGCTTTAGAAAAAATACTTACTGAACGTGGCATTCCAGTTTCTAAAATATTGGTCAATGTTGGCGACACTAAATTTACAAAGGATGAGGACATTAATAACTTTAACCATTTGGATGTGCCCGGTTCTGTTGGAAATGAAAAACAATTTATTATTTTAGTCGAGAAGGGCAAAGAAGGTTGGAATTGCCGTTCTCTGTTTGGCGTCGCCCTTTTCCGCAGTCCAAAGTCAAAAGTTTTTGTATTACAGGCTACGATGCGTTGCTTGCGCGCTATTACCGGTGAGCAGTTAATGGCAACGGTTTTCCTTTCCAAAGAAAATTTTGATACGTTGGATGCGGAACTGAAGCAGAACTTTAATATGGAGATTAAGGACCTGAAGGGGCAGAACAAAACTGACCGCAGCACGTATAAGGTGCATGTGTTGCCGCCGCCGCGTAAAATTAAATTAAAACGCGTATGGCATGAGTACACGCTGCATAAAAAAGATTACACGGAACCGGTTGACTTTAAGTTAGAAGAAACAGACCTTGCCAAATATGCCAGCATTATGTATCAGCGTGACAGTCTGGCCCATGACACAACGATAAAACAAAAAAATATTGATGAGTACAGGGAGAATATGAAGTTCAGTGCGTTCTCTCTTACGGGAGAAGTGGCGCGCTACCTGAATATTTCCTGCGTCCTTGCTTCCCAGATTTTGCATGAAGCGAAAGACGGAATTGACGTTATTTTGGAAAAGGTGAATCAGTACAACGAAGTGCTGTATGATATCGTGATACCTAAAATTTTTGCCGCCCTGTATGACGTTACATCTGTCCAGAAATCGGAAGACAGGGAACTGGTTTTACTGCGCGAGCCGAAGGATGCAGGGTATTATGAGTTTTCGGCTAAAAAAGATTTGGTGATGACTAATAAGACCCCGGGCTTTACGCAGCAACAGATTAAGAAAAGTTTCCATGCGGATACGTATTGCTTTGATTCCAAGCCGGAGAAGGAATGCTTCACCCAATATCTGTGCAGCGAAAAAGTGGAAGAGGTTTATTTTACCGGTATGTTTACTGCCAATCAGGGCGACCTGTATGTGCATTACTACGATCCGGAATCACAGCGGATTCGCCAATACTATCCCGACTTTTTAGCAAAAATGGCTGATGGTTCCTATCAGTTGATAGAAGTTAAAGGCGATAATAAAATTGATGATGCCGTTGTAAAAGCAAAACAGGAAGCCGCAGAAGAAATGGCGGTGGCCAGTGGGGTGAAGTATATTATGTATGCTGGCAGTGAGGTTATGAACACGCATGTGTTGGAAGATAGGCCTGTTGTAAAGCAGGATGGGTTGGTGTGAGGGAATTTATTATTGTGAGTCTCATGCAATCCTTGTGCAATTGCTGTTGGGACAATCCTGATGGGCATAACACCCATCAGGAATTTTTTTCTTCCCCCTCAATGCTCGGCCAGCATTAGAGGCTTTCCTTTTATATTTCCCCCTGCCCAGGGCAAAGTCCAATTGTTCATCAATATATTCTTTCCCCGCTTTGTTCAGTTCCCGGTATTTTTCAATCATGGCTTGCTCCTGCTGAGACAGGGAAAAGTTTTTTTCAGGTAACGACCGCACAATATTTTTTTCTGTTATCGCACCATGCTCATCGCCCAAACCCAGCAGGGTCCCGGGGGTTGTTGCAAGGGCGTTGGCAAACGCAATTATTTTTCCTTGGGGAATATCGTTTACTCCCGCTTCAATTTTTGCGATGGTTGAAGTGGATTTATATCCTAACCGGGCAGCCAGTTCCTGCTGGGTCATGCGTAACGCCACGCGCCGGGCCCTAATCGTTTTATAAAGTTCCATAAAAATTTTTCCTCACGCTCCGGCTTTCTCCATTCCAATAAACTTTGTGCACTTGTGGTCGAAGAATAATTCCACTTTGCCTATAGGGCCGTTCCGGTGTTTGGCAACGATCAGTTCCATCAGGCGGATGGGATCTTCTTCCGTTTCCCGGCAAAAGTCGTCACGGCATAAAAACAGTACGATGTCCGCGTCCTGTTCCAGGGATCCGCTTTCCCGCAGGTCGCTTAGCATGGGGCGTTTTACTTGGCGCATTTCCACGCTGCGGCTCAACTGGCTTAAGGCCAGCACCGGCAGGTCCAGTTCCCGGGCCAGGGCTTTTAAGCCCCGGCTGATCACAGAAACTTCGTGCTGCCTGTTGGCGGACCAAGGCTGGTCCGCCGGTGCCTGCATCAGCTGCAGGTAGTCGATGACGATCAGGTCCAGTCCTTCTTCCGCTTTCAGCTTCCGTGCCTGGGAACGCAGCTCCGCCAGGGTAAGGGTAGGGCTGTCGTCAATAAAGATGCCGGCGCTGGCGATGCGGTCCGTGGCCTGCCATAACCGGTTCAGGGTATCGTCCATCTCCGGTTCGTTATTTTCTTCCGCTGCCTGTTCCGTAGAAAGGGCGGCGGTTTTATTTTTCCCCGGTTGTGACAGCCAGCCGCCCCGCAGTTTCCGGATTTCCACTTCCGCTTCCGTGCAGATCATCCGCTGCACCAATTGTTCGCTGCTCATCTCCAGGCTGAAGTAGGCTACCCGTTTCGGAGGTTCGTCTTCTTTTGCGCCCCGCAGGGCCACGTTCTGGGCAATGTTCAGGGCCAGGGCCGTTTTCCCCATGGAAGGCCGGGCCGCCAGAATGATAAAATCCGAAGGCTGCAGGCCGTTTGTCAGCTCGTCCAGGTCTTTGAAACCGGTGGAAAGGCCCGTCAGTGCGTCACGGTTCTCCATAAAGGCGGCAATGCGGTCCATACTGGCCACCGCCAACTCCTGTATGGGTACAATGCGCCGGGCTTGCCGCTGCCGGGCCAGGCGCATCAAGTTTTTTTCCGCACTTTCAAACAGGGTGTCCACTTCACCGCTGCCTTCGTAGCCCATGCTGGCCAGGGCGGTTCCGCTTTCCACCAGCTGCCGGTAAAACGCTTTTTCCGCCACAATGCGGGCGTGGTGTGTTACGTTGGCGGCGGTGGGCACTGTGTTGGCCAGCAGGGTTATGTACCGGATGCCGTCTACATCGTCCAGCGCATTGGTTTTCTTCAGCTCGTCCACAACGGTGACCATGTCTACCGGTTGGTTCCGGGACTGCAGCGACAGCATGGCCCGGTAGATGATCCGGTGGGAGGGGCGGTAAAAATCTTCTTCCCGAAGGGTCTCCGCCATTTTTTCCACGGCGCCCGCGTCAATAAGCATGGCGCCCAATACGCTCTGCTCGGCGCTGATGTCCTGTGGGATTATTTTTTCCTGCATGGGCGTCTCACTCCTTTCCCTGTTTCGCTTTGCTGTTCGTTTCCCCGTCAAAGGCCAGGGTCTGCTGCTCCGGCTTTATGCCGTCTTTTATCAGGGCCTCGTTTTCCGATTTCTTCCGGGCTTTTTTCGCGCTGCGCCCTACAGCCAT
>Ga0256405_10010147_pt1 | contig 12567 bp, 19 predicted proteins | sample RumenRJG_02DNA_FD_189096 | JGI IMG/M metagenome (GOLD analysis project Ga0256405, IMG submission 189096) | Bovine rumen microbial communities from Lethbridge, Alberta, Canada - RJG_02 | ecosystem: Host-associated > Mammals > Digestive system > Stomach > Rumen | place: Canada: Alberta...
AGCATCGATAGGAGCGTAGATCTCCACGATTCCACCATCAGGATTTTGTTGTGTGGGTTTTTTGTGTTTTTTACGTAAGTTGACGTTTTCGACAACCACTCTGTTACTTTCAGGAATAACTTTTTGAATAACGCCAGTTTTGCCTTTATCGCGACCAGCGATAACGATGACTGTATCACCTTTAACTAAATTCATAGTTCTTATTCCTCCTTATAACACTTCGGGTGCGAGGGAGACAATTTTCATGAATCCATCTTCACCACAATCACGTAATTCTCTGGCCACAGGACCGAAGACACGTGTGCCGACTGGGGCATTATCGTCATTGATAATAACGACAGCGTTATCATCGAAGGCGATTTGGGAACCATCAGGTCTATTGATAGCCTTTTTGGTTCTGACGATGACGCATCTCACGACATCGCCTTTTTTAACCTTACCATTAGGTGCAGCATCTTTGACTGAGCATTTGATGATATCACCGATGGAGGCAGATTTAACGAATGAACCACCATAGAGGGTGAAAGCACGAACGGAACGCGCACCACTGTTATCAGCGACAACAAGGTTAGTTTCTTTTTGGATCATTACTTATCTTCCTCCTTTGGTTCTTCTGTTTTTGGTTTTCTTCCCTTTCTAGCAGCAGGTTTCTCGGCTTCTTCAACAGGAGCTTCGACTTCTTCTACTTTTTGTTCTTCTGCTTCGGGGGCTTTTTCTTCGATTTGAGCTTCAAGAATTTCTTCTTTTAATTCAGCTTCCGCTTCTTTAACGCTCAATTCGGCTTTCTTATCGATGCTGACGAGTCTGAATCTCTTGGTCGCGCTTAATGGACGGGTTTCCATGATGGTCACTGTATCGCCATTCTTCGCTTCATTATTCTCATCGTGAGCATAATATTTTTTGCCGTATTTCACACGTTTGCCATATTTGGCGTGTCTTTTGTGGGTTTCAACGAGGACGACAATTGTCTTGTCATTCTTATCGCTGACGACGACACCTTGGACAGTACGACGAGTCGCAACTTTTCTTTCCATTTAATTGTCCTCCTTATTTACTAGCAAGCTCGCGTTCTCTTAATACTAAATTAACGCGTGCGATGTCTTTTCTAATGCTATGGACATCTTCTGGTTTTTCGAGAGCACCGACAGCTTTCTTTCTGCGGAGTTCGAATAATTGTTCTTGTAAGGAATAGAGTTTTTCTTTTAATTCAGGTGTGGTTAATTCACGAACTTCATTAATTTTCATAATTACTCTTCTCCTTTCTTGACGACTTTACATTTGATGGGGAGTTTGTAGGCCGCTAAGCGAAGAGCTTCACGAGCTTGATCTTCAGCGATGCCACCCATTTCAAACATAATAGCGCCTTTTCTGACGACGGCTACCCAATCTTCTGGGGAACCTTTACCAGAACCCATACGAGTTCCAGCGGCTTTTTTAGTTTTAGCGAGGTGAGGGAAGATACGAATGACGATCTTACCACCTCTTTTGGTATAACGGGAGATGACGACACGGGCCGCTTCAATTTGGCGGGAGGTGATCCATGCACCCTCGAGAGCTTCTAGTCCATATTCACCAAAAGCGACTGTATTACCGGATGTTGCTTTGCCTTCATATTTAATGATATGAGGACGACGGTATTTGACACGATTAGGTTGTAACATGATGACTATTCTCCTTTCTCTTCAGAAGATTTCTTTTGAAGTTCAGGGCGAATTTCACCACGGCAGATCCACACTTTAACGCCTAAACGGCCATATTGTGTAGCAGCGTGACAAATTGCGAAGTCGATATCACTGCGGAGTGTATGAAGAGGAATGACACCTTCTTTATAACCTTCGCTACGGGCGATATCAGCACCACCGAGACGGCCAGAGACTAATGTACGGATACCTTTGGCACCGGCTTTACGAACTCTTTGAATGGCTTTCTTTTGGGCGCTTCTGAATGAGGCTCTTTCTTCTAATTGACGAGCAATTGATTGAGCGACGATGTTAGCGTCTAAATCAGGATTCTTGACTTCGACGACATCAACTTTGATCTTCGCAGCACTGAATAATTTGGATAAATCTCCTTTGATTTTGTCGATGTTTTTGCCATCTTGTCCGATGACGACGCCTGGGCGTGCCACGAATAAGGAGACATGGACATCGATACCCTTGTCGGTTTTGGTTCTATCGATTTCGACATGGGATAATAATGCTTCTTTAAGGTTCTTTTCGAGATATTTACGAGCTTTGATATCTTCGTTAAGGAACACATGATATTCGGCATCGTTTGCGTACCAACGTGAATTCCAATCACGATTGACACCAACACGCATACCAACTGGATTAACTTTTTGACCCATTGATGTTTTCCTCCTATCTCATCTTCACCACTACTGTTAAGTGGCTGTTTCTCTTTACTAAACCTGAAGCAGAACCTTTTGCTCTAGGTAAATATCTTTTCATTCTTAATCCGTCGTTCGCATAGATTTCTGCGACGTATAAGCTATCTTCATCCATTCCGAAGTTGTTAACTGCGTTAGCGGCTGCGGATTTGATTAATTTAGCGACTGGTTCGGATGCGGCCTTGTTGGTATTGGCTAAGATGCCTAATGCCACTTTGACGTCCTTACCGCGGACTAAGTCGATGACCAAGCGGGCTTTACGAGGAGTGATTCTCACGTTCTTAGCAATCGCGCGAGCTTCTGTAGGAGCGGGTTTTTTGGGTGCTTCTACTTTTTCTTCTTTTTTCGCCTTTTTGGCTTTTTTAGGAGCTTCTTCAACAGGAGCTTTGACTTCTTCAACTACTTCGGCCTTTTTGGCTTTCTTTGCAGTTGTTTTCTTTTCTTCTGCCATACCTTACCTCCTATTTGCCAGCGTTAGCAGCTTTATCTTCTGCTGTGTGGCCTGTATGTCCGGTGAATTTTCTGGTTGGAGAGAATTCGCCTAATTTATGTCCGACCATATCTTCTGTCACATAAACAGAGATGTGTTCTTTACCGTTGTAAACTGCAAAGGTGTGTCCGACAAATGATGGGAAAATGGTGCTACGACGGGACCATGTTTTGATGATCTCTTTTTTACCAGCAGCGTTTAAGGCATCAACTTTCTTCATTAATGATTCATCAACGAAGGCGCCTTTTTTCAAACTTCTTGCCATTATTTAACTTCCTCCTTCTGCATTATTTACCGTTTCTACGGCGGACGATTAATTTGGTGGATGCTTTTTTCACTTTACGTGTCTTCACACCGAGAGCGCGTTTGCCCCAAGGTGTACGTGGTGCATCTCTACCAACAGGACATTTACCTTCACCACCACCATGAGGGTGATCGTTTGGGTTCATTACGGAACCTCTAACTGTAGGTCTGGTACCTAACCATCTAGTTTTACCAGCTTTACCATTATTGACAAGGTTCCAATCTTCATTACCAACGCTACCAACGGTCGCGCGGCATTCTTTTAAGATTTTACGAACTTCGCCAGAAGCTAATCTCACGAGCACGTATTTTCCTTCACTACCGAGCACTTGTGCGGATGCGCCTGCGGCACGGCATAATTGACCACCGTTACCAGGAACTAATTCGATGTTGTGAATTAATGTACCTTCAGGAATGCTCTTTAAGCACATTGCATTTCCGGGAATGACGTCGACAGCTTCACCAGAGACGATGGAACTACCAACTTTGACATCTTTTGGAGCGATGATGTAACGCTTTTCGCCATCTGCGTAACAGACTAAGCAAATATTCGCATTGCGGTTTGGGTCGTATTCGACTGTCTTCACAACCGCTGGGATATTGTCTTTATTACGTTTGAAGTCAATAATACGATATTTACGTTTATGACCTCCACCAATGTGGCGGCAGGTAATTTTACCTTGGTTATTTCTTCCGCCAGACTTGGATAAACTGACTAATAATGATTTCTCAGGAGTGTTTGTTGTGATTTCGTCGAATGTCGAGTTTGTCATGTTCCTACGGCTTGGAGACGTAGGCTTGTAAGTTCTAATTGACATTACTTTTTCCTCCTATAATTGGAATTAATCGAACTTGAGATTATTCCTTGAATAAGTCAATCGCTTCACCTTCTGCGATGGTGATGATTGCTTTCTTATAACCGGAGATCTTACCTTGGTAACGGGTGCCTCTGGTTGTTGATTTGGCTCTCACGTTGCTAACTTTGACGTCTTCAACTTTAACTTGGAAAATTCTTTCCACTGCTAATTTGATTTCGGTCTTGTTCGCGCTATCGAGCACTTTCACTGTAATCTTGTTTTGATTTTGCATCAAATCCATGGATTTCTCAGTGATTCTTGGTTCGAGAATGACTTGAAAGTCTTTCTCAGTTGGTTTTGCAAAGCGGTTTGCGGCTTCTGCTGTTTTCTTTTTGGCTGCCATAAATTACTTCAAAACCTCCTTTTGTAATTGTTCCACAGATGCTTTGGTGAAGACGACGTTATCAACATTCAATAAGTCGTAAACACTGACGTTATCTGTAGTGACTAATTTGACCCAGTTAAGGTTGGAAGCGCTGTAAACAACGTTCTCTTCAAATTCGTCTAAGACCACGAGGGCTTTACCGCCAACTTTAAGGGCATCCATGATTTTCACGAATTCCTTGGTCTTTTTGTTTTCAACTTTTAAGTCTTCGACGACCACGAGGCCATCTTTGACTTTTAAGCTAAGCGCACTTCTTAAGGCTAAGTTGTGAGCTTTCTTGTTTTGGGAAATCTTGTAATTTTGATTTCCATCGGGACCGAAGACCGTTCCACCACCAACCCAAATTGGGGATCTTGTCGTACCAGCACGGGCACGGCCTGTACCTTTTTGACGGAATGGTTTCTTTCCACCACCGCTGACTTCGTGACGAACCTTGGTTTTGGCTGTCGCTTGACGAGTGTTGGATTGTTCAACTTGAACAGCGTCGAACATAACTTGGTTGTTTGGTTCAATACCGAAGACTTCAGCATTTAAACTTAACTTAGAAACTTCTTCGCCAGCCTTGTTATAAACTTTAACGCTGACTGTTTTCTTTTCTGCCATCTTTACGTTCTCCTTTCACTATTCAGCTGCTGCTTCAGGAGCGGCTTCCACTGGAGCTTCTTCCACTTTTGGAGCAGGTGTGCGATCGATTAAGGATTTGACCGCTTTCGGATTCTTAACTACTTTAACGGCAGAACGGATCACTAAGATACCTTTACGAGGACCTGGAAGTCCGCCTTTGATTAAGATGTAGTTCTTTTCCGCGTTAACTGCGACGACTGATAAGTTAAGGATTGTCGCAGATTCATTGCCCATATGTCCGGACATGTGTTTGCCAGGCATAACGCCATGGTTGTAACGACCATTATTAGCGAAGGAACCTTGGCCTCTGTGATAACCAGAACCGTGTCCCTTTGGACCGATATGCATATTCCAGCGTTTGATTGTGCCGGTATAGCCATGACCTTTACTTGTTCCGATAACGTCAACGACGTCACCAGCTTTGAAGAGGTCGACGGTGATCTTGTCACCTAATTGGTAGTTGGCCATTTCATCACCGCGTAATTCTTTGCTGACGTAATGTGGAACGGTGTTAGCTTTAGCAGCGATACCTTTTTCACATTTGTTAGCGCGGTCTTCGCGTTTTTCTTCATAGCCGACTTGAACTGCTACATAGCCATCCTTTTCTAAGGTTTTGACTTGTGTAACGACGTTTGGTAAGACTTCGACGACTGTAACTGGGTACATTGTTCCATCTTCAGCGAAGACTTCAGTCATGCCCATTTTGCGTCCAACGATTGCTTTCATGAACTCTTACCTCCTTATAATTTGATCTCAATATCAACTCCGGAAGGTAAATCGAGGTTCTTAAGAGCATCCATCGTTTCCTTTTTCCAATTTGTGATATCGACGATACGTTTGTGTGTTCTGATTTCGAATTGTTCACGAGAATCTTTATATTTGTGAACGGCTCTCAAAATCGTGAATACTTGTTTTTCCGTTGGGAGCGGAATTGGACCCACTACTGTAGCTCCAGTTTTTTTCGCTGCTTCGACGATTTTCGCTGCACTCGCATCGAGATTCACGTGATCGTAAGCTTTTAAGCGAACCCTAATCTTGGTAGCTTTTGCCATGAAATTTCCTCCTTTATCACTTTCAGGCTTTGTCCATGACTGCTCAGAGCGAATTCCCTAACAACACCTTCATGACAACGCTTGTGGGTGTGTCAGCAACCTCGCACTTCAACGCAGGCAGACAACGTTAAAATCATACCCCTTATACATATACGTGTCAAATAAAATTAAAAATATTTTTTACTAATTGAAATAAAAAGACCATTCAGCATGGTCAAATTATCGATGAAAATTATAGTGATTTTTCGGTAAAAACCGTATTTTTGGGGGTTTATTTTTGCATTTTTGGCCCTTATTTTTTGCCCTCATTTTTTTGCAATTTTTCTTGATATTTTTTGTAGGAATAAATGCATCCGCAGTACTCTTGGAAGTACATTTCGTGCTCCCGAACAATCTTCAGCGATTGGTTATATCCGTCGTTCTTTTTGAAGTCTGCGGGTAACCATTTAACAGAGGCAAACTCCTCTTCTAATTCCATACCGATTCTATTAATATCTTGGGCATTTTTATAACGGGAAATAGTCATGACTGTGCCGAAATAATCAAAGCCATGTTCTTTGGCATATTCAAATCCCTGTCTTAATCTCTTCCTAAAACAGATGCGACATCTCTCGTGTCCTTCATAGTCATCCGCGAGTGGTTCTAGGTCTTTGTTATAGGTTAGATTATCATAAGGGAATTCCACGAATTCTAGATGGGCACCAATGTCCTCGATATAGCGTTTAAATTCCGTTAATCTACGATCATGTTCTTCCTTGGGATAGATATTGGAATTGTTATAGATGACAGTAATATCAAAATAGTCCTTAATAATCTCATAAGGAAGGGTGAAGCACGGACCACAGCAAGCATGTAAACAAAGGCGAGGTTTTTCACCTTTTTCCTTAATTTCTTCTAGTTTTTGCAGCAATATTTGCTGATAATTGATTTTATTTTCCATATAAGAACATCGAATCACCAAAAGAGAAGAAACGATATTTTTCTTCTACTGCATGCTTATATAACTCTAAGGTATATTCTCTTCCTGCAAAAGCAGAAACGAGCATAATTAACGTGGATTTAGGGAGATGGAAGTTAGTGATAATAGCTTTCACTGCTTGATATTCATATCCCGGTTGTATGAAGATATTTGTTGCTTCTCTTGTAGGTTTAAAGAAACCATACTTACCAAAGTTCGCCTCTAAGGTTCTAACCGATGTCGTTCCAATAGCGATAATACGGCGATTTTCCGCTTTGGCTTTATTAAGTTTTTCAGCGGCTTCCTCAGTAATCTCATAGACTTCACTATGCATGACATGGTCTTTAGTGTCAGTTACCTTCACTGGTCTAAATGTGCCTAAACCAATATGAAGAGTGATATCCACTACTTCAATGCCTTTGGCTTTAATCTTTTCAAAGAGTTCTTCAGTGAAATGGAATCCCGCAGTGGGAGCGGCTGCGCTACCTTCATATTTAGCGTAGACAGTTTGATATCTATCATTCTCACATAATTGCTCTCTGATATAAGGAGGTAAGGGCATCTTACCTAATTGATCTAAAACTTCCAAGAAGATGCCTTGGTAAATAAATTTAAAGATACGAATGCCTTCTTCTTTTTCTTCAATACATTCGGCAATGAGTTTTCCTTCACCAAAATCAACGCGTGCGCCGACTTTTAAACTTTTCGCGGGTCGAGTTAAGCATTCCCAATTATCGCCTTCTATTTGCTTTAAAAGTAATAATTCACAATGCGCTCCGGTCTTTTGTTTAATCCCTAAAAGTCTCGCAGGAATAACTTTGGTGTTATTTCTCACCAAAACATCACCAGGATTAAGATAATTGATAATATCAAAGAAGTGTTTATCTTCATATTTATGCTCTTTTAAATTCACCGCGAGTAAGCGAGATTCATCTCTTTTCTTCGCTGGTGTTTGAGCGATGAGCTCTTCCGGTAAATAAAAGTCAAATAGATTAATATCCATTAGAATCCCCTTTCATCACCAAAGGTCGCTAAAGTGGCCTTCATATAATCACCGAAACGGTCTTCTTTAATCGCTTGTCTCGCTCCTTCCATGATATGGATGAGGAAACGAATGTTGTGAATTGATAATAGTCTCTTACCGAACATCTCATCGCAGACATATAAATGTCTTAAATATGCTTTTGTGTAATTCTTACAGCAATAGCAATCACAATTCGGATCTAAAGGAGTAAAATCTTCTTTATATTTTTCATTCTTGATATTCACTCTACCAGTGGAAGTCATTAAGGTACCGTGTCTAGCAATTCTTGTAGGTAAGACACAGTCAAACATATCCACTCCACGAGCGATACCACCTAATAGATAATCGATAGAACCAACACCCATTAAATATCTGGGTTTATCTTGTGGTAAATATTTCACGGAATAATCAATCATTCTAAAACAAACTTCTTTGGGTTCGCCGATAGATGTACCACCGATAGAATAACCAGGGAAATCCATAGCCGCTAATTCTTTAGCGCACATCTCTCTAAGGTCTTGATAATCTCCGCCTTGTACAATACCGAATAAAGCTTGGTCTTCTCTCTTATGAGCGGCTTGTCCTCTTTTTGCCCATCTTAAAGTTCTTTCAGTAGATTTCTTCGCATATTCATATGTGGCAGGATAAGGAATACATTCATCAAATGACATGATGATATCCGCACCTAATTTTTCTTCGATTTCAATAGCTCTTTCAGGGGAGAAGAATAACTTATCACCATTAAGGTGATTCTTAAAAGTGATGCCTTCTTCAGTAATCTTTCTTCTTTCCGCTAAAGAGAAAACTTGAAAACCACCACTGTCGGTGAGGATTGGTCCATCATAATTCATAAATTTATGAAGACCACCAGCTTTCGCGACAATATCTTCACCAGGTCTAATCGATAAGTGATAAGTATTGGCTAAAATCACACCAGCACCCATCTCTTTTAATTCTTCAGGAGATATTGATTTCACTGTAGCTAAAGTACCGACCGGCATAAACATCGGAACTTCCACATTTCCATGAGGAGTGTGCAAAATACCATATCTCGCACCCGTTTGCTTATCGATGTGTAAAATCTCTAAATAAAAATCTTTTGCCATATCAATACCTACCATTTAAATTCTAAATTTTGTTTCGCTCTAATTGATTCAAAGAAAGATGGTCTTCTCTTCAAAATCATAAATACAACATATATGGCAGCAGTCTTCATATCTTTTAGATGTAATATTTCACCGTATATAAAGCAATCTGTTTGTTGGTCGCGTATTCTGAGCCAATTCTCTTTTCATCAAAAGATAAGCCTTTGGTTTTTATATACTCCGCAAATTCTTTTGTGGGGAACCATAAGCGTAAATCTTTCATTGTGAAATTGTAATTTGCTTCAAAATTCGTGTATTTAAACGGCAAATAGACAAGTTTTTTGCCAGTAAATTTAAAATTCTCAGGACGGAAATCAATTCTAATTTTCTCTCTTCTCATATACCATTCGGATTGGAAAAGAAGACGGAAAACTTCCTCGTTATTAATATCGCCTTTTAATAATTCATCGAGCATTGTCGGTCCTTCGATAAAGTCCACTACTGAGATCATTTGATTCTTATCGAACAAATAGACTTTTGGAATATCAATCGCGGTAATCTTTAAGCGATGTTGCTTTTGCACAAAATCATTAAAAGCTTCTTTGTTATCGTATTTCTTAAGAAAATAGATATCATTCTTTCTTTGTACTTTATAAGAATGCTCTCCAAGTTTCTCGAGAACGACGAATTGTTTACGTTTGATTTCAATCACTTCTTGCATAGGAGTAATTATACCTTATTTAAGCATTTTGAGATATTGTTTTCTTATAAAAGAAATATAATTATTAGAGTGAGGTAACTTTATGGCGAGCATTGACAAGTTTATAAGATACGCAAAAATTGACACCCAAGCGGATGATACCACTGGCACTACACCATCGACAGAGAAACAAAAGAATCTCTCTCGACTTTTAGTGAAAGAATTAAAAGAATTAGGTTTAGATGATGCCTATATGGATGAATATGGTATCGTCTACGCTCATCTAAAAGGTGAAGGAGATAAGATTGGCGTTAACGCTCATATCGATACCGCATTAGAAGTGACTGACACTGATGTGAATCCCCAAATCCACTACAACTATGATGGAGGAGATATCAAACTCAATGAGGTCTACACTCTATCACCAAAGCAATTCCCTATTTTAAATAAATATAAAGGTTGTGACATAGTCACTACTGATGGAACTACCTTATTAGGTGCAGATGATAAAGCAGGTATCGCCATCATCATGAATGCACTTGAATATTTCCGTAATCACCCCGAAGTGAAACACCACAATATTTCCGTAGCGTTCACTGTCGATGAAGAAATCGGTGAAGGACCCAAACATTTCTCTTTAGAAAAAATGGATGCAGATTATGCCTTCACTATCGATGGAGCAGATATCTCTTGTGTTGATTTTGAGAACTTCAACGCTCAAGGTTTTGAGATGGATATCCAAGGTGTATCAGTCCATCCTGGAGAAGGAAAAGGAAGATTAATCAACGCCTTATTAGTACTCAATGAATTCATCAATATGCTCCCCGCAAAAGAAACTCCATTTGACGCTAACGAAGATGAAGGGTATTGGCATATGAATGGTATTTCCGGAACATCTGATAAAGTTCACATGGATATGATTTTGAGGGAATTTGACAGGGAAAAACTTGTAAAACGTGATTTATTTATCGAAAATTGTATCAAATCACTATTAGAAAAATATCCAGGTATCTCTATCGAATACAAGATCTCTGAACAATATGAGAATATGAAACCATATGTGGAAAAAATGCCCAAACCAAAAGAAGTTGCCTATGAAGCATTAAGAAAGAATGGTATCAATCCAAGGTCCACTAAAATTAGAGGAGGCACTGATGGAGCGACATTCTCAAAGATGGGTCTTGTTACTCCTAACTTAGGAACAGGTAGTTATAACCATCATGGAAGATTTGAATTCTTAGTCATCCAAGAATTTGAAAAGATGATTCAAGTCTTAATCGATATATTAAAATATAAGCAAAGAAAAAATCACTAAGCGCGAGCCTAGTGATTTTCTTCATTACTTTTCAGAATTATTCAGCGGCAGCTTGTTCTGCTTCTTGCTTTTTGCCGGATAATAATTTCCAAACTAATGCTGCTAATGCGGCACCAATGAATGGTCCAATAATACATGCAATCATGGTAAAGGCATCTAATTTAATTAATTCTTCGCCACCATTAAACATATGTAGCACTAAAGCGGAAAGAGCTCTAGCTGGGTTAACGGATGTACCGGTAAGTGGGATACCTAAAAGGTGAACGCCAAATAAACCTAAACCGATGACAACACCAGCGACGCCACCCCATTCTTTTTTGGATGTAACGCCAAGGACAACCATAATGAATAAGAATGTTAAGACGACTTCTGCTAATAAACCAAGCATCACGTGTCCAAAATTCAATTCACTAGCGCCTGTGAAAGCTACAAAGCTAGCAATACTATTGGAACCTGTTGCCTTAACGCCCCAGAAAATGAGGGCTAAAATACCACTACCAGCAAAGGCACCTAAGACTTGTGCGCAGCAGTATAAAGCAAATTCTTTCCAAGAAATGTCACCGCGAATAGCCATTGCTAAACTGACGGCTGGATTTGCATGACCTCCAGAAATTTGTCCAACAGAATATGCTAAGATGACAATTGATAAGCCAAAAGCAGCCGCGGTTGCAACAATACCACCTGTATCTCCACAACCAACACCAATTGCCACGCCGCAACCAACTAAAACTAAAATCATTGTCGCGCAAAATTCTGCAATTAATTTTTTGAACATACTTGTTCTCCTTTCGTTAAAATTATATCACTCGTGAAAAAATGATAAATACTAAACATGAAAAAAAGAGATGCGAGCATCTCTATTTTTCTTTAGTCTAATTTGGTGAACATGTCTTTTCCAACACCGCATAATGGGCAGACAAAGTCATCAGGTAATTCTTCATCTTCTGTCTCATAGACATAGCCACAAACTGTACATTGGAAATGATGTAATTTTTTCTCTTCCATGTTTAGCCCTCCGAAACATTATTATTGTAATATATTTCAAAATATATTTTTTGGTATAAAGATAAGGATATTACTTTTCCACCAGGATCGACTTGCGGTTCGGTATCTTCATAAGAAGAAGTACCCTTTTTCTGACCGAATGTTTTGAGATACCAGTCGTTAATTTTATCTCCAAAATCTCTTAAGAACATTTTGCCTTTCCAGTGTTGATAAATATATGAATAGTTCTTATAAATCTTCTCATCGATCTTACTATTCACTTCTTTTTTGACATTTTGATCATCTAAGTAATTTAAAACATTAATAATTCGATCAATGGTGTTGTAATAAGCGGAATAACGGAGAAGTGGATCCACACTATTAGCGCATACAAATAATGC